>Ga0098065_1000120_pt1 | contig 42855 bp, 45 predicted proteins | sample 25_taG_FD_75062 | JGI IMG/M metagenome (GOLD analysis project Ga0098065, IMG submission 75062) | Marine viral communities from Cariaco Basin, Caribbean Sea - 25_WHOI_OMZ | ecosystem: Environmental > Aquatic > Marine > Oceanic | place: Caribbean Sea: Cariaco Basin | collected 2014-11-08 | reverse complement strand
GAGGGAGTTTCGCAGCCCCCAATGCCGGGTCAGCGAAAGCCAGGTCTGCTTGATCACCAAACGCAACGCCCTCCGCTACTGGGGCGACATGTACACCGAAGTCTTCCAGGAAGTTGCCCGGGACTACCCCGATGTCGCCACCCACCATGAACTGATCGATGCAGCCTGCATGAAATTCGTGCAGGCCCCCTGGGCCTTTGATGTGGTTGTCGCCAGCAACCTGCAGGGCGACATCCTTACCGACCTGGCCGCAGTGCTGTCCGGCGGCATGGGGGTAGCGCCCTCCTGTAACCTGAACCCGGACAACCCGGACATGCCATCCATGTTTGAGCCCACCCACGGCAGCGCGCCGGACATCGCTGGCCAGGGCCTGGCCGATCCCACCGCGATGCTGTTTACGACTGCCCGCATGCTCGACTGGCTTGGCCGCAAGGAGCCGGTGTTGGCAAAGGCCGGGCAGGAACTGTTTGACGCCATGGCCGCGGACCTGGCGGAAAACGGCGGCACACAGCGGGATACCCGTACAATCGGAGACTCGGTCCTGGCCAGGTTGGGTTAAACCGGACATAAAACAATGATGCATCCGGCCTCGGGTCCGTGGCAGAATCCTCACCCACTGACCCTTGGGGCGTAGGCAATCCTTACGCCTCCCCGGAAAACAACGAACGAGGTATCGATGGGCAAGCCTGCGGTAATCGGCCTGACCGGTGGCATCGGAAGCGGAAAATCCACTGTAGCAAAGATGTTTGGTGCACTGGGTGTGCACTGGGTAGACGCCGATATCGTGGCGCGAGAAGTGGTAGAACCGGGGTCACCCGCACTGGCAAGGATTGCTGAACACTTCGGCGACCATATCCTTCAGCCCGATGGCAACCTTGACCGGGCGGCTTTGCGCACCATTGTGTTCAGGGACGCCAATGAACGTGAATGGCTGGAAGCCCTGCTCCATCCTACCATTCGCGATGAGTTGGCCCGCCAGCTGCAACCGGACCACTACGACTTACCCTACGTGTTACTGGTTTCTCCCCTTCTGCTGGAGACGGATCAGCATACCCTTGCAACCAGTGCCATCGTGGTGGATGTGCCAGTGGAAACCCAGATCGACCGGACCATGAGCCGCGACGATAATGACCGCGAACAGGTGGAACGGATCATCGCCGCCCAGATGCCACGGGAGCACCGCCTCAGCCGCGCTGACTACGTGATCCGTAATGACCAGCCCCTGGCTGAGGTGGAAAAACAGGTGCAGGAACTGCACAAGCAACTTCTGGACAGCTGTCGGGGATAGATATTGGCGCTCCTTCAATCTGCTGTCCATCGCTACCGGCTGCCGGCCATCGCCCTTATGCTGGCGTGGGGGCTGGGCACACCGGTCCTGGCCGAGCCGTCGGTATCGGAATCCCTGTCACCGGACAACCTGCCTGCCGACTTCTACACCTTTACCCCGGAAGAGTTCTGGCGGGAACCCCGCGACTCCTACTGGTTGAATTTTTCCAACTGGGTGATCCACCACGAGCACGTACAGTCTGAACGTATCCAGATTCTGGGGGCCTGGGCTGATCGCACGTTGTCCGGCAATGCCCGGTCACTGCCCGGCAACGAAAGTTACCTGAGGCTGGGGCTGGCCGCCGAGTCCGAAACCGGCAAACTGGCCAGCGTTGAGCCTGAAGCCCGCTTCAGACTCGACCTGCCCACGGCCGAAGAGCAGCTGAGGGTAGTACTGGAGAGCGAAAGCGATGAACTGGTTCCCCTCGGAGAGCGGCGTCGCAGCCGACAGCTTACTGATGACCAGCGCTCCGACAGCGATGCCACCGGGGCACTGCGCTATCTGTCGGTCATCTCGGACACAATCAACCTGAGCAACGATATCGGTGCCCGGCTGCGCTTTCCCCCGGACGCTTTCTGGCGAGCCACGGCGCGGGGGGACTGGCGGCTGTCGGACTGGCGCGTGGGCGCACGTCAGCGGGTCTATTATTTCCACCAGGACGGCTGGGGCGCATCGTCCTGGCTCGGATTCGGCAGGGACATTGGCAATGGCTGGACCTTCCTGGCCAGCTCCGAGGCAGTATGGGTACACGATGAGCGCCAGTTCGACCTGGCCCAGATCCTGGATTTTCACAAACGGCTCAATAACCGCTCGGAGCTGAACCCCCGGTTAGGTGTACTCGGTGAAAGCCAGCCCACATGGCGGCACACCGGCTACTTTGCAGATGTTACCTGGCGTTACCGTCTCTATCAGGACTGGCTCTTCGGGGAGGTCATTCCCTCGGTTGAATTCCAGCGAGACAATGACTTCAAGGAACACACCGCCTTGCTCGTGCGCCTGGAGATGTTCTTCTCGGGCCGCATCCTGTCACGCTGAGTTTCCCGCAAGCCAAGGAGCTACTGTGCCGCGCCACCCTGCCAGACCTGCCCAAGAAGCTCTCACGCTGACGCCCATCGCAATAACCCGGTCCTGCTTCCGGGACAAGTTTGGCGTGCCCCGCCAGCCTGGCCTGACCCGTCACGCCTGGGCGGAGCTGGTTATCCAGCCCCCGTTCAATCGGGAGGATGCGTTCAGGGGACTGGAAACCTGCAGTCACCTGTGGCTCACCTTCCAGTTCCACGAGGCGGTCAGGGCTGACTGGCGACCAGTGGTCCGACCTCCCCGACTCGGCGGCAACCGCAAGGTCGGCGTTTTCGCCAGCCGCTCGCCCTTTCGCCCCAACAGCCTTGGCCTCTCTGTCGTCCGCAACGAGGGACTGACCCGGCGTGAAGGCGAGCTGATATTACGCATCCGCGACCACGACCTCATAGATGGCACCCCCATACTGGACATCAAGCCTTACCTGCCCTTTGCCGACGCCATCCCGGATGCTCGCATCGGCTGGGCCGGCGAAACGGCACCGGGCCGGCTGCCCGTCCGGTTTTCTGATGAAGCCCTGTCCCAGCTTGCCGCCCTCCCCGGAGAGCACTACCCTGATCTGAAAGGGTTGATCGAGGATGTGACCTGCTATGATCCAAGGCCGTCGTTCCGCCGTGGCCGGCAGGACGAAGAACGGATCTACGGCGCTCACCTTTATGACCTGAATGTCCGTTTCAGGTTTGACACTGTCGGTGTTGTTATATTGACAGTCTGTTAGACTGCCGTATGGAATTCTGTATCACAGGGAAACATGTGCCTTGTCTGCATCCAGAGTGATTGCTGCCGTGACCCGAGCGCTCAGCGTACGCCCGCTGGCCGCGCGGCTGCTGGCCTATGTATTACTCTTCAGCCTGGTGGTCGCACTTGTCGCCACAGGGCTGCAGCTGGCGGGCGAAACCAGCCGTCGCTTTGGTGAAATCCGTAACCTCCAGCAGAAAACCGCCGAGATTATTGAAGGCAACCTCAGCCAACAGCTGTGGCTGATGAACTTCGACGAGGTGGAAAGTATGCTGGGTGACCTGCTCGCCTTCGAAGTCATCCAGCACGCGGAGATCACCACCACCAACGGGCAACAGTTCAGCATCGGCGAGTACCCGGAAGGCGATGTTATCACCCACGAACACCCGTTACGGATTACCGGCTCCACGGTAATCGACACGCCGACGCTCGGCCGGCTCGTGCTGACCTCATCATCCGACCAGGTCCAGACTGCGGTACGGGACCGGGCGCTCACCCTGCTGCTGTTCCAGTCCATCGTGGTCATGCTGGGCACCCTTGGCCTGCTGGTTATTGTGCGCTTCATGCTGTCCCGCCACCTGGAGGCCATGGCCGCCTATACCACCCGGCTCAACCTGGATGCCCTGATCGAACCCCTGCGCCTGCAACGTAGGCCACCGTCACGACCGGACGAGCTCAGCGAGATGGAACAGGCCCTGAACCAGATGCGGGAACGCCTTCTCGAGGAAACCCGGGACCTGCGCCAGGCCAGCCGACAATCCATGGACGAGCGGGACGAGGCGGTTCGCGCCAACCACGCCAAGAACCTCTTCCTGGCCAACCTGAGTCACGAGTTGCGGATACCCCTGCAATCGGTGCTGGGCTATGGCAGTCTGTTGCAGGACACGCGAATGGACCAGGAGCAGAGGGATTACGTTGACACCCTGCTGAACGCGGCAGAAGGCCTGTCTGCCATCATTAACGATTTGCTCGATATTTCCAGCATCGAGGCCGGCAAACTTGAGCTGGATGAAATCCCGTTCGATCTGCGCGAAACCCTCCATGACCTGATCAGCATGCTTGGTCCCAGGGCGCGGGAAAAGGGCCTGGCGCTGGAGCTGAGAGTGGATGACAGCCTCCCCGCCCAAGTCGTGGGAGACCCGATCCGCATTCGGCAGATACTGCTCAACCTGACGTCGAACGCCATCATCTATACCGATTCAGGCCACGTCCTGATCAGTGCGGAAGTGCTTGGGCGCAAGGGTGGCCGATCCCAGGTGCGGTTGTCGGTGGAGGATACCGGCACCGGGATCAGCGCGGAAAACCTGCCACTGATTTTCGAGCCCTATGTCCAGTTCGACGTCCGGGCCCGGCGCCAGTTGCCAGGTGCCGGCCTCGGGCTGACCATTTGCCGGCAACTTGTCAGCCTGATGGATGGCCACCTGGACGTGGAAAGCACCCCCGGCGAGGGTTCAACCTTCTGGGCAGAACTGTCCCTGGCGGAAGCCAGCCAGGACGCCCCCAGAAGCCGTACCAGCCTTGGCCATGTCCGGGGGCGCCGTATCCTGGTGGTTGATTCCTATGCGCTGTCCAGGAAAATCACCCTGGAGATGCTCGCGCGGCTGGAGGTCGATATCGAAGCTGTACGCTCCGGCGCTGAGGTACTGGCCACCCTGACCACCGCCGGCGAAGCTGGCACGCCCTTTGACGCCGTCATACTGGACGGCTTTGTCCCGGACATGGAGAGCGATCTCCTTTGCCGCAAGATCCGCGAGAACCCGGCATGGCAGGACACCCGAATCTTTGTCCTCTCCGCCAACCCCCAGCGGGGCGATGGCGAACATTTCCGGGAAGCCGGGGCTGACGCCTTCCTCAGCAAGGCGCTGCGAGAATCCCGGCTGGCGCCCATGCTTAACCAGTTATTCGAGGATGCGGATCAGGGTGATCGCCGCTTCCTGACCCGCTTCTCGTTGCAGAAACCGATGCCGCCCCTGCCCGTGCCAGCTCCGCTACCCTGCGGCCCGATGCAGGTCTTGCTGGCCGAGGACAACCCGGTTAACCGGGCGCTGACACAACGATTACTGGAAAAACTGGGTTGCCAGGTAACCACTGCGACCGATGGCCAACAGGCCCTGGAGGCCTGGCAGCAAGGCAGCTTCGACCTGATCTTCATGGACTGCATGATGCCCCGGCTTGATGGCTACGAAGCCACGCGGCAGTTACGGGCACAGGAAGCCCGGAGCGGAGCGGAGCACACACCGGTGGTCGCCCTGACAGCCAGCGCCATGGAGCAGGACGAAGAGCACAGCCGCCAGGCAGGCATGGACATCTTCGTGGCCAAGCCGGTTAACATCGACATGCTGAGGGCAGTTCTGGAACAATACTGCGCGGAACACAAACCGGAAACCGCGCGAGAAACCTGATGCAAGTAGATTGCCCCACCTGCAAGAAACCCGTTGAGTGGAACGACAAGAACCCTCATCGTCCGTTCTGCTCCGACCGTTGCCGCCTGATCGACCTCGGCGCCTGGGCCAGCGAAGACTACCGTATCCCCTCCCAGCAGCCGGTATCGGAAGACGATCTGCTGGACTCACTGCAACAGCAGGGCTCAGACAAGCCCCACTGAATCGTCCGCCGGCTGAACGGAGTTTAAGTTGAGCACCACCAGCACCGTCGGTAGTATGCGGAAGCGTAACTGACGTGATCCGAGAAGAATGATACAACCAACTTTCAGAGGTATCCCATCATGCTGTTCAGGACTTCTGCCATTGCCCTGCCTGTCGCCCTCTCCCTGGTGGCAGCGCCAGCCATTGCCGCCGATGCAGACTTCAGCCTGACCAATGAGTCCGTAAAGGGTCAGATGAATTTCTTTGACGCCCGCTCGGACATCCAGGCAGGCGCAGGCTATACCTATCATGAAGGCAGCCGCCACCTGATCAACGGCGACTTCCACGCCCAGGGGCGCACGGCGTTGGGCAATCTGCCCACAACAGCCGGCATCGGTTTCCGCGGCCTTGCGTGGGACGACGACGATGACCTGGATGGCGGCGCGGTGGGTATCGGCGGCTTTGCCACCGTGAATATCCCCAACGTTCCGGGCCTGTCCTTCACCGGCAGCGCTCACTATGCGCCCAGCATCCTGTCGTTTGGCGACTCCGATGACCTGACGAACCTGGAACTTCGTGCCAGCTATCGCGTTATCCGCAACGCGGATGTCTTTGCCGGTTACCGGTACATTAACACCGACCTGGATAACAGCAACGGTGATATCAACCTGGATGAAGGCGTCCTGGCTGGCATCAAGATTTTCTTCTGATACAAACCTGAACAGAATTATCCTCGTAGTCACTGGTACACTCCCGATTACCGGAACCAGCTGCGAGGATTCGAATGTCTGCAGGTTTGAGAAGTCTGATGTTGTTTGTGCCCCTGGCGGCGGTAGCGCTCTGGGGCACACTGTACTCTCCCCCTCCCCTGGACCGCACCGCTCCGGACGACGATATCGAGCTAGCCTCCTTGCCAGACCTGCCGGACTGGATTCTTGAACCCCTGCCCAACTTCGACCTCTACCAGGATGTCACCGAGAAAAAGGCCGCCTTCTTCTCCTACCTCTATAGCCGTACCGTGCTGGTTAACAGCCGGATATTGCTGGAACGTCAGCATCTTCAGGCACTTCAGGCCAAGGAGTCACTTGATGATGCCGACAGGGACTGGCTCGCAGCCCAGGCCGAACGACTGCGGGTGGACGAAGACAATGGTAGTGATGAGATGTTCCGTTTGCTGTTGAGACGGCTGGATACCGTCCCGCCTTCACTGGTACTCGCCCAGGCCGCAAACGAATCGGCCTGGGGTACCTCCCGCTTTGCCCGGCAGGGCAACAACCTTTTCGGCCAGTGGTGTTTCTCCCGTGGCTGCGGCCTGGTGCCGCTCAACCGCCCTGAAGGAGCCAGCCACGAAGTTGCGAGTTTTCGCTCTGCCTACCACTCAGTGCGGGCCTACGTGCAGAACCTGAACCGACATCCCGGCTACAGGGCGCTTCGGGACCTGCGAGCCACCATTCGTGAGAAGGGTGAGCATCCCACCGGTGTGCAACTGGCCGCCGGTCTGGGCAGCTACTCGGAACGAGGCGAGGAATACATCCGGGAAATTCGCAGCATGATCCGGTACAACAACCTGGTGTGGTACGACCAGAAGTACCGGGACATCATCGTCCACCGGGACAACATCGAGGGCCTTCTGGAGCTGGCAATAGCCCCGGAAGAGCACCTCCAGCCTGACTATCAAACATCACCGGATACAACATCGGCCAACTGAAAAGGCGCCCTGACGTCAGGCCTTGTGCGGAGCCCCCAGGTACTCCCGTGACTGCATTTCCAGCAGCCGGGACTCGGTCCTCTCAAACTCAAAGCCCAGGCGACCGCCGGCATAGAGGTCGGTGATCGGCGCTTCCGCGGAAATGATCACCTTGACGTTGCGGTCGTAGAACTCGTCAATCATATTGATGAAGCGACGGGCCTGGTCGTCCTTGTCACGACCCAAAACCGGCACATTCGACACTATGATGGTCTGGAACTCCCGGGCCAGCTCGATGTAGTCATTCTGGCTTCGGGGGCCATCACACAGCTCCCGGAACTCAAACCAGACCACATCATCGGCATGGGCCCTGGCCTGCAACTTGCGGCCATTCACTTTCAGGTTAAGGGAGTGGCTGGCAGCCTCCACCGCCAGGCTGTCAAAGCTCCGCCTGAGGCTGATATCCGCCTGCTCGTCCAGTGGCGAGTGGTAAAGCTCTGCTTGTTCAAGGGTCCGCAGACGGTAATCCACGCCACCATCCACATTGACCACGTCGGTGTACTTCTTTACCAGGTCAATGGCAGGCAGGAAGCGGGCGCGCTGCAGGCCATCCCTGTAGAGACCGTCCGGCTGGATATTGGAAGTGCACACCAGCGAGACCCCCCGACTGAACAGTCCGTCCATCAGGGTAGCCAGGATCATCGCGTCGCCGATGTCGGACACGAAGAACTCATCAAAACAGATTACCCGGGCCTCATCGGCAAAGCGGGCGGCGACCTTCTCAAGGGGGTTCTTCTCCCCCTTCAGCTGCTTCAGTTCATTATGGACCCGTTGCATGAAACGGTGAAAGTGGACCCGCATCTTGCGTTCGAAGGGCAGCGACTCATAGAAGGTATCCATGAGATAGGTCTTGCCACGGCCGACGCCTCCCCAGAAATAGAGGCCCTTGACCGGCTCTTCCCGCTTTTTACGGACTTTCAGGGAAAACTTCTTCAGTGGCCTGGCGCGTTCGTTTTCCGCTTCCACCAGTCGCTCGTACAGAGACTGCAGCCGTCTTACGGCGTCTTCCTGCGCCGGATCCCGTTCAAAATCCGGTCGCTCAAGGTCTTGCTGGTATCGTTCCCAGGGTGTCATTCAGAGCCTTCCCCTTTCAGGATCAGGTATCGGGATGAAAAATCGGCGCGGTATTGTCGCAGATTTACGGAGTTGCCGCCATTTTACGGAGCGCGACGGCATTAAGACTTTCGCAGGGACACCAGCCCATGGGCAGGCCCGGTGCTAAACGGGTATACTCTTTTTCATAAGGACTTCCAACAGGACGAGCACTCTATGACAAACCTGATTCTGGCCGCCGTTGCCGCTCTCGCCGCAGGACTGATCATCGGTCTGCTGATTGGCCGTTCCAGCCAGGGTTCCACCCTGCGCCAGCGCCGCGCCGAGCAACAGATTGAAGAACTGCGCAACGAATACACCCGCTACCAGGCCCAGGTGAACGAGCACTTCATGGAGTCGGCTCACCTGCTACGCCGGTTCAACGATGCTTTCCGGGATGTAAACCACCATATGGCCCGTGGTGCCAACCGCCTGGCCAACGACGACGAATGGCTGGAAGAACTGGAGCAGGAGAAGCGCCGAGCCCGTCTGACAGACACCAGCGCCGAGTCGGGCGATGTAGCGGAACCCCCGCGGGACTATGCCCCGAAAAAGGATCCGGAAGAGAAAGGCACCCTGGCGGAAGGCTACGGCCTCACCGATGAGGAAAAGGCAAAGGCCTGATGCCAGCCTGCGCGGCTCTTCACGACTGAGGAGCCGCCAGCTTGCCTGAAACCTATACCGGGTTGTCGCAGTCGATAAACCGGTGCTCTATCCCGAACTCCCTGGCCAGCGCCTCTCCGATCGCCTGCACACCGTAGCGCTCAGTGGCATGGTGACCAGCGCCAAAGTAGTGGATGCCACATTCCCGCGCCGTGTGGGTCGTCGGCTCCGAGGCTTCGCCACTAATATAGGCATCAACGCCAGCCTCTACCGCCAACGGAAGGTAACCCTGAGCCGCCCCGGTGCACCAGGCGACGCGCCGTATCACTTCCGGACCTGCACCTACATGGAGCGGCCTTCGTTCCAGCCTCTCTTCAAGGTGCCTGGCAAATACCTCTGCCGACATAGCCTGCGGCAACTGCCCCTCCCACAGAAGCCCCGAAAGCGGCCTCGGGTCAGCAATACCAAGCACATCCGCCAACTGCCGGTTGTTCCCGTAGTCCGGATGATCGTCCAGGGGGAGGTGGTAGGCGACCAGGTTGACATCGTGGTCAAGCAGGGTCTTGATACGGGCTTTTTTCATACCGGTGAGGGGCTGGGGTTCACCTTTCCAGAAATAACCATGATGTACCAGGACCATGTCTGCACCAGCGTCCACCGCGGCATCAATCAAAGCCTGTGAAGCGGTTACGCCGGTCACCAGGCGACTGACCTGCTCACTGCCTTCTACCTGGAGCCCGTTGGGACAGTAATCCTGGAAGTTCTCCGGCGTCAGCCAGTTGTCCAGGGTTTTCAGGATATCGCTTCGTGTCGCCATGAAATCCTCCCGTCGGTGAGCTGTGACTATGCAGTGAACGCCCGCTGACGCTCAGTTCACCAGACCTTTCAGGGCCTGCAACAATTCATCGTTCTGTTCGGCGGTACCAATGGTAATTCTCAGGAAGTCATCAATTCTTGGCTTGTCGAAATGGCGAACGATGATGCCCCGCTCGCGGAGACGGAGCGCCAGGTCCGCGCCCTTCTGGCTGGCGTGGCGAGCGAAGATGAAGTTTGCCGAGGAAGGCAGAACCTCGAAACCCATGGCAGTCATGGCCAAGGTAACCCGCGCCCGCTCATCCATTACCCGCTGCCGGGTTTCGTTAAACCAGGCTTCATCCTCAAACGCCGCAACCGCTCCCGCCTGGGCCAGGCGGTCCAGGGGATAGGAGTTGAAGCTGTTCTTGACGCGATTCAGGGCCTCGACAAGATCCCGGTGACCTATTGCCAGGCCAACGCGCAGCCCGGCCAGGGAGCGAGCCTTGGACAGGGTCTGGCTTACCAGCAGGTTCGGGTAACGGTCCACCAGTGTGACCGCCGACTCGGCGCCAAAATCCACGTAGGCCTCGTCTACCACCACGACACTGTCAGGGTTACCTGCCACGATCCGTTCAACCTCAACCAATGGCAGTGCCCGGCCAGTAGGTGCGTTAGGGTTTGGGAAGATAATGCCACCATTGGGCACCAGGTAGTCCTGCGGATCGATCTCAAAATCGCCCGTCAGCGGCACCAGCTGGCTTTCCACGCCGTACAGTCCGCAGTAGACCGGATAGAAGCTATAAGTAATGTCAGGAAACAGAATCGGTCGATCCTGCTTCAGCAGGCCCTGGAAAATATGGGCCAGCACCTCGTCGGATCCATTACCGACGAACACCTGCTCCGGTGATACCCCGTAACAGGTGGCAATCACGGAGCGCAACTGCTCGCTCTCCGGGTCCGGATACAGGCGCAAGCGCTCATCCAGCTGCGCCCGGATCGCCTCCAGCACCCGGGGCGAGGGACCGTAGGGATTCTCATTGGTGTTGAGCTTCACCAGCCGTTCCATCTTCGGCTGTTCACCCGGAACGTACGGCTTGAGCTGACTGACCAGGGAACTCCAGAACTTGCTCATGGTCGCTCCTCAGCCCTCGTCCCTGATGCGGTACTCGGCGGAACGGGCGTGGGCGGTCAGCCCTTCACCACGGGACAGAACGGAGGCAACACGCCCCATCCGGTCAGCACCGGCGGCCGAAAAGCCAATCAGCGACGAGCGTTTCTGGAAATCATAAACGCCCAGTGGCGATGAAAACCGGGCGGTACCGGAAGTCGGCAGCACATGGTTGGGGCCGGCACAGTAGTCCCCGAGAGCTTCAGCGGTATAGCGACCCATGAAGATCGCTCCCGCATGACGGATCTTCTCCACCAGCGACCGGGGCTCTTCAACGGATAGCTCCAGGTGCTCCGGTGCAATCCGGTTGGAGACCTTCGCCGCCTCCTCCAGGTCCCTTACCTTGATCAGCGCGCCCCGATCAGACAATGAACGGGCAATGATATCGGCCCGCTCCATGGTGGGCAGCAGCTTGCGGATACTTGCTTCCACTGCGTCCAGGAACGCGCCATCCGGGCTGATCAGAATCGACTGGGCCTGCTCGTCGTGCTCCGCCTGTGAGAACAGGTCCATGGCAATCCAGTCGGGATCGGTCTTGCCGTCACAGATCACCAGGATCTCGGAAGGGCCGGCAATCATATCGATACCCACGGTACCGAACACCTCACGCTTGGCAGTGGCAACGAAGATGTTTCCCGGACCCACAATCTTGTCCACCGCGGGTACTGTCTCGGTACCGTAAGCCAGCGCACCGACAGCCTGCGCCCCACCCAGGGTAAATACACGGTCAACCCCGGCAATCACCGCAGCCGCCAGTACCATGTCGTTGACCACACCGGCCGGTGTGGGCACCACCATAATCACTTCCGATACCCCTGCCACCTTGGCGGGAATAGCGTTCATCAGCACCGAAGAGGGATAGGCCGCCTTGCCGCCGGGCACGTAGATGCCGACCCGGTCCAGTGGCGTCACCTTCTGCCCCAGCACCGTGCCGTCGACGTCCTCATACTGCCAGGAATCCTGCTTCTGACGCTGGTGGTAATCCCGGATTCGCCCAGCCGCCGCCTCCAGGGCTTCCCGCTGCTCCGCCGGAATCCGCTCCAGGGCCTGCTCCATGCGGGTGATGGACATCTCCAGCTCGGCCATGGACGCCACTTCGAGCTGATCAAACTTCGCGGTAAACTCCAGCACCGCCTGGTCGCCCCGCAGCTTCACCTCACCGAGAATATGACGGACCGACTCGTTCACCTGATGGTCGACACTGTCTTCCCATGCCAGGAGGCGGGACAGCGCATCATCAAAACCTGCATCGGAAGCAGACAATCGGGTCATCGAAACGTCGGTCATAACAGTCACCTGGAAGCAACACAAAGTGTCAGTAAACGGGAACCTCAGGCTTCAACAGCCCGGCGAGCCTCTACAGCCTGCCCCATCTTCTCGATAATGGGCTGCAACAGGGCGTGCTTCATCTTCATGGACGCCCGGTTGGCTATCAGGCGGGTACTGATATTCTCGATCAGGTCCCGCGCCTCCAGCCCGTTGGCCTTCAGCGTATTACCAGTATCCACAATATCCACGATCTCATCGGCCAACCCCAGGATCGGCGCCAACTCCATCGCCCCATAGAGCTTGATGATATCCGCCTGGCGTCCCTGGGCCGCGTAGTAACGACGCGCCAGGTTCACGAACTTGGTGGCCACCCGCAAGCGCCCCTGGGGGGCCGGCTGCCCCTTGACCCCGGCGGTCATCAGCCGGCAGCGGGAAATATTCAGGTCAAGTGGCTCATAGAGTCCCTCACCCCCGTGCTCCATCAGCACGTCCTTGCCGGTCACACCCAGGTCGGCACCACCATACTGGACGTAGGCAGGAACGTCCGTGGCGCGGATAATCAGCAAACGTACATTGGGGTCGGTGGATGGGAACACAAGCTTGCGGGACTTACTGATATCGTCCACGAACTCGATTCCAGCTTCCCGCAACAACGGAATGGTCTCGTCGAGTATGCGCCCCTTCGAGAGCGCAATGGTAATCGAAGTCTCGGTCATCGGTAATCCGTCCGGTTCGAATGTCTTGGCCGCCCGTCTCACCCCGGTATGCGGCGGATACTCGCGCCCAGCAACTGGAGCTTCTCTTCAATACACTCATAGCCCCGGTCGATATGGTAGATGCGATCCACGATGGTATCGCCGTCGGCCACCAGGCCGGCAATGACCAGGCTGGCCGAGGCACGCAGGTCTGTTGCCATGACTGGCGCGCCGGTCAGATGGGGCACCCCCTTGATGATGGCCGCATTACCCTCGAGGGTAATATCTGCGCCCATCCGGCTCAGCTCCTGGATGTGCATGAAGCGGTTCTCGAACACCGTCTCAACAATCGTACCGGTACCTTCCGCCACCGTGTTCATGGCGGCGAACTGGGCCTGCATATCGGTGGGGAAAGCCGGATAAGGCGCGGTCCGCAGGGAAACGGCCTTGGGTCGGTTGCCTTTCATATCCAGCTCGATCCAGTCCTTACCGGTACTGATATGGGCACCGGCTTCCTCAAGCTTGAGCAATACCGCTTCGAGCAGGTCTTCCCGGGTGTCTTTCAGCCGTACCCGGCCACCAGTTGCCGCCGCCGCCACCAGGTAGGTACCGGTTTCCACGCGATCAGGCAGTACGTCGTAATGGCAGCCATGGAGACGTTCCACCCCATGGATTTCGATCGTGGCGGTACCGTATCCTCGGATGTCTGCCCCCATGGCAATCAGGCACTCGGCCAGGTCCACTACCTCCGGCTCACGGGCAGCGTTTTCCAGAATAGTGACGCCATCCGCCAGGGCCGCCGCCATCATCAGGTTCTCGGTGCCGGTCACCGTCACAGTATCCAGGAAGATATGGGCACCCTTCAGACGACCGTTCGATTTCGCGTGGATGTAGCCGTTCTCAACCCGCACTTCGGCGCCCATCTGCTCAAGGCCGTGGATATGCAGGTTGACCGGTCGGCTGCCAATGGCACAACCGCCGGGCAAGGATACTTCGGCAGAACCGAAATGAGCCACCAGCGGCCCCAATACAAGGATGGATGCCCGCATGGTCTTGACCAGCTCATAGGGGGCGACAGTTTCCTTGAGGGTACCGGCGTTCACCTGCACGCTCATCTTCTCATCGATCATCACCTCGATACCCATACGGCCCAGCAGCTCGATCATGGTGGTAATGTCGTTCAGGTGAGGCAGGTTGCCTACGGTTACCGGCTCGTCGGCCAGCAGTGTGGCGGCAAGGATCGGCAGTGCCGAGTTCTTGGCACCGGAAATACGGATCTCGCCATTGAGCGGCTTACGACCCCGGATCAGTAATTTGTCCACATCGAATTCCTGTTGTCGTGCGCCGGCGTTACTGCTGACGGGCTGCCCACTGGGCCGGGGTAAATGCGCGGATGGTCAGGGCATGGATTGTGCCATCATCCAGCTGCTCCCGAAGGGCCCCGTAAATCAGCTGCTGCTTTTTGACAGGAGACATGCCTTCGAAGCGGTCACCGACAGCGACCACCAGATAGTGGTTACCATCGTTCTGGACCTGAATTTCACAGTCGGGCAGCTCCTGGCGGACCCGTTCGGCAACGTCCTGGGCTTGCATACGCGGTTTAACCTCAAAGTTTTACGAAACGAAGGCGGAATTGTACCGGATTATAGGGAGCCGGTCAGCCAGCTGGAAACGCCATTCAGACGGGAGAGTTCAAGCAGGTCAGGGGAGGCCCCTTCATAGGTGAGGGTCTGGGACCTGGCTACCGCCGCCCGGTGCCAGCACAGCAATAACGACAGCAGCAGGCTACTGGCTGTGGACACCGATGACAGGTCAATGGTGACCACCGACTGCCCTGACTGCCGCGAAAGCCAGTCTTCACCCTGCTGCCGCAGACACTCTACGTTGTCTGCGGTCACCTGGCCGGCGAGCTCGAGGCGCTCACCGGCGACACGGACACTGGCCGTCATTCCTGATTCGCGCCCTGGTCCATTTCGTCATCCAGGTTGAGGGAAGCCACTGCCTCGCCCCAGTTATCGATGACGGCATCCACATCGCCTCGACGAGCCTCCATTTCCTGGGCAAAGCGGTCACGGAAGGCCAGGCCAATGTTGACCCCTTCAACAATTACGTTTTCCATCAGCCAGTCACTGTCACTGCCCTTGCGATACATGGAGTAGGTGACCTGGTAGCGGTCACCTGACTCGGTGGTCACCAGCAGGTTCACCGACGCGCGATCATCGTCGCGGGGGTTGATCTCGGCCTGCTGAACCTCGATCTCGAAACTGTCGGAATTGTTCACCAGCGCCTGGGCATAGCTATCAAACAGGCTGCGCTTGAAGCGAACGACGAACTCATCCCGCTGTTCGGGGGTAGTCTGGCGCGCGTAACGCCCCATTACCCGGGCAGCAATCCGGCGAAAATCCACAAAACCGGTAAGGGCCTCTTCCATCTCACCGTAAAAGGATTCGGGGTCCTGTTCGTACAGGCCCTTCTCTTCGTTCAGGCGCTCGACCAGTTTCTGGGTGTTCTCATCCACGTACTTGGCCAGGTCCTGGTTGTTGGCAACAGCCGGACGAGCCAGCAAGGCGGACACCAACACCATGGCAAACAACGCCAGTGTATAAGGTGTGAGACGAACTGTGTGGCGAACCGCGGTCATGGGTTTCTCCTGAGTTGCTTTCCTGACTTAGTCGCCACCCTGACCGGAGGCGAAATTGCTGATCATGCGCTCAATATTGAGCGCCGACTGGGTTTCGTAAAAAGTATCTCCATCCGCCAGCGACTGCATATCAGCACCCGGGGATATATCAATATACTGCTCACCCAGCAAACCCGATGTACGTATGATCGCTGAGCTATCGGCAGGGATGGAATCGATGGCGGCAGAGATATCCATCACCACCCTTGCCTGGAACGTCTCCTGGTCAAGCGTCACTTCGCGGATCTGCCCTACCTGGACACCCGCCATGGAAACCCGCCCCCTGGGCCCCAGCCCGCCGGCGTCGTTGAAATAGGCGTCGACCGTGTAGGTATCACCGGCCGGCTTGAAGGTCAGCCCGCTCACCTGCAACGCCAGGAACAACAGCGCTGCGCCACCGGCCAGGATGAACAGACCAACGATAATCTCTGTCGTTCTCTGAGCCATCAGAAACTCCCGAACATGACGGCGGTCAGGACGAAGTCGAGACCAAGTACCGTCAAGGATGAAAATACCACCGTTCTGGTAGTGGCGGCGCTGATGCCCGCGGACGTCGGCACACAGTCGTAGCCCTGATAGACGGCAATCCAGGTGCAGGCGACACCGAATACCAGGCTTTTGATAACACCATTGACCACGTCATCCGCGAACGCCACAGATGCCTGCATATTGCCCCAGTAGGAGCCCTCAAACACACCCAGCCATTCCACACCAACCAGCATACCGCCCCAGATACCCACCACCGAAAAAATCAGCGCCAGCAGCGGCATGGAAATAAACCCGGCCCACAGGCGTGGCGCCATGACCCGGCGCAGAGGGTCGACCCCCATCATTTCCATACTGGACAGCTGTTCCGTTGCCTTCATCAGACCGATCTCCGCTGTCAGCGCCGACCCGGCCCGGCCGGCAAACAGCAAGGCGGTGACCACCGGCCCCAGTTCCCGCAAAAGCGTGAGCGCGATCATCTGGCCAATGGCGCTTTCAGAACCGAAATCAGTAAGAATGGTATAGCCCTGAAGCGCGAGCACCATGCCAATAAACAGCCCGGACACAATGACAATCGCCAGGGAAAGTACGCCAATCCTGTAGATCTGCTGTATCAGCAAAGGGCCACCCACCGAAGGGTTCGGCGCGCCCACCAGCGACCTCCACAGGAAGAAGCCGGCCCGCCCGAGGGAAGCCAGGGTGTCCAGGCCCCGGCGCCCCACACGGGCAATACGGTTCATCAACGCACTAGCCACGACCAGCACCTCCCTCGACGGTGCCACCCCAGTCCGCCCGGGCATCCGGCGCGGGATAATGGAAGGGTACCGGGCCGTCCGGATTTCCATGCAGAAATTGCTGGACCTTGGGCGAGGCGTGGTTTCTCAATGCTTCCGGGGTACCCTCGCCAATCACCTTGCCGTCGGAAACAATACAGGCGTAGTCGGCAATGCTCAGCGACTCAGGCACGTCGTGGGATACCAGCACACTGGTCAGGCCCATGATGGCGTTCAGCTCACGGATCAACTTGACCAGCACACCCATGGCAATGGGATCCTGCCCGGCGAAGGGCTCATCGTAGAGAATCAGCTCCGGGTCCAGGGCAATACTCCGGGCCAGGGCCACCCTCCGGGTCATACCGCCAGACAGTTCCGCCGGCATCAGGTTGCGCGCCCCCCTCAGGCCCACGGCTTCGAGCTTCATCAGAACGATATCCCGGATCATGTCGTCGGGGAGCCTGGTGTGCACTCTCAGCGGAAACGCCACGTTTTCAAAGACACTCAGGTCGGTGAACAGCGCTCCACTCTGGAACAGCATCCCTATATCCTCGCGCAGCCGGTACAGGTCCCTGCGCTTGAGGGACGGCACATCGTGGCCTTTTACGCGGATACTGCCGCTGTCCGGGCGCAACTGCCCGCCGATCAGCTTGAGCAATGTGGTCTTGCCGGTGCCGCTGGGTCCCATGATGGCGGTGATGCGGCCACGGGGCACAGCGAGCGACACCCCATCGAAGATACGACGGCTGCCCCGGGTAAATACAACATCGTCCAGAAGAATGTAGGAACTGTCAGTCATGCCCGAAACCACCGGAAATTTGGCGTTACATTATGCCAACTTGCCCCGCGGCTCAATGACTGCGGGCGTTAAACTTTGTGAATAGTCGATTTACCGGTGGCTGCGCCGGGCCCCTGCCGCCAGTCCACCCCTGTTGATGATATACTTCCCACCCTATAATCGGGATTTATCAACCAGGGCCTGCCCTGTGCTCACAGCGTCTGAATCAGGAGCCCCATGACTAAACCGTTTGTTGCCGCCGCACTCAACGCCATCGACATTGAACGCCAGGCGGTCGAAGCCCTCTCTGACCGCATCGACGACGACTTTATCCGGGCCTGCGAAGTCATCATGGCCTGCAAGGGCCGTGTTGTGGTGACCGGCATGGGCAAGTCCGGTCATATCGGCAACAAGATCGCCGCGACCCTGGCCAGCACCGGCACCCCCTCCTTCTTCGTTCATCCCGGGGAAGCCAGCCACGGTGACCTGGGGATGATCACCAGCCAGGATGTGGTCCTGGCCATTTCCAATTCCGGTAACACCGGCGAGGTCCTGACCATACTGCCCCTGCTCAAGCGCATGGGCGCACCACTGATCAGCATGACCGGCAACCGGGACTCAACACTCGCCCGGGAGGCAGTGGCAAATCTCGACGTCAGCGTCGCCAAGGAGGCCTGCCCATTGGGGCTGGCACCCACTTCCAGCACTACCGCCACCCTGGTGATGGGCGATGCCCTTGCAGTCGCACTGCTCGAGGCCCGTGGATTCAGCGCTGAGGACTTCGCATTCTCCCACCCCGGGGGCGCCCTCGGTCGCCGCCTTTTACTGCGGGTCGCCGACATCATGCATACCGACGACCGTATCCCCCGGGTCCGGGACACCACGCCCCTGGCCGGGGCCCTGCTGGAGATATCACTCAAGGGGCTGGGAATGACCACCGTCGTCAACGAGGACGGTCAGCTGGTGGGTATTTTTACTGACGGTGACCTGCGCCGCACCCTGGACCGCTCCATTGATATCCAGAAGACGCTGATCCGGGATGTCATGACCCGTAACGGCCGCGTTATTCACGATGACCAGCTGGCCGCAGAAGCACTGCATGTCATGGAGGAACTCAAAATCAACGCCCTGCCTGTCCTGAATCGTGAGGAACAACTGGTGGGCGCCCTCAACATGCACGACCTGCTGCGGGCGGGGGTGATCTGAGATGGTGATGACCACCCAGGGAGCAGCGACACAGAGACCAGCCTGGCCCAGAGAGGCCCTCGACAAGGCGTCAGGCATTACCCTGTTGGCACTGGATGTAGACGGCATCATGACCGATGGCTCACTGCTGTTTTCCGCCACAGGTGACGAGCTGAAAGCCTTCAATATCCTCGACGGGCTGGGCATGAAACAGGCCATGGCAGCGGGCATCGATATCGCGGTCATTACTGGCCGCACCTCACCACTGACTGAGCGGCGCATGCAAAGCCTGGGGGTGGGCATGTTACTCCAGGGACGTGAAGACAAGGTAACAGCCCTGCAGGAAATCGCCTCCCGTCGCCAGCTGTCGCCGTCCGGGATTGCCTATATGGGGGACGACCTGCCCGACCTGGCTGCAATCCGCTATGCAGGCTTTGGCGTTACCGTGCCCAACGCACACTGGTTTGTTCGCCAGCACGCCGATTACTGCACCCACGCCACCGGGGGCAATGGCGCGGTGCGAGAGCTGACCGACCTGCTGCTGGCGGCCCGGGGCACTCTCGACTCAGAGCTGCAGCGCTGGCTTGGAGAGACCGAATGAGTGACCAGGATGATCGCAATCTCCTGATCCGTCTGCTGGATTTCCTGGCCCACCCACGCGTCCGCAATCCGGGCCTGGCCATTGCAGCTGTCGTGCTCGGTTACATGCTCTGGCAAAGCGATGACCCCCGCTCTGTGGATACCGCTGCCATTGCCCTGCGGGGCGAAACCGAGCCTGACACCTTTGTAAATCAGGGTATTTTCCGCTCCTTTGATGCGTCCGGGCGACCCGAAATCGTCCTCACCAGTCCCCGGACTGAACAGTTCGATGACCGTAAAGAGGCCTTTCTGGAGGCCCCTGACGGTACTCTGTATGATCATGAGGCAAACCTGCGCTGGCTGATCACCGCAAACACCGGCCTGTATGATATGGCCGCCGAGGTGATGGACCTGGAGGGTGACGTGGAAGTGATCCGTCGTACAGGCGGGGGTGATGCTGTCTTGCTTACCGAATACCTTCGCATTGATAATGCCTCCCGAACAGCGACGACTGATCGCCCGGTCACCCTGACATCACCGGGAAACATCACCCATGCCCGCGGCCTGACCGGCTGGCTCGATGAGCGGGTGCTGGAACTGGAGAACTCCGTTGAGGGAATCTATGAAACCCGTCAGTAGCCCGCTGCGCTGCCTGCTTGTCCTGGTAACGCTGGTTGCCACTCTGCCGGCTGGCGCTTTCGACATGAACTCGGACGAGCCTATCCGGATCACTGCGGACTCCGCCCGCCTGGACGACAATCAGGGCACCGCCATTTACCGGGGCAATGTCGACGTTCGCCAAGGTGACGTGCTGCTCACAGCTGACCGGGTCGACGTTTACAGGGGTAGCGAGGGACTGGACCGCATCCACGCCCGGGGCCGCCCGGCCACTTACGACCGGCCTGCGACCGCAACCGAGGGCCCCGTCCACGCCGAAGCGCTGGAGATCCATTACTCCGCCAGTGAGAACCTGCTTCGCTTTGAGCAAGAGGCCGTTGTTGAGCAGGGGGAAGACGAGTTCCGTGGCGCCATCATCAACTACGACACGGCCAACCGGATTGTCACCGGTGAAGGCCGCACTGAAACCGGTGAAGGATCCGGCCGGGTCGAAATGGTGATCCAGCCCAGGGGCAACAGTTCATCCAGCAGTAACTGACGGCACTCGCTATGGCATTGTTACAGGCGAACCACCTCGCCAAGAGCTACAAACAGAAAAAAGTCGTCATCGACGTCTCCCTGAGTATCGAGAGCGGGCAGATCGTCGGACTGCTTGGCCCTAACGGGGCCGGCAAGACCACCTGCTTCTATATGATCGTTGGCCTGGTGCCGGCGGACCACGGCCACATCAGTATAGACGGCAAGGACATCACACCGTTGCCCATGCATGGGCGCGCCCGTCAGGGTATAGGCTACCTGCCCCAGGAGGCCTCTGTTTTCCGCAAGCTTTCCGTGAGCGACAACCTCATGGCCATACTGGAAACCCGCAAGGACCTGAACCGGCGCCAGCGGGAAGAAAAAATGGAAGAGCTGCTGCAGGAATTCCACATTACCCACATCCGTGACAGCGCCGGCATGGCCCTCTCCGGCGGGGAGCGTCGCAGAGTGGAAATAGCCCGAGCCCTGGCGATGGAACCAGCCTTCATCCTGCTGGATGAACCCTTTGCCGGCGTGGACCCGATCTCGGTGAGTGACATCAAGCAGATTATCCGCCACTTGCGGGACAAGGGCATCGGTGTGCTGATCACCGATCATAACGTGCGGGAAACCCTGGATATCTGCGAAAAGGCGTATATCGTCAGCAGTGGACACATTATTGCCTCGGGTTCCTCGGAAGAAGTCCTGGCCAATCAGCAGGTCAAAGACGTCTATCTCGGGGATGAATTCAGGCTCTGAGATCGGCGGCGATTCCGGTACGCCCTGCCCCGATCTGTAAACTGGCGCCGGTTGCAGCAATTGTCTTCAATGCGGCAAGGGGGTACACTCGGCAAAGAACTTGCTTGTTAATTCCAAGTATCCGGTAACACTGATATTTTTCCCTGATATTGCCAGTTTTTTGAGCTGGATCAGACAACTTCGGGCTAACACATGTTATCGGTAACCTCAGAAGGGTGATGGACGTGAACTCATGGTGATGAAAGCCTCCTTACAGTTAAAGATGGGTCAGAGCCTCACAATGACCCCGCAACTGCAACAGGCGATCCGTCTGCTCCAGCTGTCCACCCTGGACCTGCAACAGGAAATCCAGCAGGCACTGGACTCCAACCCCATGCTGGAAACCTCCGAGGACGACGACCAGGAAAGTTCTGATGCCGAGAGGGACAACGAGCGGGACGAGCGCAGCGATGAATCCGTGTCCGCCTCTGAGGGCGAAAGCGCAGCGGACAACACCTGGGAGGAATCCGACTGGTCGGCAGAGAACAACAGCGGTGACACCATTCCCGATGACCTGCCAGTGGATACCGCCTGGGATGACATTTACCAGTCGGCGCCAGCACCCGCCTCCCGCGGCGATGACGACAACGACATGGATTTTGACAGCCGCAACCCCGCCGCCGAAACCCTGCGGGACCACCTCGAGTGGCAGCTCAACCTGACTCCACTGAGCGAGCGAGACAGCGCCATTGCCCATGCCCTGCTGGACGCTGTGGATGAACGGGGCTACCTGACGGCCACGCCGGAAGACATACATTCCGGCCTGGAAGACGAAACCGATGACGACCCCGTCGAACTGGACGAAGTGGAGGCAGTACTCCACCGCCTGCAGCACTTTGACCCCCCGGGCGTATTCGCCAGGGATCTCCAGGAATGCCTGCTGATACAACTTAACCAGTTACCCCCGGACACCCCCTGGCTGGACAAGGCCCGGCTGGTGATCACCCACTACATCAACCTGCTGGGCAACCGTGACTACGCCCAGCTGCTTCGCCGAAGCCGCCTGAAAGAAGACCAGCTAAGGGATGTGCTGGCCGTCATCACCTCCCTCAACCCCCACCCCGGCAATGCACTGGACCGGTCCGAACCGGACTATGTCATCCCCGATGTAATTGTTCGCAAGGACAATGGTCGCTGGCGGGTGGAGCTGAACCCGGAGATTGCACCGCGTATTCGCGTCAATACGAGCTATGCTTCGCTTATACGCCGGGCGGACAGCAGCGCTGATAACACCTACCTGCGCGACCAGCTCCAGGAAGCCAAGTGGTTTATCAAGAGCCTGCAGAGTCGTAATGAAACCCTGTTAAAGGTCGCGACACGAATTGTTGAACATCAGCAGGGTTTTCTGGACCATGGGGAAGAAGCGATGAAACCGCTGATACTGTCGGACATCGCCCAGGCCGTGGAAATGCACGAATCCACCATTTCCCGGGTCACCACGCAAAAATACATGCACACCCCCCGTGGCATCTTCGAGCTGAAGTATTTCTTCTCGAGTCATGTAAGCACGGAGGAGGGCGGCGAATGTTCTTCCACAGCCATTCGTGCCATGATCCGCAAACTGATCGCGGCAGAAACCCCGAAAAAGCCGCTCAGCGACAGCAAGATTGCCACCATGCTGGGAGAGCAGGGCATAAAGGTGGCCAGGCGCACGGTAGCCAAGTATCGTGAAGCCATGCACATTCCGCCCTCAAACGAGCGGAAACGACTGGTCTGAACAAAGGGTCTGACAAACAGGAGAAGCCCATGCAAATGAACATTTCCGGTCATCACGTAGAACTGACTCCCTCGCTGAAGGATTACATCAACGAAAAATTCCAGAAGCTCGAACGCCACTTCGATCACATCAGTAACTGCCAGGTGACGCTGGAAGTGGAGAAGGTACGTCAGATTGCAGAGGCCACCCTGCATGTCGTAGGCGGCGAAATTCACGCCAAGGCCGAGAACGACGACATGTACGCTGCTATTGATGCACTGGTAGACAAACTTGACCGCCAGATCCTCAAGCACAAGGAAAAGAACGTTGATCGGGCGCACGGAGCCACGGCCCGCTAACGATTGTGACACTGTAACGGCTATAATCTGACTCACAACGCTGCGGTACGACCTCGTACCGCAGCATTTTTTTATCGGGACCGATGAGAATCCATGACCGATTCGACCTTGACCATCAACAACATCCTGGCGCCGGAACTGACGCTGTGCCGTGTTAATGGCACCAGCAAGAAGCGCATTCTGGAGTTCATTTCCGAAAAAGTGGCTGGCCAGTACCCGGAACTCGACGAAACCCAGATCTTCAACAACCTGATCGCCCGGGAGCGCCTTGGCAGCACTGGTATTGGTCAGGGTATTGCCATTCCACACTGTCGTCTGGATGGTTGCACCCGGGTTGTGGGAGCACTGGTAACGCTGGAAGAAGGCGTGGCCTTTGACGCCATTGACAACCAGCCGGTAGACCTGTTGTTTACACTGATCGTGCCCCGGGAAGCCACCTCTGAACACCTCGAACTGCTGAGCCAGTTGGCCGAACAGTTCAATGACCGTAGTTTCTGCGATGCCCTGCGGGCCTGCACCAGCAATGACGGGCTCTATCAGAAGATGACCGGAAACCGCTGATCCGGTCCGGATGTCGCCCGACGCCCACAACGGCTTCGGCAAAGCTACCAGAGGACCAGTCCCATGAAACTGATCATCGTTAGCGGCCGCTCCGGTTCCGGCAAGAGTACCGCACTCCACGTGCTTGAAGACCTGGGCTTCTACTGCATCGACAACCTGCCCATTGGCCTGCTGTTCCCGCTGACCACCGAGGCAATGGCCGGAACCTCCGGCAGCCGCCTGGAAAATATCGCGGTCAGTATCGATGCCCGCAACCTGTCCAATGAGATTGCCAACTTCGAAGCGATCCATCAGCGCCTGATGGAAGCTGGCATCGTGACCGAAATTATCTACCTGGATGCCACCGAGCAGTCGCTGCTGCAACGTTTCCACGCCACCCGTCGCAAACACCCCCTCAGCGACGACCAGACTTCCCTGACTGAGGCCATACGGTACGAAAAGAAATTACTGGAACCTATTGCCCAGCTGGCAGACCTCTACCTGGACACGACCGAGCTGTCCATGTACGAGTTACGGGATACCGTCAAGCAGCGCATTATCGGCCGGAGCGAGCAGGACCTGGCCCTGCTGTTCCAGTCTTTCGGTTTCAAACACGGGGTACCGGTGGACTCTGATTACGTGCTGGATGTGCGCTGCCTGCCCAATCCCTACTGGGATCCCCAGCTGCGCCGTTTCACCGGCGTCGACCAGCCGGTGATCGACTTCCTGGGATCGGACCCGATGACCAACCGGATGATCGACGACCTGACCCGGTTCCTGGAAACCTGGCTGCCCCAGTTCAGCAACAGCAACCGCAGTTATATGACCATCTCCATTGGCTGCACCGGCGGCCAGCATCGTTCGGTGTACGTCTGCGAACAGCTGTCCCGTTATTTCAGCAAATCCTACAACCAGGTTCAGACCCGGCACACGGAGTTGCCTCACCTGAACCCGCAACACCGTGGTAACCCATGATTCGCCAGTCCGTCACCATCATTAACAAACTTGGGCTACACGCCCGCGCTGCGGCGAAACTCGTCGAAACCGCGTCCCGGTACGACAGCCGCGTGGAACTGGTCAAGGGCAACCGCCAGGTGGATGCCAAGAGCATCATGCCCGTGATGATGCTGGCAGCGAGCCAGGGAACAGAGGTAGAACTGGTGGCCGAGGGGCCGGACGAGCAACAGGCGATTGCTGCCCTCGAGGCACTGATCAACGACTATTTTGGCGAGGGCGAGTAAGACGTGAGCAAACAGGAAGATAACCGGGTTCCGGAGGACGACGAGTCCATCAAGAGCAAATCCCAGTTGAAGCGTGAAATGCACGCTCTCCAGGATCTGGGTAAGCGCATGATGGACCTCAGTGATGACCAGCTCACGGGCCTGCCCATGAGTGAAACGCTGAAAGCGGCCATCGTGGAATCCCGGCGGATCCACCAGCACGAGGCTCGCCGCCGGCACCTCCAGTACGTGGGCAAGGTCATTCGCAACGAAGTAGATCCGGAGGCCCTGCGCCGGGCGGTAGAGGCCTTTGACGCAGGCAGTGAGGAGCACACTCGTCGTCACCACCTGGCCGAACGTTGGCGCGACCGCCTGATCGAGGAGGGCAACCCCGCGGTATCAGGATTCGTTGAGCAATGCCCTGCCACCGATGTGCAGCACCTGCGTAACCTGCTGCGAAACGCCCAGAAGGACGTCAAGACCGGCAAGAATACTGGCCAGGCCAGGAAGCTGTTCCGTTATTTGCGGGAGTGTATCGACGAATCCGAAAAATCCGCCTGAAAGCGTCAGAGCCGGCGGTGCTCCCATACCGGCATCCGCTGGCGCACTTCCTGCAGATAGTCAATATTAAGCTCTGCCGTGATCACGCCAGCGCCTTCGGCAAGTTCTTTCACTACCTTGCCCCATGGGTCCACAACCATCGAGTGACCATAGGTCCGGCGCCGCTCGCTGTTTTGACCACCCTGCCCCGGCGCGACCATCCATACCTGGTTCTCAATGGCCCGGGCACGAATCAGCGGATGCCAGTGGGCGTCGCCGGTCTGCCAGGTAAAGGCGCTTGGCAGGGTTATCCAGTCCACCTGCTGCTCCCGTAGTTGCCGGAAAATCTCCGGGAACCGCAAGTCGTAACAGATCGCCAGGCCCAGCCGTCCGGCGGGTGTATCCACGGTCACCAGCTGCTCACCAGGCTCAAAGGTATCCGATTCACGGTATTGCCCCTGACTGTCCTCCACCATGGCATCAAACAGGTGGACCTTGTCGTATCGGGCGACCTCGACACCGCTGTCATCCACCACAATACAACTTGCCCTCACCCTGCTCGCCAGGGGGCTACCATCAGGCCTGGCCGCAATGGGTAGCGACCCACCAACGATCCAGATACCGTGCTTGCGGGCCTGCTCAGAAAGAAAGCGGCGAATCGGGCCATCGACGCTGACCTCCCGGCCACCATGGACCGGCATATTCGCAGTATCCAGCACGGCAAAGTTTTCCGGCAGCACGGCTACCCTCGCCCCCTGCTTGCCAGCCTGGGCCAGCAACAGGGAAGCCTGGTGCAGGTTGTCATCAATATCATGGGTGCTGACCATCTGGATAGCGGCGACCATTGTCTTGGGCATAGCGTCCTCCTGGTGCAGGATTTCGATCGGATAGCGGTCCTTCGGAACCCTCAGTCCTGGTTGCCGGCGTCAAAGATATTGCGCAGGTTGACCTCGGGATCGTCCCAGGTGCCACCGACACTATAGGTTGCACTGGTCAGTTTACTCAATGGCTCCCCCAGCAGTTTGTCCAACACAAACAGCGCACCGCCAACGGGAGGTGATGCCCCCATGAGGATCGCCGCCAGTGGCAGGTTCTGGGTGAGGGGCAGGATCACTACCAGCCGCATGTCCAGCGTACGGTTTGCAAGGTTCGTGGAACCGGACATTCGCAGGGCACCTGAAGGGCCCGCCAGCTGGAGATCCGGATTCCAGCTCAGGGTACCCTGCTTCAGGGTTCCCTGGCCGGAGATGGCATCAAAGGCCACCCCGGCCTCGTATAGATCGGAGAAATCGAAGGTCAGCCGTCGCTGCAACGTGTCGGTATTGAGCAGGTTGAACAGGCGGAACAGTTGCGCAGTATCGTTATTTTCAAGAATGACACCATCTTCCAGGCGAAGACTGAACTCACCATTAAGGCGTCCGACGGCGAACTGATCCGGCCGCCCCGGCCAGGAAAGGCCAAGATCAATGACCGAGCTTTCACTGGTCAGGGGCGCCTCCATGCCCAACAGGGTCGCTGCGTCCTGCAGGTTGCCGCCCTCCAGCACGCCCTGCAGCACCGTTGCTTCCTCGCCTGAGGTGACTCCCCAACGGACCTGGCCATCAAAGGCCATTGAACCGATCTGGCCCTGAAGATCCTGAAGCGTCACCTGGTCCGGGGAGGGAGACAGCAGGAATGACCAGGCCCCGGCGGGATCGTCACCCAGCCACAGCGAGCCGATGCGCACATCCACTTCGGGCCATTGTCCGGCAGCCATATTACGGAACGTCTCAAGCTGCTCTGTGGGAGTCAACAGGGGCGCAGCCTCGTCAGCAGCATCATCGTCGGAACGTGCCAGCCGCAGTCTTTCCAGGTCCACCAGGACCGGCTTGCCGTCGGCAGGGATACGAACCACCCCGGTAGCCCGATAGGAGTCCGTAGTCAGCAGCCAACCGCCCGGCTCAGGGGTCAGCGTTGCGGTCACCCCTGGCAGTGCGTGGTCGCCCAGAACCAGTTCCTCCATGGACACTTCTACCCGCGTGAGCCAGTCAAAACCGGAACCGGCCGACTGGCTGCCCGTTCCGCGACCTCCTGCACCGGAGTTAGCCATTATCTGGTCAAACCAGGATTGCCATTCTCCGGGGACAAATCGATCCACATTCGCCCTGACCACCAGGCCTGCCTCTTCCGGCAGGTAGGCACCAATTCCGCCTACAACCACCTGGCCATTAAAGAAGCCCTGTTGGCGCCATTCCAGTGCCACAGATAATCGCTCTCCCCAACGCCCTTCGATTTGCACACGGTCACCGTCCGGCCAGCGGACCAGGGCCTCGATGCGTTCTTCCGGGCCCGCTTCCCGCCCCAGCGGGGTGGGCCAGTCCGACCAGAGACCGGCACTGCTGGCATTAATCAACAAGCGGGCCGGGGCGCCGGATGAGAAATCAAGGGTTGCCCCATATGGCAGTCGCCCTTCGATGCCGTTGATAACCTGGCCTTCCGGTAGCAGCCTTGCGGCCAGGGTGGCCACATCGGTCTGCCCGGTCTGGCTGATGGTCAGGCCTTTGTTGCCGCCATTGCCGGCCAGCTTGATCGTTACGGGCTGACCAAGGAAGCGGGCGCTCAGGGGATCGTCTGAGAACCCTCCGACCGAGCTATAGGAAAGATCGCCACTGATTCCCTGCCAGCGCAGATCTGCTGCCGGGTAGTAAACCTCTCCGTTACTGGTGCGGACACGGGCATCCACGTCAACATCAGGGTCGGGACCGAGCGGAAACCGCAACGACAGGTCTACGTCATAATCACCAGACACCGAGAGGGCCTCCCCGGCCCCACCGGCCATCTCTCCCAGCGGGGTTTCCGCCAGCCAGTAGGCAATCCGTTGACCATCGACAGCAGCCCGGGTCGTAACACTGACCACTGGCGAAGCTTCCTCGGGGCTGACAACCACTTCAGCTTGCGGTAGTGACAGGCCACCGGTTTGTGCCTGGTCCAACTCCACATGGGTACGGCCATTGTGGATACGGACGCGGCCATTGGCATCGGTAACCTCAGGCCACGCGGGATCGTAGGCGATGCGCCCGTTCCGGAATTCGTATTCCATGGCCGTGCTGAAGGCGAACCGGGGCGTGTCCTTGCCGATCTGGCCATGCCCGTAGAACTCGCCGCGGGTAATATCACCCTCGAGGATAGCCGTTGTCAGCCAGTCATAGAGTTCCGGATCGACGGCACCCACCGGAACAAAGTCCGCCAGCATATTGGCCACGCCATTCTCGACCGATACCTTCAGGCCCAGGTTATCCTCCCCGTAACGGTCCAGACGGAGATCAAAGGCGCCTTCGAGATGGGTCCGGTCCTGGTAGGTCATCTGCAGGTCACGGGCGAAAACCCGGGTGATCCCCCCGTCCAGGCGCCACCCAACCTGGCCGGACGCCCGGCCGAAAGCCCAGGGGCCAGCGAAGAGTTCCGGAAAGTGCAGGGTCATATCCTCACCGTCGACCCGCACCTGCCCGCCATGGCGATTGAGCCATAGCCTGCCCTGTACATTGCCGCCACCGGGTGCGCCCTGATGGGGCTGCACCGATACACCTTCAAGGCGGGCGGACAGGTGGAATTCCTCAGGCAGTTTACGGGGGATCTCCAGATCGAAAGCCGACAGATCACCTTCAGGAGCGAGTGCAGCAAGGTGGTACTGGGCTCGGGCTGGCAACAGCTCCGAAGCCACAGCCAGCCGAGCCAGGGGACCTACCGCTACCCTGGGCGCCCTGACGTGGAACGCCAGGCGATCATAGTCAATTCGTCCCTCCACACCGGTCACCTGGTCCTCCTGCCAACGCCAACCCAGCTCCTTGACGTGGAAGCTGCCGCCACCGTCGGTGCGCCGCCAGCCAATCCGGGCAGACAGCCCTCGCAGGGGGGCCAGGGTATCCAGCTCGCTATCCAGCTGCACCCGGTGCACCTCAAGCTGACCGTTCAGGCGCTCTAACTGGCCATTCTGGAAGCTTAGCCAGGTGCGGGCATCGGCGTTAAGCTCACGAATCTCGAAGCCGCGCCACTGAAGTCCCCGAGTGAGTCCTTCAAAGAAGGCACCCGGAGTCAACTCCGCCCAGACCTGTCCCGTAAAGCGGCCGTCAAACAGGTCCTGGCCCGTAACCGAAAACGTGGCCAGTTGCTCGAGCGTACCCTGGCGCATGGCACGGCCAGAGGCAGACATCCGCTGATTACTGTAAGCCAGGTCCAGCTGTGGAACGTCCAGGAACACCGTGTCAGCGTCTGGCGTCTTCAGGCCGACGGTAAGATGGGTAAGACGAATGTGTGGGTCAGAGATCCTGGCCGTCAGTTCATCCAGCCAGCGTCGCGGCTCCAGCCACTGTTCTCTCTCCAGGGGCTCTCCGCTCAGACCCGGCCCTGGCTCAGGAAGGGTCAGCCCCTCAATGGCAAGGCGCCCGTCAGAGTCCTGCTCAACCACCAGGTCCAGGCCGTCGGCTTCCATCCGCTGGAACACCAGCCCCATGCGTAACAGTGACCTGGGCCCGTCCAGGCGCAACAGCAGCTGTTGCAGCGCTACCGCACTACGGTCCGGCGCATCCTGGTGGGCGATGCGCAGACCTTCCGCCAGCAAAATCGGATCCGCCCCCTGCCAGCGGGCCGAGAGCGACTCGATAGACACCTCCTGGCCCAGCCGCTGGCTGAGCAAGGCTTCCAGCCGGGGCCGGTAATCATCAACGTGCTCGGCGGTGTACCTCGCCCAACTGGTCAGCACAGCGATCACCAGCAACAGGACGATGGACAGCCACATCAGGGCCAGCAGCAGAAAACGGGACAGGGACCGTCCCCCGGACTCCCGGGCTGGGTCAGGAGAGGGGGACGCTGGCCGGGCCATTGTGCTCAGAGTAACACCACATCGTACTGTTCCTGGCTGTAGAAGGGTTCAACCTGGAAACGAATGGACTTTTCGATGAAGGTTTCCAGGTCCGCGACATTGTCAGCCTCCTCATCCAGCAAACGATCTACCACCTTCTGTGACCCCATCACGAGGTAACTTTCCGCATCATAGGCGCGATTGATCCGCAGGATTTCCCGGAATATTTCATAGCATACGGTCTCGGCCGTCTTGAGGAAGCCGCGGCCATCGCAGATGGGACAGGGCTCACACAGAATCTGACCAAGACTTTCGGTGGTGCGCTTGCGGGTCATCTCCACCAGGCCCAGCTCGGAGACACCGGTAATCTTGGTCTTGGCGTGGTCCCGCTCGAGCATCTTCTCCAGCATCCGATGTACCTGGCGCTGGTGTTCAGGGTCTTCCATATCGATAAAGTCGATGATGATGATGCCCCCAAGGTTCCTCAGCCGGAGCTGACGGCTTATGGCCCGCGCGGCCTCAAGGTTGGTCTTGAAGATGGTTTCTTCCAGGTTGCGGTGGCCGACAAACCCTCCGGTATTGATATCAATGGTGGTCATGGCCTCGGTCTGGTCGATGATCACATAGCCACCGGATTTCAGCTGGACCTTGCGGCTCAGGGCTTTCTGGATTTCATCCTCAACGCTGTAGAGATCAAAGATCGGGCGCTCGCCGGGATAGTACTCCACCTTGGTTTCGAATTCGGACACAAATTCGCGAACAAAATCCATCACCCGCTGATAGCTTTCCCGCGAATCGATGCGAACCTTTTCGGTTTGAGGCCGGATCAGGTCACGAATGGTGCGGATAAACAGGGGCAAGTCCTGGTAGATGATGGACGGCGCCATCACATGCTCTATCCGGTCCACGATAGACTGGTTCAGGCGTTGCAGATACACCATGTCCGCCAGCAGGTCCTCCTCGGACACCCCTTCCGCTGCCGTCCGGATGATAAAGCCGCCGGCACAGTCTTCCTGCTCGCTGATGGCACTTTCCAGGATGCCCTTCAGGCGGGTCCGCTCATCGTCATCCTCGATGCGCTGAGAAATCCCGATGTGGTGAACACCCGGCATGAACACCAGGTAACGGGAGGGAATGGAAAGCTGGGTAGTGAGCCGCGCGCCCTTGGTGCCGATGGGATCCTTGGTGACCTGAACCACCAGGGACTGCCCCTCCCGTAGCAGCGTACGAATGTCCGGTACCGTTCTGGGACCATCCCCGGTATCGCCATTATCCCCTGCAGAGGTGGATGGCATGACGTCGGAAGCGTGGATAAACGCAGCCCGCTCCAGTCCGATGTCGACGAAGGCCGCCTCCATACCCGGCAAGACGCGGACTACCTTGCCCTTGAAAATATTACCGACAATCCCTCTGCGGGTTGTCCGCTCGACATAAGCTTCCTGAAGCATCCCGTTTTCAACCAGTGCCACCCTGGTTTCCACCGGGGTCACGTTGATCAGGATTTCCTCGCTCATGTCATTCTCCGTTGTTGGATGTCCAGTAGTGCCAGACCGGCAGACCTGCCCCTGTCAGCAGGCCCGCGGTCACGTCCAGGGGCAGCCCTACAACTGCACTGTAACTGCCTTTGATGGATGCCACAAAGGCGCCGCCGCGGCCCTGTATGCCGTATGCACCGGCCTTGTCCACGGGCTCGCCCGTATCGCAGTAGGCGTCAATTTCACGTTCATCAAGGGAACGGAATTCCACATCGGTTGTGCTGACGGATACCTTTGTACCATCACTGGTCGTCAGGGCAACGCCTGTCATTACCTGGTGTGTGCGGCCTGACAGGGCCTGAAGCATTGATTTCGCTTCTTCCCGATCCACAGGTTTACCCAGGATCCGGTGTTCCAGCACCACAGTGGTGTCGGAGCCGATGACAAGGGCTTCCGCCTGCCCCGCCTGTTGATAGCCAGCGAGGGCCTTCTCCCAGGCCAGCCGCTGCACATAGGCTTCCGGCTCCTCCCCCGGACGTGGGGTTTCATCGATAGCCACTGGCTGCGTATCAAAGGATAGCCCAAGCTGCCTGAGAAGGTCTGCCCTTCGCGGCGATGCCGAGGCCAGTATGACCGAGTGTTTCATCATGCGTTTTCCGACAGGACAGTCAGCCGAGTTTCAGGTTCAGTTTGTCCAGCAATGGGCATAACACCAGCCACAGCCCGGCACTGGTCACGGCTGGCCACAGGTAGGCAAACCCTGACGTCTCTGCTCCCAGTATCTGTTTGATAAAATGCACCAGCATCTGGTTGATCCCCACCAGGAGGAAAACGATTATGCTCTGCTGGATCAGCGGGAACATTCGCAGGCGCTGGTGGACCGTCAGCACCAGGAACGCCACTACCGCCATCGCGAGCCCGTTGACCCCCAGGGGCGTCGCCTCGAGCACGTCCAGCAAGAGACCCAGCACCCAAGCTGTCAGAATGCCGAACTGGGCCGGTGCCCGATAAGTCCAGTAGAACACGACCAGCGCCAGCCATTCCGGGCGGAACTCGAACCAGCCCTGGGGGAACAGGGAAATACTTGCGACCAGCGCCAGCAGGATACTGAGGAACATCACCGGATAACTGATTATCGACAGCATCAGTTGGTCTCCCCGCCGGTTTCCGGGCCAGCGTCCGGGGCCATGCTGCCGGCTTCCTGCTGGTCGTACAGCTCCTCAGTACCAGCCGCCCCGGCCTCAGAGAACACCACCAGCACCAGCTTGCTTCTGCTCAGCCGGGCCATCGGAGTGGCGTGAATAGTCACAAAGGGGGCACCGGGGTCCTTGGTAATGTGGGAGACTTCAGCCACCGGATACCCCTTCGGGAAACGCCCCCCAAGGCCAGAGCTCACCAGGACGTCTCCTTCACGGATATCGGCGGTATCCGGCACATGGACCAGCTCCAGCTGACCGATATCACCATTGCCCAGCAAAATAGCCCTCAGGCCATTCCGCAGGACTTCTACCGGTACTGCATGGCTGCTGTCAGAAATGAGCAATACACGGGAGGTAAACGCCGCGGTATAAAGCACCTGGCCCATCAGGCCATTGGAGTCCAGGATTGCCTGACCGGCTTCCAGACCATCCCGGGCACCCTTGTTGATGATCACTTCATGGGAGAAGGGATCCGGGGACACCCCGACAACCTCGGCGACCACGACCCGGTCATCAAGCGCCCCAGAGGCATTCATCAGTTCCCGCAAACGGTTGTTTTCTGCGGCCAGGGCGCCGTACTTGAGGGCACGGCGCTCAAGGATCATCAGGCGGGCCTTGAGGGCTTCATTTTCGCTGAGCAGGTCTTCCCTGGGGGTAACCACGCCTGCAAACCAATCCCCGAAACGATCCGGGGCGTTACCCAACCAGAATACCGGCGCAAGCGCACTGGCAATACCACTGCGCAAGGGTTCGAGCCGTTCAAAGCGGTCATCTGCCACGATCAGGACCGCCGACAACACCAGCACTATAAGCAGACGGAATCCTGGAACTGGACCCTGCACGAAAATGGTCTTAATGGCGCAACCCCCTTGCCCCGATAACGCAACCGCCGCTGGGGCGTAACCCCAGCGGCGGTATCGGGCATGAGTCAGTCAGGCCGGAACCCGGAATCACAGTCACCCCTCCTGGGAGAACATGCCAATTCCGCCACGGTCGATAACTTCCAGGGCCTTGCCGCCACCGCGGGCGACACAGGTCAGGGGATCCTCCGCTATGATCACCGGCAGGCCGGTTTCTTCGCTGATCAGCTTGTCCAGGCCCCGCAACAGGGCGCCGCCACCGGTCAACACAATGCCGCGCTCGGCAATATCCGATGCCAGCTCAGGAGGGGACTGCTCCAGCGCGCTCTTGACGGTCTGGACGATCTGCGCCAGGGACTCCTGCAGAGCGTCGAGAATCTCTTCGCTGTTGAGTGTGAACGCCCGGGGAACACCTTCCGCCAGGTTGCGGCCACGAACATCGATCTCCCGGATTTCAACGCCTTCGTAAGCGCAGCCGATCTCGTGCTTGATGCGCTCGGCGGTAGAATCACCGATCAGGCTGCCGTAGTTACGACGGACATAGGTGACAATAGCTTCATCAAACTTGTCGCCGCCAACCCGCACGGATTCTGCGTAAACGATGCCGTTCAGTGAGATGATGGCAATCTCGGTGGTACCACCGCCAATGTCGACGATCATGGAGCCACTGGCCTCTTCAACCGGCAGGCCGGCGCCAATCGCTGCCGCCATGGGCTCCTCGATCAGGAACACCTCCCGGGCACCGGCGCCCAGGGCGGATTCACGAATCGCTTTCTTTTCAACCTGGGTGGACTTGCTGGGCACACACACCAGCACCCGCGGGCTCGGAGTAATAAAGCTGTTCTCATGCACCTTGTGGATAAAGTGCTGCAGCATTTTCTCGGTGACCACGAAATCGGCGATAACACCGTCCTTCATGGGACGGATAGCCGTAATGTTACCGGGGGTCCGGCCAAGCATTCGCTTCGCCTCGGAGCCGACGGCGGCAACCATCTTCTGGGAGTTGTTGGTCCGGATCGCAACCACCGAAGGCTCATTCAGCACGATCCCCCGCTCACGGACATAAATAAGGGTGTTTGCGGTACCAAGATCGATCGAGAGATCGCTGGAGAATAGGCCTCGGATACGTTTCAACATTCGCGTTATTTCAACCTGAGAAATGCAGTCTGGAAATGATGCGGCAACTTTAGCAGTGAGCACCCCCGCAGGCAAGGCGCGATGCGCCGGGTTACAAGCCTTTACAGCTTTACCGGGGTACTGCGCACAACTCTGAATCTGTTAACATATCGCTTTTCCATTAATTCCGGAGGCAATGCGTGACCATTTCCCGCAAGGACATTGAAAAAGTTGCGGTGCTCGCCCGCATCCAGGTGGATGATGCACAGGTGTCCGCCCTGGAAAAGGACCTGGGCAATATCCTGGATCTGGTGGACCAGCTCAGCGCCGCCGATACCGAGTCCGTCGAGCCCCTGGCCCACCCCCTGGACGCCGTCCAGCGCCTGCGGCCGGACGAAGTTACCGAGACCGACCAGCGTGCCGAGTTCCAGGCCATTGCTCCGGCAACGGAGAATGGACTTTACCTTGTCCCCCGCGTTATCGAGTGACCGACCAGCGACCCAGGAACCACCATGCACAACAAATCCGTAGCCGAACTTTCCCGTGCGCTGGAACAGGGCACTGTCTCCAGCGTCGAACTGACCCGTCAGTTTCTTGATCGCATCCGTTGTGAAGATGGCAAATACAACAGCTTCATTACCGTAACCGAAGACCAGGCCCTGGCAGACGCCAGGGCCGCTGACGAGCAGCGCGCCAATGGTAACGCGACACCCTGGACCGGTGTCCCCTTTGCCCACAAGGACATCTTCTGCACCCGGGGTGTGCGCACCACCTGCGGCTCGAAAATGCTGGAAAACTTCGTTCCGCCCTATGAGGCCACAGTTACCGCCAATTTCCGCAAGGCTGGCGCAGTATGTCTGGGCAAGACCAACATGGACGAATTTGCCATGGGGTCGTCCAACGAATCCAGCTATTTCGGGCCGGTAACCAACCCCTGGGGCGCCAAGCGTGTCCCCGGAGGCTCGTCCGGTGGTTCCGCAGCGGCCGTAGCCGCGCGCCTGGTACCGGCGGCCACCGCCACTGACACCGGCGGCTCGATCCGCCAGCCCGCCGCCCTGTGTGGCGTCACCGGCCTCAAACCCACCTATGGCCGGGTATCCCGTTATGGCATGATCGCGTTCGCCTCCAGCCTGGACCAGGGTGGCACCATGGCCCGCACGGCAGAAGACAACGCCCTGATGCTGAACGTAATGGCCGGCTTCGACCCGAAAGATTCCACCTGTGTGGATCGCGGGGTACCGGACTACACGGCCACCCTGGACGAGCCCCTGAAGGGCCTGAAAATCGGGCTACCAAAGGAGTATTTCTCCGAGCAGCTCAGCCCGGCCATGGAGCAACAGGTCCGTGACGCGGTAAAAGAATACGAGAAGCTGGGGGCCACGGTTAAGGAAGTGTCCCTGCCCCACGCAAATTTGGCCATAGCCGCATACTACGTGATCGCCCCGGCGGAAGCCTCCGCCAACCTGTCCCGGTTTGACGGCGTTCGCTATGGCTATCGCTGTGAAGACCCGAAGGACCTGATGGACCTGTACACCCGCACCCGGGCAGAAGGCTTTGGCAATGAGGTGAAGCGGCGGATCCTGGTGGGTACCTACGCCCTTTCCGCCGGCTACTTTGATGCCTACTACCTGAAGGCCCAGAAAGTCCGCCGCCTGATCCAGCAGGATTTCATCAACGCCTTCCGGGAGGTGGACGTCCTGATGAGCCCGACCTCCCCGTCGCCGGCGTTTGTCCAGGGTGAGAAGAGCACCGACCCGGTGACCATGTACCTGGAGGACGTGTTTACCATTGCCGTCAACCTGGCCGGCGTGCCGGCCATGTCGGTCCCGGCCGGTTTCATCGACGGCCTGCCGGTTGGCCTGCAGATCATCGGGGACTATTTCTCCGAAGCCCGGCTGCTCAACGCCGCCCATCAGTTCCAGCAGGTGACCGACTGGCACCAGCGCGAGCCTAACTAAGCCCGACGGAGGAGAGTGTCACATGCAATGGGATATCGTCATCGGGCTGGAGATCCATGTTCAGCTCGCCACCCGTACCAAGATCTTTTCCGGCTCCAGCACCGCCTATGGCGCCGAGCCAAATACCCAGGCCAATGCCGTTGACCTGGCCATGCCCGGCACCCTGCCGGTACCCAACGAGCAGGCTTTCCGCTACGCGGTCATGTTTGGCCTGGCGGTGAATGCCGAGATCGAGCGCCGGTCTGTGTTTGAGCGAAAGAACTACTTCTACCCGGACCTGCCCAAGGGTTACCAGACGACCCAGCTGGCCCGTCCCATCGTAGGTCCCGGCTACGTGGATATCCAACTCGAGAACGGTAAATCAAAGCGGGTTCGCATCCACCATGCGCACCTGGAAGAAGACGCCGGCAAGTCCCTGCACGAGGACTTCCATGGCATGACCGGTGTAGACCTGAACCGGGCCGGAACCCCTCTGATCGAAGTCGTCACCGAACCGGATATGACTAACGCAGAGGAAGCCGTTGCCTTTGCCAAAAAGCTTCACGGTATTGTGACCTCCCTGGGCATCTGTGATGGCGATATGTCCCAGGGCTCCATGCGCTTTGACGTGAATATCTCGCTCAAACCAAAGGGCTCTGACACCCTTGGCACCCGCACGGAAACCAAGAACCTGAATTCCTTCCGCTTCATGGAACAGGCCATTCACCACGAGGTGGAACGGCAGATGGACATCCTGGAGGACGGCGGCGAGATCGTGCAGGAAACCCGCCTGTACAACGGCGACCGGGATGAATCCCGCTCCATGCGCACCAAGGAAGAAGCCAACGACTACCGTTACTTCCCCTGCCCGGACCTTCTGCCAGTGGTGCTCGATGAAGCCTTTATCGATGAAGCCCGCAACAGCCTCCCGGAGCTCCCCGACGCCCGCAAGGCCCGCTTCATGGACCAGTATGGACTGAACGACTACGATGCCGGCCTGCTGGCTGCAGACGCCAGGCTAGCCGCCTTCTTCGAGGAAACGGCCCAACACGGGAAGGATGCCAAGCTGTCCGCCAACTGGATTCTCGGTGAATTCTCGGCTCGCCTGAACGCGGAGGAACGGTCCGTCAACGACTCACCCGTCAGCGGCATACAACTGGGCGCGCTGGTCACGCGAATCGCCGATAACACCATTTCCTCAGCAGGTGCGAAGAAAGTCTTCGAGGCGCTCTGGGAAGGCGACGGCAGCGACGTCGATACCATTATTGATGCCAAGGGGCTGAAACAGGTTTCAGATACCGGCGAGCTGGAGAAGATGGTGGACGAGGTGCTGGCAGGCATGCCGGACCAGGTGGCCCAGTACCAGAGCGAGGAGGACCCGAAAAAACGCAAGAAAATGCTCGGGGGCTTTATGGGGCCCCTGATGAAGGCGTCCAAAGGTCAGGGCAATCCCAAGCTGTTCAATGAAATCCTGCAGAAGAAGCTGGACGCCTGAAGGGCCGGAGGAAAACCATGGATCATATTGTTCGCGGCGTTATCGATTTCAGAAAGAACGTCTATCCGGAGCATAAGGACCTGTTTGGCTCCCTCGCCGATAGCCAGAATCCGGACGTACTGTTCTTTACCTGCTCCGATTCGCGCATTGACCCGAACATGGTCACCGGCTCCAACCCCGGTGACCTGTTTATCTGCCGCAACGCGGGTAACGTGATCCCGCCTCACAGCAACGAGACCGGAGGCATGACCGCCTCCATTGAATATGCGGTGGCAGTACTGCATGTGCGGCACATTATTGTCTGTGGTCACACCGACTGCGGTGCCATCAAGGGTGCGCTGGACATTCCGGCCCTGAAGGGCCTGCCCCACGTCAAGGAATGGCTCAGCCACTGCCGGTCTGCCATGGAAATCGTGCGGGAGCGCCACGGTATCGCCGGTGACGAGCCACTGGACACGAAATATCTCAACGAGGCCATTGAAGAGAACGTACAGCAGCAGGTCCAGCACCTGCGCACTCACCCGGTGGTAGCCGCGAAACTGGCTACCGGCAAAATCGAGATTCACGGCTGGGTGTACGATATCAAGTCCGGCAACATTCGCTGTTGCGGCCGCGACAGCATCCAGTTCAAGGACTTCGACGAGTACTATGCCGACATCGTTGCCAGAGTCAGCAACGACTGAGGAGGAACGACGAAGCCCCGGAGAACCGGGGCTTCGGGTTTATAGGTACCTGGCCCTCGCGTCAGGCCAGCACAGCCCACAGATCGTGCTCGTCAGCATGCTCTACCACCACCTGGACAATCTGCCCCGGCTGCAGTTCGGTTTCGCCATTCAGGTAAACCATACCATCAATTTCCGGAGCATCGGCCCTGGAGCGGCCGATGGCGCCTTCCTCGTCCACCTCATCAATCAATACGTCGATGGTCTTGCCAATCTTTGCTTGCAGACGGGCGGTGGAGATTTCCGCTTGCCGGGCCATAAACCGGGCAAGGCGCTCTTCCTTCACGTCCTCCGGGACGGCGCCCTCCAATTCATTGGCCTTCGCGCCTTCCACTGGACTGTAGGTGAAGGCACCCACACGATCGAGCTGGGCTTCATCCAGCCAGTCCAGCAGGTACTGGAAGTCTTCCTCGGTTTCTCCCGGGAAGCCAACGATGAAGGTGGAGCGAATGGTCAGCTCCGGGCACATTTCCCGCCATTTCCTGATGCGCTCCAGGGTTTTGCTGTCGTGGGCCGGACGCTTCATGGCCTTCAGCACTTTTGGGCTGGCGTGCTGGAAAGGTATATCCAGGTACGGCAGGATCTTGCCCTCCGCCATCAGTGGAATGATGTCGTCTACGTGCGGATAGGGATAGACGTAATGCAGGCGTACCCAGACGCCCATCTCACCCAGCGCCTCGCACAGGGACTGCATCCGGGTTTTCAGCGGCCGGCCTTGCCAGAATCCGGTGCGGTACTTGATATCCACGCCATAGGCTGAGGTGTCCTGGGAGATTACCAGCAACTCTTTCACCCCGGCATCTACCAGGCGCTGGGCTTCGTCCATGACATCGCCAATCGGACGGCTTACCAGCTTGCCACGCATGTCCGGAATGATGCAGAAGGTGCAGCTGTGGTTGCAGCCTTCAGAGATTTTCAGATAGGCGTAGTGACGGGGTGTCAGTTTGATGCCCTGGGGCGGCACCAGGTCCACGAAGGGATCATGGTCCTTTTTTGGGGGGACATACTGATGGACTGCGCCCACCACTTCCTCGTAAGCCTGGGGACCCGAAACTGCCAGCACACCGGGATGGGTTTCCCGGATCTTTTCAGCGTCCACCCCCATGCAACCCGTGACAATGACCTTGCCGTTCTCATTGATCGCTTCACCAATGGCGTCCAGGGACTCCTGCTTGGCCGCATCAATAAAGCCACAGGTGTTCACAACCACGATGTCGGCATCGTCGTAGGTTGGCACGACGTCATAGCCGTCGAGACGGAGCTGGGTCAGGATGCGTTCCGAGTCCACCAGGGCTTTGGGACAGCCAAGGCTGATAAATCCGACTTTGCCACTACCAGTGGCGGGAGTTTTCTGTGTCATCAGGGGGCCGCTCAAGGTCAGAAAGTGAAACCCGGGCATTCTACCTCACCAGGGCCAGCCACCAGAAGGTGTGCAATCCTTGTCCAAACGAATGTTTCATAACATGACAGCCGTCACGACACACTCTCTTGCTGGTCACTAAACCACCAGTTACACTCGATGGATAATAAAAACTGTAATCTCCGCCCGAAGTTACAGACTTGTTCTCCGAGCCTCCGAAAAGAGGCCTGGTACCGGCGAGGGAAAATCGCCACACAGCACTGATCGACAGCAACGCCATTGTCAGGATGCAGGACGCGCACCAGGTTTTTCAGAGCGCCGTTACCTAATTTTCGGGCACGACAGGTAACACGATCGAACAGGATATGACCATGGGAAAGCCGCTCAACGTCGAGTCCGCCCCGGCCAAGCCGATGCGGGTCAAACCCCGTTCCGCCGAACCGAACCTCCGTGACCAGCAACGGGTCGAGGTCTCCCTGACCGTGACAGTGAACCGCCCGGGCCAGCCCCCCATCGAGTGCGAAATGTGCAACCTTTCCCGCGCCGGCATGATGCTGCGCTGCACCAACGAGGTCACGGCAACCCTGATCCCGGGCAAGCGTCCACCGGCTCCCGGCGACTGGATTGACGTCCACGCCCGCTTCGAGGTACCGGTGCTGGCCCAACAAACCGTTAGCCTGTCAGCTCGATGCCATATCGCCCATTTGCGCCGGGTGGCCAGGGACGAGTTCCACCTGGGCATCCGCTTTGTTGATTTCGACGGCCGTGGTTTTGACTACGTAGACCAGTACGTCCATCGCCTGCTGACCGACGGCACTCACTGAAACCCGCTGACAACGCAGCCCGGGGCCTATAACCGGCTGGCCGCTCTGCGCATATTGTTATAGCCGGAAACTCTACTAGCTCACCTTCTTATAAGCACCCGCCACTGGTATAGTAGCCTTCCTCTGACAACGCCTCTTTATCCCTGTTTTGGGCATGCTTCCGCCATGCCCCGGTGAGCTGAACTATGACCACGTACAACCTGACCCATCTCAAACAGCTGGAAGCTGAAAGTATCCACATCATCCGGGAGGTCGCCGCAGAGTTCGACAACCCGGTAATGCTCTACTCCATCGGCAAGGATTCCGCGGTCATGCTGCACCTGGCACGCAAGGCCTTCTACCCGGGCAAGCCGCCATTCCCACTGATGCACGTGGACACCACCTGGAAGTTCCGGGACATGATCGACTTCCGGGACCGGAAGGTAAAGGAATATGGCCTGGACCTGATCGTCCACATCAACGAGGACGGCGTGAAGCAGGGCATCGGTCCATTCACCCACGGCAGCGCCAAGCATACCGATGTAATGAAGACCCAGTCCCTCAAGCAGGCCCTGGACAAGTACAAGTTTGATGCCGCCTTCGGTGGTGCCCGCCGGGACGAGGAGAAATCACGAGCCAAGGAGCGGGTCTACTCCTTCCGGGACGAATACCACCGCTGGGACCCCAAGAACCAGCGCCCGGAGCTGTGGAACATATACAACGGCAAGGTTAACAAGGGCGAAAGCATCCGCGTGTTCCCGCTGTCCAACTGGACCGAGCTGGATATCTGGCAGTACATCTACTTGGAAAACATCGAGATTGTCCCTCTCTATTACGCCGCCAAACGGCCGGTCGTGGAGCGGGACGGCACCCTGATCATGGTGGACGACGACCGTATGCCACTCAGGGAGGGCGAGAAGCCGATGATGAAATCCGTCCGGTTCCGCACCCTGGGGTGCTACCCGCTGACCGGTGCCATCGAGTCCGAGGCGGACACGCTGCCGGAAATCATCCAGGAAATGCTGCTGGCTACCAGCTCCGAGCGTCAGGGCCGCGTGATCGACCACGATTCTGCCGGTTCCATGGAACAGAAAAAGCGGGAAGGGTACTTCTGAGATGTCACACCAGTCTGATCTGATTGCCGAAGATATTCAGGCCTACCTGAAGCAACACGAGAACAAGGAACT
>Ga0098065_1000119_pt1 | contig 43204 bp, 33 predicted proteins | sample 25_taG_FD_75062 | JGI IMG/M metagenome (GOLD analysis project Ga0098065, IMG submission 75062) | Marine viral communities from Cariaco Basin, Caribbean Sea - 25_WHOI_OMZ | ecosystem: Environmental > Aquatic > Marine > Oceanic | place: Caribbean Sea: Cariaco Basin | collected 2014-11-08 | reverse complement strand
TAGCGCCAGCACGGTTAAAGTGACTGAGCCCTTGCGCTCTAAAGAGTCGGCGCAATCGGCTAAGCCGAAATCTTCGCGATTCTCCCTAAAAAAAGCGGACAAAGCTGAGCAGGGCGGCGCTTACACTAGCGTTAAAAACCGCAAGTCCCTAGTCTTTAATCGAGCTACTGGGGCGTCTTCTCGTGGCGGTGTTGAGGCGGATAAATCTCGTTTTCGGGTCATTTGGATTCTAGCTTTAGGGGTGTTGGTCGCTCTGATAGGCCGGGCTTACTACATCCAAGTCTTAAATGCCAGATTTTATCAAGAAAAAGGCAACCAGCTCATCACTAGCGTGCGTACGCAGCCCTCCTATCGCGGCATGATTACCGATCGCAATAATCTCCCCTTAGCGGTCAGCGCCCCGTTGGCAACGGTTTCTTTTAGCCCGCACGATTATGCGCAAGAATACTATAGTATTAAAAAGGCTATCGTGATCAATCCTGAAAACCCTAAGATGCAAGCGCGTATGCGTAAACGTCTAGAGGCCATGGATTTAAACCGTCTCGCTGCGGCTGCGAATGTGCCGGTAGATAAGTTAAAAACGGCGGTGGCGATTGATGAGTCGGTCGATGTGACGGATGAAGAAGCGGTCAAAGCTGCACTGCCGTCCGGTGCAGGCTCGCATTACTTCCCGTTATTAAACAAGGTCACCCCAGAGATTGCGCAAAGTGTCACCTCGCTTGATTTCGTAGCGGTTTATGACAAAAACTTCTTCCAGCGTTATTATCCACAGCCGCAACCCAACTCACAGCTGCTAGGCTTTATGGGCCAAAATGCCAATGACCCAGAGGGCGGCTATGAAGGGCGCGCAGGGATTGAGCGTCAGTACGAAAAAGAGCTTGCTGGCGAGAATGGCAAGGTGATGGTGCTAAAAGACGCTCGCCAAAACAGCCTAAAGGAAATTAAACAGGTCAAACCTGAGATTGCCGGTAAAGACATCGCCTTAACCATCGACTCACGCTTGCAGTACTTACTCTATAAAGAGTTAGAGAAAGCGGGACGTCTGCAGCAAGCACGTTGGAGTACCGGCATGATCGTAGATGTGCAGACCGGTGAGGTGTTGGCGCTATCGACGTGGCCTTCATTTAACTCTAATAACTTGAATGAGATGACCGGGGCTAATCAGCGTAACCGTGCCGTATTAGACGTTTTTGAGCCGGGTTCAGTGATGAAGCCCTTTACGGTGGCTGCCGCCTTAAAGTCGGGTAAATATACCAGTAATTCGTTAATCGATACCAACCCCGGGTCTATCCGCGTCAGAGGCTATACCATCCGTGACCATAATAACTTGGGGGTGATTAACTTTGCGACCTTGCTGCAGAAATCGAGTAACGTCGCCTCGACCAAGGTAGCGTTATCATTGCCACCAGAAGCCATTACCGATATGCAGCGTCAGTTTGGTTTTGGCAAAAAGACCCCGCTACAATTCCCTGGAGAGGGCAGTGGTCTGGTCGTGACGCCAAAAGAAAATGAAACGGCACGCCGTGCTACCGTCAGTTACGGTTATGGTCTGCAGGTCACTTTGGCACAAATAGCTCAGGCGTATAGTGCTTTAGCAGCTGGCGGGGTTATGCACCCATTAAAGTTAGTTAAGACGGAAAAGCCTGCAGCGAGTGAGCGCTTAATGGAGGCGCAGCAAGCCCAAGATATCGTGGAAATGTTGGAATTGGTGACTGAGCCTGGCGGTACGGCGACGGCAGCGGCTATTGATGGATATCGGGTCGCAGGTAAGACGGGAACGTCACGCCGCGTGAATCCTAAAGGGGGTTATTATACGGATCAATATCGCAACGTCTTTGTCGGTATCGCGCCGGCGTCGAACCCGCGATTGGTCGGTGTCGTGCTGATTGAAGACCCGCGTAAGCAGTACTATGCTGGTCTTACCGCAGCGCCCGTCTTTCATAGTGTGATGAAAGAAGCATTGCGCCTTTATAATGTGCCGTTGGATAAACCGCTCAAGACTAAATAATAGCGCTCGCACCTAGCAAGCTATTAGCCTAGTGAGCAAAAATACGTAGATAAAGAGAGAGCAGTCTGTCCGCTTAGGGGGACTGCCCATTGTTTTCACCTTTGATTTAGCCTTTTTTTGGCTTAGGGATTTTGCATGACCTCTGGTACTGATAATGCCCTCACGCTACAGCAGTTATTGACGTCACTAGCGCCTGTCTTCGCTAACCGTGATGGGCAAGATTTAGAGGCTGCAAACCCTACTACTAAACAAGTTAACTCCGCTTATCAGCAGCTTATGCAAGCGGATCCCACCGTATTACAAACGCCTTTCCATCAATTTCAACTCGATAGCCGCCAAGTGGCGCAAGCTGATGTCTTAGTCTTGCTCAAAAGCCAAACGCATGATGATGCGCGTAGCGGTCCATTTGCTAAGCAAGCTATGGATAAGGCGGCATTCATCTTGTCAGAGATTGACCCACAGGCGCTCGATATTGCTGAGCCCAGCTGTCCTATTATTTATAGTGCAAATATTCGCGATATTCTAGGCTCGCTTATTCAAACGGCTTTGCTGCAAACGACGCTCAGTGCAGACGGACAATCGCTATCACTGCCGAAAGTCGCCGCAGTCACAGGGACCAATGGTAAAACCACCATCAGCCAATTACTTGCCCAGTTGTGCCAAGGCGCAGGGATGAGTAGTGCCATTATGGGCACGGCTGGCAACGGTAAATTGGGTCAATTAACGCAAGCCAGTCATACCACTGGGGATGCGTTGGCCGTACAAAATTTCTTGTTGAATATGGCCAATGAAGCGGTCGACCTATTGGCGCTAGAAGCCAGCTCGCATGGTCTGCATCAGCAGCGTTTGCAAGGCGTGCCCATTAAAGTCGCTATTTATACCAATTTAAGCCGTGATCATCTCGATTACCATGCGGATATGGCGGAGTACGCCGCAGCCAAAGCAATGTTGTTTAATCGCCATTATTTCCCTACCTTGACCCATGCCATTATTAATAGTGATGATGAGTTTGCCCCGTTAATGCTAGAGACCGCACAGCAAAGTGGTCTGGAAGTATGGACTTATAGCTTAAAGTCAGCGTCAGACGCTACTTTTGTGGCCCGCCAGATTGAGCCTAGCTTAGAAGGTGCTCGCATTGAGATAGCCAGTCCGTTATTGAATGGTTTGTCAACAGAGCACACTAGTGATACCGCCGCTAATAACCCTGCTCAAGCCAAAACTCTTTGGGTGGATAGTCCCTTGCTGGGCCGTTTTAATGTGGCCAATTTACTAGCCGCTATTGCTGGAGCTATCGCTTTAGGCGTGACTATCGAGCAGATTCCTGCCTTGGTGGCGACCCTAGAAGGGGCGAGTGGCCGGATGCAGCGTATTGAGAATACCGCGGGGGATGGCCAAGGCTGTTTTATCGTGGATTATGCGCACACACCAGATGCCTTGCAGCAAGTGATGACCAGCCTAAAAGCCCATTGCGAAGGCACGCTTTGGGCGGTATTCGGTTGTGGCGGTGACCGTGATGCAGGCAAGCGTCCGTTAATGGCACAGGCCGGATTAGCAGTAGCGGACCAAGTCATTTTGACCTCTGATAACCCGCGCTCAGAAGACCCCCTTGCGATACTACAAGATATGCAGGCTGGTATGACCGCAGAGCAACACGCTCGCACCCATATCGAAGCCGACCGCCGTAAAGCTATTTTTTATGCGGTAGCTCAGGCTCAAGCCAATGATATTGTAGTGATTGCGGGTAAAGGTCATGAGACTTACCAAGAGATTAAAGGCGTGCGCCATGACTTTGATGACACGGTGGTGGTAAAAGAAGCCTTAAGTCAATAACAGCTGGCTGCAAATGAAGTCAGTAACTTACTCCCGTTAAGTCACTGAGCACTTATTTGAATAAAGTAAGACACAGATAGCGCTACAAGTTATTCCCATAGTTAAAGATAACGCAAAAGGTACCCTATGACAGACAAAGAAGAGAGTTCATCGGCAGGCGCCGATAACGAGCTGCACTCGCAAGGACTATACGTCTGGCAGGCAGAAAACTTGTTGGCCGCTACAGCGTCACTAAATAGCCACTGGCTACCGGCTGCTGCTCAAGCCAGCAACCCAACGGCTACAGTCTCCGTGACCAGCTATCGTATCGCGACGGATACACGGACGATTAAGCCGGGAGATATCTTTTTAGCCTTGTCAGGAGAGAATTTCGACGGTCACGACTATATCAATGCCGCCGCCAGTAAAGGCGCTATTGCGGCAATCGTCGAGCGCCCCGTGCCCAGCAGTATTCCGCAATTGGTAGTGAGTAATGCGCGCCTCGCCTTAGGGCAACTGGCGGCTTACCGTCGGCAACAGCATAAAGATTTAAAAGTAATTGCAATTACGGGCTCTAGTGGCAAGACCACTTGTAAAGAAATGCTCGGCAGTATTTTTAGCCGTTTGGCCCCTACGCTGATCACCCGTGGTAACTTAAACAACGACTTGGGCGCGCCCATGATGCTGTTAGAATTATCCGATCAGCATCAATATGCCATTATCGAGTTGGGCGCCAACCACATTGGTGAGATTGCCTATACTACTGAGATAGTGCAGCCGGATGTGGCTTGTATTCTCAATATTGGTACCGCGCATTTGGGTGAGTTTGGTAGCCGCGAAGGCATTTGCCAAGCTAAAGCTGAAATTTATCACACGTTAAGCCGCGATCAATACGCTATCGTGCCGGATAATGACGACTTCACCAACCAACTGCGCCGTATTGCGGAAACCCATAGCGACCATGTGTTAGGGTTTGGCAGCACGGATATTAGTGCCAGTCATTTAGAAGTAGAGCCAGAACGCAGCGAATTTAAACTGCATATTGGTAATGAAGGGCATGATATTACCCTACCTTTAGCCGGCGAGCATAACGTGAATAATGCGTTGGCTGCCGCTGCCTGTGCGCATGCATTAGGCGTATCCGCAGCAGATATCGTGATCGGCTTAGAAAGTGCCCGTCCAGCTAAAGGTCGCCTCAATAGCCAGTTGTTGGGCATGCACCGCTTAATTGATGACACTTATAATGCCAACCCTCACTCTGTGCGTGCTGCTGCAAAAGTCTTAGCGGCGCAAACGGGCACGCGAATTATGGTATTAGGCGATATCGCTGAATTGGGTGAAGCTGCCGTTACTGAGCATCAAGCGCTCGGTCGCTCAATTGCCGCTACCGATATTGATATGCTCCTGTGTGTTGGTGATTTTGCTCGCTTTAGTGTCGATGGGGCTAGCGAAGTTGGCGGCATTGCGGCGCAAGCCTTTAGTGATAAAACGGCGCTGCTAACTTATTTACAGCAGTATCTACAGATTCACGAAGCTCGTCCTTGTACCGTCCTATTTAAGGGCTCAAGATCTGCCAAAATGGAGACGCTCATCGAAGCGTTGCTAGGGGAGTAAGTAGTGTTACTTTGGTTATTTGAATGGCTCGGTCAGTATTACACACCTTTTTCAGCAGTGTCCTCTTTGACCCTACGAGCCCTGCTTGCCGTGGTTACAGCGCTAGCCTTTAGTCTCATATTGGGCGGCCCTGCTATTGCGCATCTGCGTACCTTAAAATATGGTCAGGCTATCCGTGATGATGGTCCGCAGTCGCATTTGGCGAAGACGGGTACCCCCACTATGGGGGGGATTTTGATTCTAAGCTCAATCGCTGTGGCCACGCTCAGTTGGGCGCGGCTGTCTAACCCTTACATCTGGATTCTCATCATCGTTATGGTAATCTTTGGTGCGGTAGGGTGGATGGACGATTGGCTAAAGATTAAGTATAAAGACCCCAAAGGCCTATCCGCTAAGAAGAAGTATTTTTGGCTGTCTATGGGTGCGCTCTTCGTCGGGGTTTCTTTATATTATATTGCGCTACAACAGCCCAATATGGCCGCCACTTTTGAGATGCAAGACTTGCTAGTGCCACTGTTTAAAAATTGGGTCATTCCTTTTTCAGCGGTGCCTTTTGGTATTGGGTTTATCATATTTACCTACTTCGTCATCAATGGCTCCTCAAACGCAGTCAACCTAACGGACGGCCTCGATGGTTTAGCTATTCTGCCGGTCGTGTTAGTAGCTGCGGGTCTGGGTGCCTTTGCTTATGTCTCTGGTGATGTGCGCTTTGCTGATTATTTGCACGTACCGTATATCGCTTATAACTCTGAAGTGACCATCGTTTGTGGCGCTATGATTGGCGCGGGTCTTGGCTTCTTGTGGTTTAACGCGCATCCAGCACAAGTCTTTATGGGCGATGTCGGTGCCTTAGCCTTGGGGGCTATGCTTGGGACTATCGCCGTAATGACCCGCCAAGAGATTGCTTTCGCTATTATGGGCGGTCTCTTTGTAGCTGAAGCCCTATCCGTGATGATTCAGGTTGGCTCCTATAAACTGCGTAAAAAGCGCGTGTTTAGAATGGCGCCGCTGCACCATCACTTTGAAGAAATTGGCTGGAAAGAAACCCAAGTGGTCGCTAGATTCTGGATTATTGCGATTGTCTTGGTTGTGTTGGGCTTGATGACGTTAAAGTTAAGATAAGCGACTGCACAAGCTTTTATCTATCAAGCAATACGCAATTCCGCTAGCTTGTGACTTAGTTAGCGAGATAGCAAGGTATCAAGATAGCGGTAGGTTAAATAGCCATTTGACCTGCCGTTATTTTTTTTATGCTATGCTATTTCTAGCTAATATTGTTATTTCTAGGCTTATCTTTCAATAAGCGCCTGATAATTTTGTTAATTCCTTGCCCCTTTTGCCCACCCGAATAAGAGTCTGCCGTGTCACCATCTCCTGTTTCTGAGCCTGCTCATACCTTTGCTATCCCTGATTTTATCTGCCCGCTATGCCAGTCTCCTTTGCAATTGGGCGCCAAGAGTTGGACTTGTGACGCCAGTCAGCAGGCGTCCCTGATGGCTGATGGCAAAACCCCTGCTAAGCTCAGCCACCATAGCTTCGATGTGGCGCGGCAAGGCTACGTCAATCTGCTACCCGTGCAACAAAAGAAATCTAAAGCCCCCGGCGATAGCCCAGACTCTATAGCGGCAAGACAGCGGTTTTTGGCAGCAGGGCACTATGCCCCTTTGCAGAGCTTGATTGGTGAGCAATTGGCGCAATTGGCTATAGAAGAATCAGTAGAAAGCAAAACGGGGCAGTATTGGGCGGATATCGGTAGTGGGGAAGGGTACTACACGTTGGCAATGCGTGAGGCTTTAGTAGAACAAGGCATTGAGAGCTTAATTGCGGTAGATATTAGCAAGCCTGCAGTCGTCACGTTGGCCAAGGCGAGTAAAGCTGCGGGGGTGTTATGGCAACAAGCCACCGTGCAAGCAGCAGCGAGCATACCCTGTCCAATATACCCCTTAGTCGCCAGTGCAGCGCATTTGCCGCTAGCGCCGGGCAGTCTTACAGGCATTAGCACTATCTTTAGCCCTATTCTGCCGGAAGTGTTTGCGCAGATGCTACAACCTGACGGCTGGCTAGTAATTGCCAAACCGGATGTAGGGCACTTGGCCTCAGTGCGCGAGGCACTATTTGACTCGGTACGTGAGCACGATTCTGATAAATTTCTCACGCAACTAGAGCCGTATTTTGAGCAGCAGGCGGTCTTATCTTGCACTCAGGATTTACAGCTGAATCAGACGGATTTAGCAGATTTACTGACCATGACCCCTTATGCTTACCGTGCGCAGCCCGCTAAACGGGATGCTTTATTGGTCTCTGCTAGTCAGGCAGCATTTAAAACAGAAGCTAAGTTTGTGGTTTATATTCTGCGTAAGCGCTAAGTCAGTCTTCTCTATTCGCTAACCAAAAAAACGCTGAGTCCATTTATGATTCAGCATTTTTTTACCTAATAGTTTTCAGTATTACCCATATTTTTCACCCTTATCCTATAAAACAGGGCCAATCGTAGCGACTACATTATTCCAAATGCGTCTTGGTAAGCGCCACGCTTTAACAGCGTCTTTGGTCACCGCATCCGAGTCGCTAATGTAGTCGAATTGGCGCTCGATAATATCAGCGGTTAGTGCCGCATCACTCAATACGATATTGTTTTCATAGTTCAAATCAAAGCTGCGCAAGTCTAAATTGGTGGACCCGACCAAGCTAATCTGACCGTCGACGGTTAAGGTCTTGGCATGCAGTAAACCACCTTTAAACTCATATATTTTCACACCTGCTTCTAACAGCTCCCAATAATAGCTGTGACTGGTAGCGGCCACGACGAAAGAATCGTTCTTTTTTGGAAAAATCATAATGACTTCGACCCCGCGATAGGCGGTAGCACATAGCGCGCTAATCAAGGAGTAATCGGGGACGAAATAGGGCGTGGAAATAATCAGTTGCTGCTGCGCCTGAGTAATGAGTGTGGTGAGAAATTGCGGGGTGGCTGCACGGCGTTGGGTAGGGCCATCTGCAAATACTTGGGCGGCAAACCCTGCTGTGGTGTCCTGATTTAGCTCACCCTTCGCTACCGTAGGATAGCTAAAAGCGGCTAGGGGCGTGTCTGGATTGGCCATCAGCCAGTCGCTGGCAAAGAGCATCTGTTTTTGCGCAACGATAGGCCCTTCAAAGCGCACCATAATATCGACCCAAGGGGCATACTTAGGCTTCACTCGAAACTCTGGGTCAGCGCAGTTTTGACTGCCACAATAAGTAATGGTGCCATCGATGACCGTAATCTTGCGATGATTACGCAGGTCGATACGGCTGGTCAGCAGCACTTTAAAGATATTATTAAACGGTAGAGCGACCCCGAGTTGCACGCCCGCGTCCTTCATCTCCTGCCATAGCGGGGAGCTGAGCAGCTTGCGCGAGCCCATAGCATCGACCATCGCCCGACAAGTGACCCCACGCTGTGCTGCGCGAATCAAAGCTTTGGCCGTATTAATGCCGGTCTCATCGCTGAGCCAAATATAGTACAGCACATGGATATGATCGGTCGCGGCGTCAAAGTCCGCAATCATGCGCGCCCTTGCCGTCTGGGCGTCCGGCATTAATTCAGCGCAATTGCCTGTTGTGGTATTAAAGCCGGTGACCGCCGCCCCGTAAGCAAACGCAGGCTGGTATTCCGTCGCTATATGGTGTTTGAAGGTCTGAGCATCGCCCAATACTTCAGGGTGACGCTTATGCAGCTCTTTAATCGTTGCTCGGTGCTCCCGAGTAATCTCACGTCCTAAATGGACTTCGCCGAACATCCAATACACCACGACGCCGAAATAGGGCAAGGCCAACACCACCACAAACCACGCTAGCCGAGCAGACGAGGTCAGGTCATAGCGTGCCAAAATCCTCAACGTGATGAGCACCAACAAGAGGAAATGCACGGTGAGTAAGATATCGCTAATGGTGATTTCGAAATACCTAAAGTCGTTTAGGAGTGAGGCGTCCATATGGGGCAGGGTCCTTCGAGGCGGCAAGGTCAATAAATTCGTTGCAATATTAATAATATACGCAATAATCTATGGTACTAGAAATGCCCCACCGTTAGGAGATGAGAATAGTAAGGGAGGGTTTACAGGTTGTTTCCTATTGTTTTTTACCGCTTACTGCTTAGTGATTCTGCAGCAATGCTGATTTATTTTCGTCGCCTCATGCTTTAATCCTTATGAATTCCTTAATACTCGCCTAAAAGCCAGCCACTAATAAAGGCAAAATATTCGCGAAACCAAGCATTGTAGCGGATGGATAGCGGGGTAGGACTGGCGATCATAATAGGCTGGGTATAGCCTTGATGATGGGCGATAGCGGCAGAGCGAATGGTATGAAAGTCGCTAGTGACGATGGCAATAGGGTCGGTCAAAGCGATGTTATAAGCGGCAAGAATCGCTTTAGTATTAATTAAGTTTTCTTCGGTACTGGTACTTTTGCCTTCCTGCTGTACGCGCGCTAAAGGCACGCCATGCGTCTTTTGCAGATAGCTGGCCATAATATCCGCCTCACTACGCGTGCGCCCCAAGCCAATGCCGCCACTGGTCACGACTACGGCTTGTGGTTGCGCATTTAATAACGGTACGGCAGCATCCAAACGTGCGGCTAAGGTTGGCGTGGGTTTACCCTCTACCGTTCCTGCTCCTAAGACAATAATAGCTGCCACCGGGGCTTGCAGCCCATTACTTTGCTGAATCTGCTGCTGCAATAAGCCGATAAATACGCCAAAGCTAAGCAGCCAGAGGACAAAGCCTCCCCAACATAGCGTCCATAACCGCTTGAGCCAACGTTTACCCGCGAGCCATTGTTGGATAGGGGGCCAATAAATACCATGCAGCAAAAATATGATACCGATTAAACAGGGCACGACTGTGCCAAAGTTAATCTTACTAACGGCCATGAGGGCTACGCAGTCGATGATCAGAACACTGCCAATAAGGATTAAAAAAGTTCGGATAATTTTTAGCATTATTATTATTTTGTAGCGTCCGTTGCTGGGTGCTGGGTGCCGGGTGTCGGATTAAGTTGGAGCTAACTCTAGCTATAATACCAATACCGATTAGCTGCGCCGCTTTATAGGGCTAATTAAGACTAATTAGAAGCTATCCTCTGTGAGATAACACTAAATTAATCTTCAACCAAAAATCTTTAGACCATAAAAAAGCCCTACCGTAGTAGAGCCTATTAACAAAGACAGACTGATTTTATAACTAATCTTTGACGTCTATAAATCCTGTGCTTATCGCGCTAAATAAGCTTGCGTATCGATGACCTCACCGTACATAAACGCTAAGGCAGACATAATAGTATTATGGGCTTGCGCTGCTGGTACTTTGTGCTCGCCAAATTCTAGGTCCAGGGTGGCACAAGCATCATGAATGGTCGTGGTCGTATAACCAAAATCTACCGCAGCACGCACTGTCGCATCGATACACATATGGCTCATAGCCCCAACGACCGTTACTGTATCAACACCGGCGTCATCCAGCATTTGTTTTAGAGGGGTCTCACGAAATGAATTGGGATAGTTTTTGGTAATGACGGCTTCACCCGGCAAAGGTTTGACGACCGCATTAATAGTGACACCATCGCTACCTGGGGTGAATAGTGGGGCGTCAGCCTCTGGAGACTCATGATGAATATGGATAATAGTATCGCCACGCTCTCTGGCGGCCATCAACACTACTGCAGCATTGGCAGCCGCTTGGTCGATACCTACTAAGGGTAACTTACCTTGTGGGAAATATTCGTTTTGAATGTCGACTAAAATTAGGGCTTGCTTGCTCATAATCATTCCTTTGTTTATGTGGGGGTAAGGGGTTATTATTTAACGGGATTTTACTTATATGGTAGTGAGCTGCTCTAGTAATGGACTCTAGTAACGAGTTCTGGTTTATAGGACAGTAATGAGTTAGTACTTAACTAATGGGTCAACTGGCTTTGCAGGCTTCTTCACCCTGATAAGACAAAGTAAAAATCTTATCAAAGACCAAGGTAAACACAAAAGTATAGACCAAGAAGAAGAGGAGTGCGGCTTCCATAACAAATACCTACGCCATCTCAACACTTATCTATAATAATGCCCATCAAAAAACCGCTTTGGCATGACCAAAGCGGTGTCTGTAATTAACTTACTGTACTTAATACTTACCAGTATTCAAGAGAGTGCTGTCTCCTAGATAGCCTTATAGAAAACTCGGTAAATGGCGTGCAGGGTCGGTCTCGCGAGCGGCGAGCGCATCCGCTACCGTCATACCCAAAGCTTTGGCCACGCCTTCACCATACGCCGGATCACACTGGTGGCAATGACGAATGTGGCGGTACTTAATAAACTCTAAAGCATCGCCCATGGCGCGAGCGGTGTTAGCAAACAATACTTGTTGCTGCTCGGCGCTCATCAACTGAAACAAAGCTCGCGGTTGGCTAAAGTAGTCACTATCGTCCTCACGGAAGCTGTAGTGCTGCGCTGAGCCATCGATCTGCAAAGGCGGCTCGGCATACTGCGGTTGCTCTTGCCACTGGCTAAAGCTGTTGGGCTCATAATGTGGACGGCCGCCGTAGTTAGTATCCGTACGACCCAAGCCATCGCGTTGGTTGCTCATGACAGGGCAGCGAGGCTGATTTACCGGAATTTGGTTGCGGTTCACTCCCAAACGGTAGCGCTCAGCATCGGCGTAGCTGAACAGACGAGCTTGCAGCATACGGTCTGGCGAGGCGCTGATACCCGGTACTAAATTGCTCGGCGCAAACGCGGCCTGCTCGACATCTAAGAAATAGTTGTCAGAGTTGCGATTGAGCTCAAACTCGCCCACTTCGATGAGCGGATAGTCGCCTTTTGGCCAAACTTTGGTTAAATCAAACGGGTGATAGGGAACTTTGTCTGCATCGGTCTCCGGCATGACCTGCACATACATGGTCCACTTGGGAAAATCCCCTTGTTCGATAGCCCCAAACAAGTCGTTTTGATGGCTTTCACGATCGCCACCGATGATAGCTTCGGCTTCGGCGTCCGTTAGGTTTTTGATGACTTGTTGCGTGCGGAAATGGAACTTCACCCAAAAGCGCTCGTTAGCCGCATTGATAAAGCTATAAGTGTGCGACCCAAAGCCGTGCATGTGGCGGTAGGATGCTGGGATACCGCGGTCACTCATGACGATAGTGACTTGATGAAAAGCTTCAGGCAATAGCGTCCAAAAGTCCCAGTTATTCGTCGCTGAGCGCATATTAGTACGGGGGTCACGTTTGACCGCTTTATTCAAATCTGGGAATTTACGGGGGTCACGCAAGAAGAAGACGGGGGTGTTATTGCCCACCATGTCCCAGTTGCCCTCTTCGGTATAGAATTTCAAAGCGAAGCCGCGGATGTCTCGTTCAGCATCGGCGGCACCGCGCTCACCCGCGACGGTACTAAAGCGCGCGAACATTTCGGTTTGTTTGCCCACAGTGTCAAAAATTTTGGCTCGGGTATAGCGGGTAATGTCATTAGTGACGGTGAAAGTACCGAAAGCCCCTGAACCTTTGGCGTGCATACGGCGCTCAGGGATGACTTCGCGGTTAAAGTCAGCGAGCTTTTCATTCAGCCAGAGGTCTTGGGCGAGCAAGGGTCCGCGAGGTCCTGCAGTCAGGCTGTCTTGGTTATCAGCGACTGGGGCTCCGTTGCTCATGGTTAGGTCGGTGGGCGCATAAGGGCATTTTTTATCGGTCATAGTGGTCCTCACTTAGCAATGAGTCAGAAAGGCAACCTCTCGACTCTAATAAAGGCAAACGTCCATTTGAGTATGCCGGTTTAATAGACCCATTACACCCCATTTAGGAATATTTGTAAAACAAATTAACCATATGAAATGGTTTAGTTTTTTAGAACTATGATGACTTATAAAGTTTGGCGACAAAAAAGCTCTTAGAAGGGATAAGGCTACGCTAATATGAGCGGCTCATAGATAGACTAGGCGAGGGTTTTAGGGCTACATAGGTGTTGGTTCAATATAAATTCGTTCAGCAAGGCTTTACCGTTATAATCATGGTTCATTAGCCATAAAGGCACCACTATGTCTGACTATTATAAAGCCCTCGTTCTAGAGCTTATCCAACAACCTAGTGAATTAGAGTGGCTAGAGTTTAAGCGTAACTTTCATAGCTCAGAGGAAATCGGCGAGAGAATTTCTGCGTTGGCTAATAGCGCACGCTTATTAGAAAAGAAATATGGTTACTTGGTTTTTGGCGTAGTAGACGGAACCCATGACATTGTAGGGACCACCTTTAAACCTAAACAGCACAAAGCTAAAGGTAACGAAGACCTAGAGCATTGGCTAGTTACTCGTCTTAGCCCAAAGATACATTTTACGATTCATGAATTCCAAATTAATGGTAAGAACATCGCTTTGTTTGAAATTCCAGCAGCTACGACCATACCTGTAAGCTTTTTACATGAAGCTTATATTCGTATTGGTAGCCTAACTAAGCCACTAAAGCATCATCCTGAACTGGCTCGCAAGTTATGGCAAAGTAGTGCTGATGATTGGAGTGCAGAGATTTGTCACGGGGCTACTGTAGCGGACCTCGAGCCTGCTGCTATTAGCAGGGCTAGACAAGTCTTTGCGGATAAAAACAAACGTCTTGCAGGTGAAGTCAAAGAGTGGAATGACATAACTTTTTTGAATAAGGCGAAAATAACTATTAACGGGCAGATTACTCATACGGCTATTATTCTTTTAGGATTACCAGAATCTAGCCATTTTATTAGCCCTGCTCAAGCTCGTATTACTTGGATATTACGCGGCGTCGATAACTTCGAAAAAGATTATCAACATTTTCAGCCTCCTTTTTTACTGGCTGTTGATAATATATATCAAAAAATCCGCAATCTAAACTATCGATATCTACCCTTTGGAACGCTCTTTCCTGAAGAGATTCAGCAGTATGATCCTTACATTATCCGTGAGGCCCTTAGTAACGCTATAGGCCACCAAGATTACCGTTTAGGTGGTGGTATTACTGTGGTAGAAAAAGAAGATTCAACTCTAGTCTTTCAAAACTTAGGTGAGTTTCTGCCGAAGACTATTGAAAATGTGCTGTTACGTGATGCCCCTGAGCCTAAATATCGCAATCCCTTTTTAGTCAATGCGATGGTCAATCTCAATATGATGGATACGATAGGCAGTGGTATTAAAAAAATGTACCAAATTCAGCGTAATCGCTACTTTCCTTTACCTGATTACGAACTCTCTCCTGACAAAGTATTGGTAAAATTTACAGGCAAAGTTTTGGACCAAGATTATGCCAAGCAATTAGCACAGGTACATGACCTATCGCTACATGACCTTATCGCTCTAGATAAAGTACAAAAGGAAAAGCTTATTAGCGATGAAGAGGCTAATGAGCTGCGCAAAAAAGGCTTGATAGAAGGGCGTAAGCCTAACTATATCATAGCCGCGAATATTGCTAGGCATACTGAGCAGCAAGCTGAATATATGCTCTTGAAAGGTTTAAATGAAGAGTATTATGAGAATGCAGTTTTAGATTTATTAAAACAATTTGGTCAGGCTAGCCGTTCTGATTTTGACAAGTTCTTAGCTAAAAAACTACCCGATGTATTAAGCGATGAACAGAAGTTTCATAAGGTAAAAAACCTACTGCAAAAAATGAAGAAGAAAAACCTCATTTATTTTGAAGATAAGGTTTGGAAGTTGGTTAACAATTAGACGAACTTAGACGAACTTAGACGAACTTAGACGAACTTAGACGAACTTAGACGAACTTAGACGAACTTAGACGAACTTAGACGAACTTAGACGAACGAATAAAAATGCCTATAATTACCTTGAACCTAACGTATTGAGAGGGGGATTTTAGGGATTATCCATTTCATTTTAAAAGCAAGATGCCCGTAGGTTGACCTATCGCTAACCGCACGCTATATGTATTACTTAAAGGGTCTCACAAGCTTCTTCACCCTGATAAGACAAAGTAAAAATCTTATCAAAGACTAAGGTAAATACAAAAGTATAGACCAAGAAGAAAAGGAGTAGCGCGGCTTCCATGACAAACGCTTCCCAAAGGCCTACCCCATACCAAAGCATATATAACGGTAAGCAAATCAAGACCAACCCGCCTTCAAACGTCAACGCATGAAGACTACGGACGATAAAAGTACGCTCAGTGATTTGCCAACGGCGCTCTAACCGCTCAAACACCGTATTAAAGGTAAAATTCCAAATAACCGCTACCGCTGAGACCATGATGGCTACTGGTAAAGATTGAGACGCCTCACCATCTCTTAACAGCATGAGGATAAAGGTAGAGGCTAAGATGGCGATAATTTCAAAGACAGTGACGTAGAGTAAACGACGTTTAATAGGGCTTAAGGTAATCAACCGACACTCCAACGAGCCTTGTTGGCTCTTATTTGAAATATGAGCCGGTCCGTCCCGGTAAAGAATAAAGAGAGAAGATAGCCACCTTAAAGCGAGACCACGGTTTCCGTCTGCGCTGGGGCTACTCAATCACATATTATCGCTTACAATCAACTGGTTATCAAATGAACATACCAATTGATAACAGTTTGATAGGAGGGCGCCTATTACTGAATGACCGGGGTGCCTTCTGTGGTAAAGGCAAAGCTTTTATTATTAAAATTGCCAATCATTACCGCCTCAATGACGGGGGTAACCGCCTTATCAGCGCCTTCAACCTCAATAATGAAATTCGCCCCAGAGCCGCCCTTATTTTCCTCTTTTTCAACGATATAGTTGAGCGTCGCCATCGGGGGCAGTTCGATAGGCCCCTTAATATAAGCTTTGACTAAAGCGCCATCGGTATCGTAGTAATCTATTTTATTGATATATAGAGATTTTTTTAGCGTAGTATTGCGCACACTTAACGTCGCGGACAACAGCACTTTGCCGTTATTACTATCGGTATAGATGTCAGAGTAAATTGGTACATAGAAGGTTTGTTTATATTTAAAGTGACTGCGATCCACCTCTGATTTGATAGCTAACGCTTCAATGGGGTCTTTTTGCTCCTCGGAGAGCATGACATTGGGGTCTTGCATGGACTTATTACAGCCTGCACATAACAGCAGGACGGCAATAGATAGGGCAGAAATACGATATTGATTCATGGCTTTTCCCTGCTTAGACTAGTGGACTTTGACCCCAACACTGCGCAAAAACTGGTTGATATGCTTATTCGCCCCATACACGACTAAGATGTCATCCGCCTGCAAGACTTGGTCAGGTTGCGCCAACCCTTGGATACTGGGCTTGCACTGGGTGCGGCCAAAACTGTCTTCATACTGCTCATAGCGCATGGTGCTGAGCAATTTTATATCGAATTTATGCTCAAGCTGTAGCTCAGCCACATCCTTACCAATGAGGGGCATGGGAATGCTAATCTCGACGATACTAAAGTGCTCACTCAGCTCAAAGGAGTCTACAAAATAGCGCAAAGACAAACGTTTTGCCCAGCGCATCGCCGATTCTTTTTCGGGGTGAAAAATATCGTCGACCCCAATCGCCTGCAGTACTTTTTCGTGGAGCGGGTTGATACTGCGGCTGATTAAACGACGTGCTTTCAAGGTCTTAAATAGCGCAGTCGCCATCACATTGGCCCCTTGATTTTCGCCGATGGCTACGACCACAATATCGGTGTCATTAATGGGCAGCCCATTCACGGTAAACTCATCGGTGGCGTCCATGCAAATCGTATGGGTGATGACTTCTTTATAAGTCTCTACCTTTTGCATATTACTATCAATAGCAATCACTTCATGGCCTTGGCTGGTCAGCGCGATGCCTAGTGATGAGCCAAAACTGCCTAATCCTGCGATGATATATCTCATAGTATTCCTTGGGGCGTATGTCACAGGCTATGCTGCCTAATATAGCGATAAGCCGTTAGTTAATAGTAATCTCTTCAGTAGGATAACGATAGTTACGTTCGTGTCTATTTTTGAGCAAAGCAATAAATAGCGTCAACATGCCCACGCGCCCGACAAACATAATGGCGGCAACTACCAGCTTGCTAAAGGTCGATAAATCAGCGGTTAGGTTTAAGCTAAGCCCTACGGTACTGTAGGCAGAGAAGCACTCAAACACCACCTTGATAAGGTCTAACTCCGGTTGGTCGTAACTAATCAGTGTGACCCCAGTGCCGATCACCAATAGCGATAACCACATGATAGAAAAGGCTCGGCGGATAGAAATCTCTGCAATTTCCCGTTTAAACACTTCGACTTTGCTCTGTCCGCGCGCTAGGCTCAAGGTATTGAGCAGGGCAATAGCGAAAGTACTGGTCTTGATACCCCCACCAGTGGAGTTGGGGGAGGCACCAATCCACATCAAAAAGATGGTCAGCATAATAGTCGGGAAGGCGAGGGCGTCCATATCGGCAATATTAAAGCCCGCAGTTCGAGGGGTTGCGGCAGTAAATAGTCCTGTGATGAGCTTGCCCATAAAACTAGCATGTTCGGCCAGTACCCCGTTATATTCAAACATCATAACGCCAACCAGACCAATGAGTAGGAGAGCGCCTGAAGTAATCAAGGTAATGCGGCTATTGATATTGAGTAGCCACGGCTGATAAGTATAACGAGCATCGTGACGGTACAGCACCCTTTGGGCACGATGGCGCAAGTAGCGCAGCAAATTTACGACAATGACAAAGCCCATACCGCCAAATAAAAAGGTCGTACTGATAATCAGCTGTAGCGGGTAGTTAAAGCGTAGCGCTTCGTCATATAGCCCCGCACTAAAAGTGGAGAACCCCGCATTACAGAACGCCGATACAGCATGAAACACCGCAAAAAATAAACGCTCGGATGGGTCCATACCCGCTAAATTATAGATGCTTAGGTAAATGAGTAATGCGGCCAGCGCCTCTACCCCAAAGGTGACATAGAGAATAGATTTTAGCGTGGTGACCATATCTCCCATCCGCTGGGAGTAGTTCATCTCACTGATGCTCAGTTGGGTCTCGTAACTGACACCACCCTTAAAAAAGTAACTGAAATAAGTCACGAAAGTTAAGATGCCTAAGCCTCCAATCTGGATAAGCCCCATGATGATGACTTGACCTAACGGGGTAAACCGCGTCGCTGTGTCGACCACAATGAGTCCAGTAACACAGACGGCACTGGTGGCGGTAAAGAGCGCATCGACGAAGGTTAAGGGCTCAGTAGTGGCATTGGGCATCATCAGCAATAAAGCGCCGATCAAGACCACGAAAAGGAAACTCAGAATAAAAAACTGCGGAGGGTTGAGAAAGGCGCGATTTAGCGTGAAATTATTATCGGAAATCTCACGGATAAAAGTGACCAATACGGCAACTTTAATAGCAACAAAGCCATCTACTGCACCAGCAAGGCCCGAGCGGAATAAATCCGTAAAATGCAGCACTAATAAAATCAAAATAGCGATGCTGGTCAGCAAGTCAAAAACAGCGACTTTATTCACGGTCAGCGGAGTTTTTGGGCGCAGATAGCGGCCTAGAGTGGTGACAAAGCCTAAAAAAATAATGACTAAATAAAACAGATGAAAAACTTGCTGCAGCCAATTAGACAGATTAAACCCGCTATCGACGAGCGCTACTCCGATGCCAACAAGGCTGATAACAATAGTAAACTTATTCAATAGCCGATACGGTAGGGCTGCGTGCATAGCCTAAATCCAGGATAGGAATAACCAGAATACTTATACTCCTTTTTTTAGCGGTCTACTAAGGCTGCTTACAAATAAACGTAACGATTTATGACATTGTTCGCCCTGATTTTTTGCAAAAAATAAGCCACTCAAACGAGTGGCTTATTGTTAATAGCAGAGCAATTACCCTTAGCTGGCCTTCTTTTTACGCTGCACAAAGGATAAATTCAAAAAGTGCTCAAGCGAATCATCGGTAATATCTAACCACGGCTCTGGTAACTCTGGCGCTAAAGTACCTGTCAGAGTAGAGCGATAGGCTTTTTCTCTAAAGCCCATGATGTTCTTAACTTTGTCTTTTTTCCACTGCTTAAAGATTTCCCCTTGTTTTTCTACAGCAAACTCAGGGTAGTCAGTAGCATTGTTTAAATCACGGATATATTTCGCTTGGAAATCAATTTCTTCATCGGTATTGTCTACCGCTGCATAGTCGGCTAACCAACGCTGCTCATCCGCCTCACGCTCTGCTAAGTCAGGCAGTTCGATTTTGCCCATCATCACATCGCGAGCATACCAAGCTTGCGCATCAAACATATTAAATGTGAAGTACTGATCCTGCATCCCTAAATAAATTAGCTTAGGGTTCGGCTGCCAAAAGATACCTTTATAAAGGTTGGCAGGGTACAAGCAGTTGTGCGTTTGTAAACGCAACTCGTCCGGCAAAAAGCGGAAATGGAACAAATAACCGGTACACATAATCACCGCGTCAAAACGCTGGCTAGTACCATCGGCAAAGTGGGCAACATCGCCTTCAAAATGGGTAAGCAGCGGCACTTCTTTGATGCCGTCTGGCCAGTCATAACCCAAAGCTTTGGTACGGTAACTGATAGTGACGGACTTGGTGCCGTACTTATAACACTGGGTGCCGATATCTTCAGCAGAGTAGCTGCTGCCTACGAGTAAGATATCTTGATCTTTAAACTCTAAGGCATCGCGGAAATCATGCGCGTGCAATACGCGGCCTGGGTACTCTTCAAACCCTTCGAAATAAGGCATATTTGGTGTCGAGAAGTGACCGGTTGCTACGACGACGAAATCAAATTCATCCGTCTCTTGCTCACCTGTCTTATGGTTCATGACCGTCACAGTAAATTTCTGCGTTTCGTCATCAAAGGTTACCCAACGTACGGGGCACTCAAAACGGATATATTTGCGAATATCCTGCTGATCGATACGGCCCATAATGTAGTCTTTGAGGACTTCACGCGGCGGGTACGACGGGATAGGTTCACCAAAGTGCTCTTCAAAAGAGTAATCGGCAAATTCTAAACATTCTTTGGGGCCATTCGACCATAGGTAGCGATACATGCTGCCATGGACAGGCTCGCCATTTTTATCTAGGCCGGTACGCCAAGTGTAGTTCCACATACCGCCAATATCATTTTGTTTTTCATAACATACTATCTCAGGCAGATTCTTAACTCCGGCTAAACGTGCTGCTTCGAAAGCACGCAACTGCGCCAAACCGCTTGGACCCGCTCCTAAAATAGCAATTTTTTTCCTAATCAAGACTAACTCCTTTAAAAGTAATGAGTTATTACTATAACATGTTTAGAGAAGTCGTGTTTTTATTGGATTTTTAGAATATGCAGGGCAAGTATGGTGGCTGTTAGTGCATAAGGTGTAGTTTTCATTTTTAAGTTCTACTGGAGGGTTTGTGATAGATTTTAGAATATTTTTGGCAATAAAAAAGCCCCACTTTTTAGTGAGGCTATCTATCTCTGAGTTACTTTATTAACCACTTTTTTATGGCCGCTACTTTCTACTTAGCACTGGTGTCGTTAGGGTAAAGTTAGCAGCGCTAAGGGCTATTTATATTCAGTTATATCAAGGGTTCCGAGGCGCTGATAGGCTGCAATGGTTCATCTACTTTACCTTTTTCAGTTTGGTCCACCACTTTAGCCCCTACCAAGTCACCAACCACGTTGCCGAAAGTGAAGATCATATCTACTAAGATATTGATACCCGCCGTCAAGGCGACAATTTCTATAGGTAGACCAGCTTGGGTAAAGACAATCGACATCCCAATTAACCCAGCCCCTGGTACGCCCGCTGTGCCGATAGCTGCCATAGTCCCAATGATAACAATAGTGGCTAGCTCAGGGATAGATAAAGTCATTCCCATAATTTCTGAAGCAAAGATAACGGCCACACCAAAGCGTAAGGCCGTACCATTCATATTGACAGTAGCGCCAATAGGCAAAGTTAATTTAGCGACACGCTCGCCAATGCCTGCTTTTTCTGCACATTTAATAGTAATGGGCAAGGTGCTAAGACTGCTGCTAGTGACAAATGAGGTAAAAGCGGCTTCTTTAATATCTTTATAGAATTGGATGACTTTTACACCAAAAATTTTCAGTATGATTGGGAAAACCACCCCCACCAATATCAGCACACCAAGATAAGAGGTGCCGATGAATTTACCGAGAGCAATGACAACATCTAAGCCCTGAGTGCCAAAAGTATTAGCGGTAATGCCTAACACCCCGATAGGAGCATATAACAAAATACCGTTGAGAATTTTTGCCACAACTTCATTACAAGCTTCGAGCATTTTGAACAACAATTCGCCCATTTCTTGTTGTTTTATGTCTGCTGAATGCCGCATAAATAAAATAGCCAATCCAGCAATCACGGCTACGAAGACCACGGCCAAGATATCGCCTTGCGCAAAAGCATTGAAGATATTGCTAGGCACCATGTTTAGCAAGGTATCAATGAAGGAAGGACGAGTAGGCGCTTCCATAGCCACATCTGTTGGCAGGGAAAATCCAGCGCCAGGGTGGGTTATTTTGGCTAAAAAGATACCGACGACGACTGCGATACCAGTCGAGATAATATAAAAAGGAAATATTTTGAGGCCAATACGGCCCAACTCTTTAGGGTTTGAGTGGTTGACAGCTACCATCAAAGAAAAAATAACCAGAGGAATAACAATCATTTTTAATAGATTTAAGAATAGCGTACCGAATGGCGCTAAAAAGCTGCTGTGCTCTCCCAACACGAGGGCAAGTAAGATACCGATTAAAAAGCCGCCGGTCATCTTGACCATAAACGACATACCGGTGTACCAACGCCAAATCATTCCCATTATTCTCTCCTATTATTACTGCTAGCTGCCCTTATGGGGCAGTCATTACATGGAGATGGGCAATGGAATAGCGTGATTGTAGACATTCCATTGTCCACCATTTTGTTCCTTTAATCGCAGGCATGGTAGAGACCTAAACTCATTTAAGCAAGCGAATTATAAGCGGTCTCGGATTCCATTTATTCTTACTAAAAGGTCTATTTTGAGAGACAGGAGTTGTGGAGCTATCTGCAGTAGTCGCAATATTTTTGCATGACTTGTTGGCAGTTTTTGATAGGAATAATATCTAGAGTGCTTTATGAAAACTAGCTAGAGCGGGCGTTACTTTGACCACTTATCAAGAATAAGGCTATTAGATTTCATGATATTTATTACCGTTCAGTAATGCTATCCGACAAAGTAGATAAGTGCTGTAAATGGTTTAAATCTATAGTTATTACTATGATTGAATGCAATATGAGCTATATTAAGAAACATAAGCTATGCAGAAAAATAAGGAGTGTTTATGTCTGCAACGAAAGAAGAGATAGTGGCCTTTTTGGCAGTAGAGTTTCCCACTGCCAACTGTACAGTAGAAGCAGTTAGGGAAAACGGAGCGACCTTATCGCGTGCTATTGGCCCAGACGATCTGCGTCCTGGCGGTACGGTCTCAGGCCCAGTATTAATGAGCGTTGCTGACGTTGCGCTTTATGTGGCCATACTCGGTAAGATTGGTATCGTTCCGTTGACAGTGACCACCAGTTTAAACATCAATTTTTTGCGTAAACCCTCAGCAGAGGCACGTATCATTGCGGACTGTAGCTTGATAAAAATAGGGCGCACGCTAATCGTAGGCGAGGTATCTTTATATTCAGAAGGCTCTAGCGACTTAGTCGCCCATGTCGTGGGTACCTATGCCATACCGCCTAATCGCTAAACTTAATTTATAATCATGATTTTATATCGCTAGCAAGGAAGCTAACACTATGAGTAGTACTATCCCGACGACCTCAACGAGTAACGCTACCCCTATAAAAAAAGCCATTAATGGTCAACTTATTCAGGTAAAAACTCCTGTAAAACAGAAGTTTTACGACTTTTATTTAGATGAGCATCAAAACATGGCTTGTCGTCGACTACATTTCGCGGGCAGTAGCTTCGGTCTACTAGGTTTGGCTAAGGCGGTTAAAGATCGCTCAGCGGCACCACTCGTGAAAGGTATTGCTGCCGGCTATGCTTGTGCTTGGGTAGGTCATTTTTTCTTTGAAAAAAACAAACCGGCTTCTTTTAAATCTGCACTCAAAAGCTTTGCCAGTGATTTCCGTATGTATGGGGATGTGCTGCGCGGTAATTTAAGCTTGAAGGATAAGACTTTGGATAGGGTGCGTTAATGGCAGGTAAGCTTTGCTAGGACAGATTAAAAAACAGCAGATATAAAAAAAGTAAGTTATGAAATACCAATAAATAACCCCAATGCTAGCACTGGGGTTATTGATGATTAAACTGCGCGGACAACTGTCTTAATCGCGAAACTCGGTACCTGCAGCTGCCATTTCGAGCAATATCTCAGCCGGCGCATAACGCTGCCCGTACTTATCAGCCAGCTCTTGGCTACGTTGAACGAATTTATCGACGCCTACTGAATTGATAAATTGCAAAGTGCCTCCTAAGTGCGGCGCAAAGCCCCAGCCAAAGATTGAGCCAATATTGGTATCGGCGACCGAACGCACGACTTTCTCTTCATAGCACTTCGCCGCTTCATTGGCTTGGACATACAAGAGACGGTCAATGATGTCCTGCATAGGCGGCTGCTCAGGTTGTACAGGGAAATGCTCTGACAAACCTGGCCAAAGCTTTTTGCTTCTATCCTCGCCGTAATCATAAAAGCCTTTGCCAGCTTTGCGCCCTAAGCGCTCCAAATCGCCACCCAACTTGTATAAGACCGCATCAGCAGGGTGCTCCTCCTGAGTTTTGCCCTCCGCTACTAAGTCTTTGCGGGTTTGGTCTTTGACATGCATGGCCAGACCTAAAGATACCTCATCTTGCAGGGCTAAGGGTGACATGGGCATCCCAGCCTTCACACCGGCAACCTCAATACTACGAGGATTGATGCCTTCGCCTACCATCGCGAGGCCCTCATTGATATAGGTACCGAAGACGCGTGACGTGTAAAAACCGCGAGCATCATTGACCACAATAGGCGTTTTGCCAATTTGTAAGACATAGTCAAAAGCTTGCGCCAATGTCGCATCATCCGTCTCTGCGCCCACAATGATTTCGACCAAAGGCATTTTATCCACGGGAGAGAAAAAGTGCAGACCGATAAACTGCTGAGGACGCTGACTGTTAGTAGCTAATCCAGTGATTGGCAAGGTAGAAGTGTTAGAAGCATAGATAGCAGACTCAGGGATTACCGCTTCGGCTTGTTGGGTACATTTCGCCTTAATCTCGCGATCTTCAAAGACGGCTTCAATCACCAGGTCACAACCTGCTAAATCAGCGTAATCGACAGTGACCTTGATCTTATCTAGCAGCGCCTGTTTTTTCTCTTCGGTAGAGCGTTTGCGACTGATGGCTTTGTCCAGTATCTTTTGCGAGTATTGTTTGCCCTTTTCGGCATTGTCTAAGCTCGTATCCAACAACACCACATCCATGCCAGCTTTAGCACTCACGTAAGCGATGCCCGCGCCCATCATGCCTGCCCCTAATACCCCAACTTTGGTCATCTTATGCGTAGCAAACCCAGCAGGACGAGATTGACCTTTTTTGATTTGGTTTAGCTGGGTCCACATTGAGGTAATGAGATTTTTGGCGGCAGGCGACAGGGCACAGGCGGCAAAAAAGCGCGACTCAAGCTCAAGGGCGGTATCCATATTTAGTACACTACCTTCAAAGATAGCAGACAAGATATGAATGATTGCCGGATAGTTGCCATGGGTTTTTTGATAGGCCATAGCAGGGGGCACTGACATGGATTGGGAGATTTTATGACTTGTACCGTCACCACCAGGCACCTTAAAGCCTTTCTTATCCCAAGGTTGCATGGCTGTTGGATGCTCTTGGATCCATTGCTTGGCCTGCGCTAGCAAGTCGGTTTCATCTTTTGCCAAGGCGTCAATAACCCCTAACTCTAAAGCTTTGGTAGGGCTCAGCTCACTGCCTTGAGTAATGAGTTCAATGGCTTTTAGCATACCGACCAAGCGCAGCATACGCTGGGTGCCGCCGCCGCCGGGCAGCAAACCAATCTTGACTTCAGGCAGGCCAAGCTTAGTTTTGGCGGAATCAATACAGACCCGATGATGACAAGCTAGCGCCACCTCTAAACCACCGCCCAGTGCTGTGCCATTGATAGCGGCCACTACCGGCTTACCACAGGTTTCTATTTGCCGTAAGCTATGCTTTAAGGTTTCGACCAAATTAAAAGCTTGTTCACTCGTGGTTATAGTCGCCAACTGGTCGATATCACCGCCGACGATAAAGGTACTCTTGCCTGAAGCGAGGATCATACCTTTGGCATTATCATCTTGGACGAAGCTGGCTGCTACTTGAGCAAATTCTTCATTGAATTTATCACCAATGACATTCATTTTTCTATCTTTTTGGTCAATGGTGACGACTAATGTACCTTGCTCATCGAGTTCAGCGCTGAACATCGACAAGGCGTTAATATTGTTTTTACTATCCGTAGTCATAAAGGATCCTTTTTAATCAGGCTATTTATAGGGCAACTATTTATAGGGCAGCTATGAGGAGCAGCACAATGGCTGGATTTATACGCGCTCGATAATGGTGGCGATACCCATACCGCCGCCGACGCATAGGGTAATCATGCCGGTTTTGAGATCGCGGCGTTCGAGCTCATCTAGCAAGGTGCCCATCAGTATCGTACCGGTGGCGCCCAGGGGATGCCCCATAGCAATAGCCCCACCATTAACGTTGACGATATCCAAAGAGATGCCTAGCTCTTTTGCCGTTGCCATAGGGACCACGGCAAAAGCTTCATTAATCTCCCAAAGATCGATATCGGATACGGTCATACCGGCTTTTTCTAAGGCCTTAAGACAAGAAGCGGTAGTCCCATCTAGCATGATAGTCGGCTCTGAACCAATCACTGCCCCCATCACAATTCTACCTCGAGGTTTTAGCCCTGCTTTTTCACCTGCAGCTTTACTCGCAATAAGACAAGCGGCAGCGCCATCGACGATCCCAGACGAGTTGCCCGCATGGTGCATAGGGGTGACGCCCTCAATCTCTGGATATTTATCTAAGACTACAGCGTTAAAGCCCATAGCACCCAATTGCGCAAAAGAGGGCTTAAGCCCAGCCAGTTTTTCTACACTGGTATCCGGGCGGATCGTCTCATCGGTGTCTAATAACAGCATGCCATTGATATCATGGACGGGCACCACAGACTTAGCAAAGTAGCCCTGTTGCCAAGCGGCAGCGGCACGGCGGTGCGATTCGGTCGCAAAGGCATCGACGTCGCTGCGAGTAAAGCCATGAATACTGGCTAACGCATCGGCACCTACTCCCTGTGGGATATAGCCTATTTGTGAGTTGATACGGGGGTCGCTGTACCAAGCGCCACCATCTCCGCCTAATGGAATGCGGCTCATGGACTCCACGCCGCCTGCCACTATCATGTCCTCCATACCTGACATGACTTTCGCCGCCGCTAAGTTGATGGATTCTAAGCCTGAGGCACAAAAGCGTGACTGCGTTATTCCGGCTACGCGTTGGTCCCACCCGGCATCTAAGACGGCAATACGAGCGATATCTGAGCCTTGCTCACCCACAGGCATGACGCAACCTAAAATTAAGTCATCAACCATGCTGGTGTCTAAATCATTACGCGATTCTAAGGCCTGCAACACGGTGCGCGCCATCCAAACGGGGGAGGCCTGATTTAGGCTTCCTCCAGGTTTGCCTTTACCACGGGGGGTACGGACGTAATCATAAATATAGGCTGACTGATTCATATAAATCCTTTTATAGTGAGAGTGTGAATCGGGTTTTCGGTAGCTGATAAAGCTAAAACGGATCAGTTTTAGATAAAGTTGGCTACCCTTTACTACATTTGAATAAGTGCAGTGAGCCGCAATAACCTTGATGGTTATCAAGATTACTGTGGTTGATTTAACAAATAATTTTATATATTAAAGCGTTAGAGAAAAGGTAGGCCCTACTTGGATAAGGTCTTAGCCTTTTTCTGGTCGGATGGCTAGCACGTTGTCATAGTGTTGACGCAGTGCCTTTTTATCAATTTTACCTGTGCCTGACACGGGCAGTTCATCGACAAAAATGATTTTATCGGGGACCTGCCAGCTGGCCACGTTTTGTCTATAAAGCTCTATTAGCGCCTCTTCATCCACCGGGTGCTCTGAGTTTGCCAAGACAATGACGACCGGCCGCTCATCCCACTTAGGGTGGTATGCCCCTACAGCAGCGGCCAGATCCACGGCGGGATGTTTTAGAGCAATCGTCTCTAGTGCTACAGATGAGATCCACTCGCCCCCAGATTTAATCAAATCTTTCGCGCGATCATGGATGGTCACATAACCATCAGGGTCGATACTGGCGATATCCCCCGTATCAAACCAATTGTCGGACTCAAGCGCTGATTTTTCGTGGCCAAAATAGGTGTCGATGACCCAGTAGCCTCGGCTTTGGATATTGCCTTGAGCGATCCCATCATTGGGCAATAACCGATTGTTATCTTCCCCATCGACGATACGCAGCTCCACCCCAAATGGCGGGCGGCCTTGCGTCAGTCTTAGCGCCACCATCTCGTCATCACTCAAGTCTTTGTGTTTGAGTTTGACCGTCCGATTCATGGCCCCAAGCGGGCTCATCTCGGTCATACCCCAAGCATGAATAGTGTCACTATCAAAGTCATCTCGCAGAGTACGGAACATAGACTCAGGACAAGGCGTACCCCCAATACCCGTGCGTTTCATCGAGCTCAGCTTACTGCCGCGAGCTTTTGCAGCGTCAATCAGGCCTTTCCAGATAGTCGGCACCCCTAGGGCTAAGGTCACTTTATAGGTGTCAATTAAGCTGACTAGACTGTCGCCGTCGAGGTTGGGACCGGGCAAAATTAAGGCCGCACCCGCCAGTGCGGTACTATAAGGCAGACCCCAAGAGTTGGCATGGAACATAGGGGCTACCGGCAGTACGATGTCTTGCGCTGACATGCCTAAAGCGTCGGGGAGACTGATGGCGTAGGTGTGGATGATCGTCGTACGGTGGGTATACAGTACCCCTTTAGGATTGCCTGTCGTACCTGAGGTATAGCACAAAGAGCTGGCTTGATTTTCGTCTAATACGGGCCAGTCAAAATCATCGGTCTGTGGAGCAAGTAAGTCATCATAGAAGATAACGTCTGGGATAGCCGCGCGCACTTCTTCGTCAGCAGCTGTCATACAGACAAACTTTTCGACATGGGGCAGGGCGGGTTTGATGGCCTTAATTAGCGGTAAAAAGGTCTTTTCAAAAAAAACGACTTTATCGTTCGCATCATTAATAATATAGATAAGTTGTTCAGGGAATAATAGAGGATTAATGGTGTGACAAATCATACCGCTGCCGGATACCGCATACCAGATTTCTAGATGACGGCGGTTACTCCAAGCAATAGTCGCAATACGGTCTTGTTGCTGTAGTCCTAAGCTCGCCAAAGCATTGGCTAAGCGCTTAGAGCCGCTATGAATCTCAGACCAATTGCTTTCAGTGGTCGAGCCATCGGTCTCACAAGAGACGACCAGGGTGTCGCCATGGTAGCGTGCAGCGTGTTTGATCAAGTCACTGACCAATAACGGGGTATGCATCATTTTGCCTAACATAATTTTTCTTCCTTAAAAATTATAGAGAGAATTGCAAAATCAACTTAAAACTAAGTTGCTGAATAGAGTACGTCCTTGTACTGAGTAATAGGTATTATCATAAGTAAAAATTTAATAAATCTTTATTTTATATGGGCTAACAAGTTGTATAGTAGGAAATTAAAAGTAGATTATCAATATCCCAAATAACGATAGTAATGCTTATTACTAATATTTAGTAAATATTAATTAGTTTGTTAGTGTATTTAAAATATAGCCGTATTACGGGTTACTTGCTACTTGTTAATCAGTACAAGAAATGCCTATCAGGGTAGGCATAAGGAGTCTTTATTATGAGGCAGCATAAAGCCACAGCTTTGCTTGAGCAGGATAAAAGTACTTATGAATTTTGTAGCACCTACCCCAAAAATGCTCGACCAGATCTGCCCATGTTGTCAGCAATGTGCAGCGCTACCTTGACTGATATTGAGCAAGCCGTTATTGAGCTTTTTTCCACTCATGATGCCAGTCAAGTGACTATGAAGCAGGTGGCAGCGACAGCTAACGTATCGTTACAAACCTTATATAAGTATTTTGGAGACAAGCAAACGCTGATTTGTACTGTCGTGGATCGTGTGCTTGAACGCTTAGCTCGGCGGATGATCGCGCATTTGTATGGCATCGATAGTGTGCAAGAGCGCTTACGCAAAACTTTATGGGTTTGCTTTAACTTTGTAGATACTAATCCCAAGACGGTTATGGTGATTTCAGCGGCGGTGCCCGCTTCACGCTATCGCAATATTTCTATTTATGAAAACAAGGAATTAATTGATGCCTTTGTAATTATATTGGCAGAGGGTCAGCAGCGCGGAATTCTCAATGATAAAGTGCCGTTATATGTCTTGTTTGATGTTTTTATGGGCTTTATCAGTCGTTTAGGGTATATGCACGTTATTCGCGGTACCGCTACACCCATCAATGAGCAGTTTAGTACCTTGTTCGATATTGTGTGGCGGTCGATGGCTAAGCCTTTGAGCGATGCATAGTGCGATACCTCATGAAATAGCAGACATAAAAAAAACGCTCGAAGCGTTATATATAGAGGTTTACGGAGGCGTTTGGGAGAGGTTGGGACAGGATAGGAAAACTAGGACTTGATAAGATTGGCGGTGAAGGAGGGATTCGAACCCTCGATACGCTATTAACGTATACACACTTTCCAGGCGTGCGCCTTCAGCCACTCGGCCACTTCACCGTCTTACTTTCAAGCCGCACAGTATACCCGAAATATTAGGGAGTGTCACCACTTTGCCATCTGCGCCGCAAAATAGCCTATCAGTGGACTGCACTAAGGCAAGCTTCTTTATCAAGCCCTCTTTCTCAGCAACGATGGCGCCTATTAAGGCTAATTTGCTGCCGATTTATCCCTAAAAAAGTCTCTCTATTGAATCAGGCTTTGCACCACTCAGACGAACTTGCTACGATAGCGCTTTTGTATACTCCCTATGTTTGCTATACCCTGCAGACATTTTATCATTGCGCCCATTTAAGGTTATCCGTCATCACAAGCTTGTCTAACACTACCCGTTTTCAATCCTTAGTTACCCTGTTGTTTATTGCGTTCGCTAGTCCATCGCGCCAGCTAATGAAAGGGTTTTTCTTGGTCGTGACCTTTATGGTTATGCCGCTGGCCCATGCTATAGAGTTTTATGACTGTAAAGATGCCTTTTATGGGGCGACGCCGCCAGACTATCTAAAAGCCTCTTTGACTAAGGATGCCTATCCTTTATGTTTTGATGGCTTTGCGACTATGTATTCGGGCGCTACCCGCACCGGTATGTGGTCCGCTACCCATTTAACACGCAAGCGCTTGGCACAAGCCGATACGGTGGCTAGAGACAATACCTTTCATGAAGAGAGTCGCATACCTGACTCTAAGCGCGCCACCTTAAAAGACTATTCAGGCTCAGGTTACGACCGCGGTCATATTGCCCCTAGTGCCGACATGGCGACGGTGAGCCAACAGTATGATAGCTTTAGTCTGGCTAATATGGCGCCACAATCACCGCGCAATAACCGTTATATCTGGCGTATGGCAGAAGCCGCGACGCAAGCGCTGACCAAGCAGTACGGTGAGGTCTATGTGGTCACTGGGGTTGCTTTTACGGGTAAAAAGTTAAAAAAGATTGGCTCAGGGGTGTTGGTCCCAAGCGATTTTTTTAAGGCCGTTTATATTCCTGCGGTTGGGCAGGCCGGGGTGTACTACGCGCCTAATGACGAGTCAGAGCGTATTGAAATTATTAGTATTGATGAGTTGGCCTTACGGACGGGTATAGATGTGATGCCGGCTATCAATCCTACTGCTAAGTCGGAAGCGCTAGATTTGCCCTTGAGAGCCAGCGAGGTGACCGGTGAAGCGTTGCCAGATCCTGTGGAGGAGCAGGAGCAACAACCGTGGTGGTTGCTGCTAATTACTGAGATTATCTATTGGGTTATTGACCAATTGCGCCAGTAATAGGCTCATAGCTGTATAGAAGAAAGCTAATGGCTCTATAAAAGAAGGTTAATGACTCTTAAAATACCACTGATGGCTTTATAGAATATTGCCGGCTGTTAAAACGTCATAATCCACGGTTGAGTTTGCCTTATAATAAAGGGCATAGCCTATTTTCTTAGTTTAACGTTAGGAGTTTTTAATCATGATCTCACCATTCGCAAATGACAGTGAAAGCATGCAGATAGGGGAGTTGGTAATAGAAAACCAGCAGGATAAAGTCATCGTGTACGGTGATATTGATATATATCGTACCGCTAAAGGATTAGAGCAAGCGCAGCAGCTGCACGAGTTATTTGGTAAAATAGTACAAGCGTTAAGTACAGCGTCTACACAGACTCTAGGGTCTGAAACCTTGGCGTATGGCACTGTAGATGAAGGTAAAAATCAAGCAGATAACGATGAAGATAGCGATTTAACCGATAACCCCTTTTTATAATTAACTTAATATTTGTTAACTTTATAGAAATAATTTATTATATAAAAATAACTATCAATCCATAAAAATTTGCTTATAATAGCGTTAAGAAATCCCAAATAACTCCTATTAATAGAGGGAGTTAGTTTGAGAATACACTTGTATACTGACACTTAATATATCAAAATTTATGGCAAGTGTATAGGGAATAGCAAGCATAATGTTGAATAAACAGCGTTATGTATCAATCGTACGAAAGGAGTCGATTATGAAATTATTTACTAAAACTGCAATCGCGGTAGCTGGTATTGGTATTGCAAGCATGGCTATGGCCGCAGATCCAATCGTTGGCACTTGGCAGACTTTTGATGATGACGGCAAAACACCAAAAGGTGTAGTTAAAATCACTGAGTCAGGCGGCGTATTCACTGGTAAGCTTATTAGTACCGTGAAGCCAGAAGGTAAAAAACACGTAGGTACTACCGTAATCAAAGGCTTAAAAGCTGATGGCGGCAACAAGTACAGCGGTGGTAACATCACTGATCCAGTTAAAGGTAAAACTTACCGCATGACTTCTGAAGTTAGCGGCAACACCATGAAGCTGAAAGGTTATGTTGGTCCGTTCTCACGTAGCCAAACATGGAAAAAACAGTAAGTCACTAGGACTTATTGAGAGTCTAGTTGGTTAGTAAATCAGTTAGACTTAATAAAGCCCGGATAGCCATTTGGTTATGCGGGCTTTTTAAGGCCTATTATTTATTAAAGCCTAGTCTTTATTAAAGTGTGCTGTCTATTTAAATCTATTACTAATTAAGATCTAGCAAAAGTAGGGGATAACCATCAGCTAGTAGCGATAAGTTAGTTCCCTAAATTATGACCAACAAAAAAGGAGCACTGGGCTCCTTTTTTTTACGCTATTTTTTACCAAGACTTTATTTATTAAAGCATTTATTACCAGCAAATAACTCGCTTAATTGGGTATGAGCTAAGCTATTATTTAACAAACTCAGGATAAGCTTCCTGACCACATTCAGAGAGATCCGCGCCTTCGTACTCTTCTTCTTCGCTGATACGGATGCCAAAGACGGCCTTTAATATACTCCACACGATTAAGCTGCAGATGAATACCCAGAAGAAAATCACACCCGCGCCTGCTAATTGCCCTAAGAAGGTCGCGCTAGGATTGGTCAGCGGCACCAGCATTAAGCCAAAGAAACCCACCACACCATGGACTGAGATGGCACCAACGGGGTCGTCTATTTTGATTTTATCCATGGCTAAGATAGATGCGACCACAATGATACCGGCCATCATGCCAAATATCGTGGCCAATAGCGGGGTAGGGGTCAAGGGTTCAGCAGTAATAGCCACCAGCCCAGCGAGTGCACCATTTAAGAGCATGGTTAAATCGGCACGACCAAAGATGAGACGGGCTAATACTAGGGCACCGATTGCCCCACCAGCTGCAGCAGCATTGGTGTTTAGAAAGACCATCGCAACTGAGTTGGCACTAGCAATATCGCCCAGTTTCAAGACAGAACCGCCGTTAAAGCCAAACCAACCCATCCATAGAATAAAGGTCCCAAGCGTCGCTAGCGGCAAGTTGGCACCAGGAATAGCGCGAACTTCGCCATTTTTGCCATATTTACCCTTACGAGCCCCTAATAATAATACTCCAGCTAGCGCTGCAGCCGCACCGGCCATATGCACGATGCCAGACCCTGCAAAGTCAGAAAATCCTAAATCGCCTAAGTTAAATAGGCCGAATACATCGTTGCCGCCCCACGTCCAGCCGCCTTCCATAGGATAGATAAAGCCGGTCATCACTACGGCAAAGGCAAAGAAAGCCCAGAGCTTCATGCGCTCAGCGACCGCACCTGACACAATCGACATGCAAGTCGCGACGAAGACCACTTGGAAAAAGAAATCGGATGCTGTGGAATAAACAGAATCGCCGCCAAAGCCATTTTCTGCTGAAGCTGCTAAGGCATCAGGAACTAGTGACTCGTTTCCTGCAATACCGTTTAAGAAGAAGTCGCCGCCATACATAAAACTATAGCCGCAAATCATATACATGGTGCAAGCGATAGCAAATAGGCCGACGTTTTTGGCGAGGATTTCCGTGGTATTTTTAGACCGTACCAGGCCTGCTTCGAGCATGGCAAAGCCGGCAGCCATCCACATTACTAAGGCGCCACAGATTAGAAAGTAAAAGGTGTCTAGTGCGTATTGCAGCTCAAAAATTTGGTTTTGCATTGAAATTCCCCCTTGAATTATTCATGCAGATTTTGTCAAAAAGACAAATGGGTCAATGAGACCCTGTAGGCAGGGCTTAGATAGCGTCTGGCCCTGTTTCACCTGTGCGGATACGAATAACCTGCTCAAGTGGGGTAACGAAAATTTTGCCGTCACCAATTTTGCCGGTACTGGCAATGCGCGTAATGGCTTCGATAGCAGGATCTACCATCTCATCTGTCACAGCGACTTCAACTTTGACCTTAGGCAAAAAGTCCACGACATATTCAGCGCCACGATACAGTTCGGTATGGCCCTTTTGACGACCGAAGCCTTTCACTTCAGTGACAGTGACGCCTTTAACGCCGATTTCAGAGAGTGCTTCGCGCACATCATCCAGCTTAAACGGTTTTAAAATCGCAGTAATAAGCTTCATAAAAACTAGTCCTTAGTAAGATAATGTCAGTGGTTATCTTTTGGGCTGCCCGTAGCAACCGTTACCTGTAAGTATTCAAAAACTATGCCAAGCGCGCTAAGGGGGAGAAGAGCGCTAGGCGGTTTAAGAAGTACTGATTAGGGAATAACAAACAGTGACATAGAGTTAAATGGGTCAATGATTAAAAAAAATAACAGATGAATTATAGCTAAATTTAAGGGCTCTAGGATAGGCATCCTGTGACGATTTGCTAATAGTTGCACAGATAATGTAGCGCAGTCTTAAGGATGCCAGCTCTGCAGCATGCCGAGGGTGCTCGTAAAAAAGGCTGAGTAGGGGCGGAGGAAGGGATAAAGGCTGTTGGATAAAGGGCTAGCGAATGAAGTGGGCAGTATATAAACGTTCAGGTTGGCAAGGATTTGTGAGTAAATCGCCGGATCGACAGTCATTGCTATAGTCCACTCTAAACATAGAATAGAGAGGGTGAGTCAGTAATAATCGAGGGCGATAAGGGCAATAAGCCATAGCACGACAGAGATTACGCTATAACGGTACTAGGCAGTCAGATTCGATGTAGCGGCTTTATGACTAAAATAATCTAATGATTAGGCCGCTAACACCGTCAAAGTCAGTCATCTTAAGTTGGTATAACGGTGAATTGCTGCAGAGTTGGGTAGGTTTACTAACGCTAACCTGCCAATAGCACCATAATGGTGCATTGGTAGGCGTTATAGCATGAATAGAGCGGCAAAGGCTTATTCTTTGGGGAATAATAAATAAGGGGTCTGAGTGCTACCGAGTAATTTCTGAGTATCACTGCCGCGAAATAGCTCACGCAGGCGCGATTGGCCAAAGGCTCCCGTCATTAGCATGCCGAGATTGTGCTGCTTTTGATAATAGAGAATGGCAGCGCTGACATCGCGACTTTCGATGAGCGATTTTTTGCAATTAATCCCTGCCTGCTTCATACGGGCATAGGCCTCACGCAGCGCATCAACGTTTTCTGTGGTGTCTTTACCGACCATGACTATATGGACCGATAAGGTGCGCACGAGGGGGTTTTGACACAACCAATCGAGCAAGCGATGGCAAGTGGCGCGGTTATCAAAAGCGAATAGGGCGGAGGTAGGCGCTATAAATGGTGCATCAGTCACCAAAATGGGGCACAGACTGGGGCGAATCAATTCACTCAGCGTGGCCTTGCTGGTCACATGGCGGCCAATGACCACCAATTGCACCACTTCATCGACGTAATCGATACTTTCTGCCAAGGATTCATGGCGATGTAAGGAATAGACCGACAGTTTATGGTGCTGCTGCTCGCAGTAGGCGGCTGCTTGATGCAGTAAAATTTTGCCACGGGCATTGCGCTCGCTGTTACTGAGACGCTCCGCATTGGTAAACTGATCTAATAGCTGACTCTCGTCATCGATATTGATGCAGCCGGAATAGTTGACGGCCGCCTGCCGATGCGTGCTCGGGACAGCGTGGAGCAGTCCGATCGGCGCTTGCAAGCGGTTAGAGGTCCACATGCTGGCATCTAAGACGGCTTGAACGTAGTCGGGGCTATCGAGACAAGCGATGACACTATCTGGTTTTAAATTACTCATAAAGCAGCAACACCATTCCACTCAAATCAATCTAGCACACGCCACATAGGGAGCAATCGTGCCGCTATTTATGGTTAGCTTAGCGGCTATCGCCAAGCTAACTTAAGGTAGGATAAGACTTATATTAATATTAACAAGAAACCTTGAATGGCTTAATCCAATAAGCCAATATCGCGACGATCATGGATCGAGAACTTGTCAATTAAGGTACGGCTAGCACTGTTTAATCCCACTACCTTGACATCTATCCCTTCCCGTTGCAAGCGCATCACTAGCTTGTCTAAGGTATCCACAGCTGTGACATCCCAAAAATGGGCATTACTCACATCGATATGCACCGCATCCAAAGCTTCTTTGGTATCAAAGCTATTAAGAAATTGGGTGGTCGAGGCAAAGAAGACTTGGCCATGAGCGTAATAATAACGGGTGTTGCTGGCCTCATCGTATTCGCTATAAATACTTAAGAACTGCCCGATTTTATTGGCAAAGAACAGCGCGGATAATAGCACCCCTACCAACACACCATAGGCCAAATTATGGGTAAATACGGTGGTTAATACAGTCGCTAACATCACGATGTTAAAGGACATTGGGTGGGTTTTAAATTCGCGGATAGACTGCCAATTAAAGGTACCGATAGACACCATAATCATCACCGCCACTAGCGCGGCCATGGGGATTAAGCTGACCCAATCGCTTAAAAAGACCACCATAATTAACAGTACGACTCCCGCTATCAACGTCGATAAACGGGTACGACCCCCTGATTTGACGTTGATGACCGACTGACCAATCATGGCACAACCCGCCATGCCACCAAAGAAGCCTGACACCACGTTAGCAATACCTTGACCGCGGCACTCGCGATTTTTATCGCTAGGCGTATCCGTCAATTCATCGACGATCGTGGCGGTCATCATCGACTCTAACAGGCCGACAATCGCTAATGCGATAGAATAAGGCGCGATGATCATCAGCGTTTCTAGATTTAGCGGAATATCGGGGATTAAAAACATCGGTAAGGTATCAGGCAGGTCGCCCATATCGCCAACATTACGGATATCTAAACCCATATATAAGGCGACAATGGTCAAGCCAACAATACAAACCAGTGGCGAGGGAATCACTTTACCAATTTTAGGAATTAGCGGGAATAAGTAAATAATACCCAAGCCAGCCGCGGTCATCAAGTAGACGGTCAGACCGACTCTTTCTGTAGCCGGGTTGAGTTCAGGCAACTGAGCAGCGAAAATTAGAATGGCCAGCGCATTGACAAAACCGATGACCACGGAGCGTGAGACAAAGCGCATGAGGTTGCCCAGTTTGAGCACCCCCATAACCACTTGAATTGCGCCACATAAAAGGGTGGCTGCCAGCAGATACTGCAGACCGTGAGAGGCGACTAAGTCCACCATCACTAAGGCCATGGCGCCTGTCGCTGCAGAAATCATAGCCGGACGGCCACCGACAAAGCTAATCACTACGGCAATACAAAAAGAAGCGTATAAACCTACTTTGGGGTCGACACCAGCGATAATAGAAAAGGCGATGGCCTCAGGAATAAGGGCCAAGGCCACGACCAGCCCGGACAATATGTCGCCACGGACGTTAGAAAACCAGTCATCACGCACGCTATCTAGAGAAGGTATCATCATAAAAGTCAGTAGTCATTTAGAGAAAGTTAAAAACTTAGGCCTATATTAGCGGCAGGGAGGATAGCGACATCGGCCCTAATATAGGACAGCAAGCCACGGTACTTTCCGCTAAACTGCGGGAGCATGATCCGTCAAGCCGCCCCTGTAAAGAAGGTATAGATTACTTAATTGAAAAGCCTTGGTTGTGATTGTGCATATCGCTAGGCTCAGCGCCCAGATGTCGAAATAACCGTGCTAGAATAAGAGCAAATTAGGGGCCAATTGAGCCGCAAAAAGTTGTCCAACCGCTTTACGATAGCGTTGCGGATAATTCTTAGCCAAATCGTCTTATGACGCCAGTAACTTAGTCGACAGGGAGTGCTAAGCAATATCACTTTTATTTCAAAGAGTTGATAGCTATAGCAGTTTGCTAGCACTATTTTAGCCTAGCAAAACAATCACAAAAATACTGCGCATCATAGCACACCAGACACAAAAGGAATAATGATGAGCCAAGACCCATCAGGCGATAACGTAAGCGTTACTTTATCCGGGCAGCTACCAAATCAGACAACAACCGCTATGAGCGCTACCCATACCAGCGTAGGGCAGTGGTCAGGCTCTCAAGCTGAAAAACCGCCGCAAATGATTCATAAAGGTGGCCTGCAAGTGGTCATTGGCCTAGGACAATCAGGCTTGTCTGCGGCTCGCTATTTGATCGAGCAAGGCTATAACGTCGCCGTGACCGATGGCAATGCGAACCCTTCTTTAGCCGCCCAGTTACCAGATGCCATAACGATTCGGCAGTTTGGTCAAATCGATGGTCAGTTACTCCGCCAAGCCGCCCGTATCATTATTAGCCCTGGTATTGCGCTCACTACCCCTGAAATCGCGGCAGTGCATCAAGCGGGCACTCCAGTCATTAGTGATATTCAGCTGTTTCGCGATGCTTGTACAGTACCTATTGTGGCTATCACGGGCTCTAATGCCAAAACGACGGTCACGACCCTAGTCGGTCAGATGGCTAAAGAGGCGGGCGTGAACGTTGGAGTCGGTGGCAATATTGGCTTGCCCGCTTTGACGCTACTGGACAATCCTGACATGACGCTGGCCGTACTTGAGCTGTCGAGTTTTCAGTTGGAGACCGTCACCAATTTGGGCGCGCAAGTGGCTTGTGTGTTGAATATGTCTCCTGATCATCTAGACCGTCACGGCGATATGCTCGGCTACCATCAAGCCAAACATCGCATTTTCCAGGGCGCAAAGTCGGTCGTGATTAACCGTGAAGATGCGTTGACCCGACCGCTAGTGGCCGATGACCTGCCTAGAATCAGTGTCGGTAGTCATGCGCCCGATAAAGGCCATTACGGGTTAATCACCGAGGCAAATGGTAGTGTCTATTTAGCGCGCGGCACTGAACTGCTATTGGCCGCTGATAGCCTTCATATTAAAGGCCAACATAATCTGATTAATGCGCTATCTGCGTTGGCTATTGGTGAACTGGCGGGCTTGCCAGTAGCGAGTATGGTCGAGACCTTAAAGCAATTCGGTGGTTTAGAGCACCGCTGCCAGTATGTGGCCGCAGTCGCTGGTATCGATTATTTTAATGATTCCAAAGGTACTAACATTGGCTCTACCATGGCCGCTATCGCGGGTCTCGGTGCTGTCTATGCGCCCAAAGGCGGCAAATTGCTGCTGATTTTGGGCGGTCAAGGTAAAGGACAAGCCTTTGGTGAGCTCGCGCCCTTGATTAACCAGTATGTCGGGCAAGTCTTACTGATTGGCGAAGATGCCGAGCAGATAGCTAGCGACTTAGTGACTGCAGCAAAGAGTCCGGTCACCGAAGAAGTCGGCATGCACCAATGCGAGACCCTAGCGGCCGCGATGGCCCTAGTGCCGCAACTGCTCAGCAGTAGCCTATCGCAAGTGCAAGCGGTATTATTATCACCAGCTTGTGCGAGCTTTGATCAATTTACTGGCTACGCGGATCGCGGCGAGCAGTTTATGGACTTAGTCGCTGCGTTGACCCCTGCGGAGCCGTAAAGCTACAGACAGTAGCTCGCTTATTTACAGTAGCTCGCTTATTTTTCTTGTTTTTAGCATGACCCTAGCTCGGTGTCTATCGAGCTCTCCATTTTAGCCCTTTATAGATTTGATGATTATGGCGTTAACTAAATTTTCTCGTCCCCAGTCGCGTAGCAAGCGCGCCTCGCGACCTTTTACGGCTGGTGATGGCGTCCTCACCACCCCTTCTGCTAGAGCGACCCTGCTGGCAGGTGTGGGCTGTATCCTAGTGCTCAGTTTGTTGATGGTCGCGTCAGCTTCTATTCCCTTTGCGCTGAGTAAAGGGATGTCGGAGCTGTATTTCTTTGATCATCAACTTATGTACATGGGGTTGGGGCTGCTGGCTGCGTTTGTGACGTATCGCATCCCGCTCAAGCACCTGTATCACTTGCCCAACCAGTTTATGATGCTGCTGCTGACCGCGATATTGCTAACCGTTACCTTGTTCGGCACGCCTATTAATGGCTCCAAACGTTGGATAGAGTTGGGCATATTTAACTTTCAGGTGGCCGAGCTGGTCAAGTTAGTGATGATTATTTTTGTTTCTGACTTTGTGGTGCGACGCTCGTATGAGGTCCGTAATGGCTGGGATGGCTTTTTGCGGATTTCTTCCGTTGTCGCTATTCTCACTGTATTCCTACTCTTACAGCCCGATTTTGGCTCGCTAGTGGTGATTGTCGGGTGTATTTTGACGATATTTTATATCGCAGGGGCGCCGCAAAAGCAGTTCCTCCTGCTAGGCGTTATTGTAGGGGGCTTAGCGTTCGCTGCAATCTCGATGGTGCAATACCGTTTGACGCGCGCGCTGTCCTTTCTCGATCCCTTTGATGATATTCAAGATACTGACTACCAGTTGGCACGCAGTCTGATTGCCTTTGGTCGCGGTGAGTTTACTGGGGTGGGCTATGGTGAGAGTGTGCAGAAGTTATCGCACCTGCCCGAAGCACATACAGATTTTCTACTGGCCATTACCGGGGAAGAGTTGGGCTTTATTGGGGTGGCAACTATCCTACTGCTAGAGGCGTTGATTATCGCTAGTGCTATGCGCATCAGTTATAGCGCCCTACAACGCCGCCAGATGCGCTTGAGTTATACCGCTTTTGGTATCGGGGTTATCTTTATTGCTCAGACCATTATTAACGCTGCAATGAATATGGGTGCCATGCCTACCAAAGGTCTGACGATGCCGTTCTTTAGCTACGGTGGCTCGTCCATGCTGATCAGTCTAATCATGGTAGGGCTGCTGCTAAGAATTTATAAAGAAAGCCCGGAAATTGAAAAAAACCAATGCCGTCACTATTAGTTTTTTAGAAATTAGCATGCCGCTAATCAATAAGCGCAAATAAAAAAATACGGTCTGATATAGGCCGTATTTTTTTGTCTAAAACTAAGTTAGGTAAGGCCTAAGTAGTCCCTAAGGTATGTTGACCCTGCAACGGCGCCATATCCCACTGCGCGATAGCTTGCGCCAGCATCCGGTCAGGCGTATCAAAATCAACTTGCGGTTGTAATAATAACTTTAGGGCAAGTTGTAGCAGCTCACTAGGATAAGCTGTGTCTATGGGCAGGGCCAAATTCTGTTTTGACAGCTTTTGACCGCTGGCATTTAGCACCAGAGGCAGATGATACCAGTGGTCCACCGTGGGCAATCCAGCTGCGCGCATGATACTGATTTGCGCAGTCGTCATGGGCAAAATATCTAAGCCACGCATGATATGACTGATGTTTTGTAAGCCATCATCAATACTGGCTGCCAAGATATAGTTGATAGTCCCATCTTGACGCCTGACCACCACATCGCCTTCTAATTGCTGGGGATTGTACCACTGCGGCCCTTGAATACCATCCCTAAACCCGATCAGATGGTCTGCTAGTTGTAGACGAACTTTATACTGATGGCCCTCTAAGCGACGCGGCAGACACAGACGCGGGTAAGGCGAGGTCTCAATACCATGCTTTTCAGCATAGGCGTTGAGCGTCTTGCGAGAGCAATCGCAGCCATAGGTCAACGCCGCTAACTGGTCCTGTAAATAGTCGTTGTAAAGATCGGTACGTTCCGACTGATATAGGACATCGCCATCCCAACCCAACCCTAAAGCCTCTAAATCCATCAGGATTTGCTCGGTAAATTCGTCTGAGCAGCGCGCCATATCGGTATCTTCAATACGCAAGCGCCATTTACCGCCTAGCGATTTAATATGACAATAGCTAGCAATAGCTGTCGTTAACGAGCCCAGATGCAATTCGCCCGTTGGTGAGGGTGCAAAGCGGCCAATAGGCTCGCGCAGGGGGGCTGTCATAGTCGTGGTCGGCTGAGAGGTGACGGCATTGAGCATAAGAAAATCAGTGATAGGGTGCATGAGGGTCACCTTACGTTGAGTAAGGAGTAGCGGCTATCAGGAGTAACAGCCGGTAGGGCGCGGGGTGTTAACCCTTAACTTATGAAGATGTTACCAGCATATGTACTCATAAACATAGCTCAATAGAGCTAAGAGGCGAAGCCGACAGAATAGCCGCTTTACCTCGCAGTAGTAAGGTCTGATAGCAGACTAGTAGTCTCTATAATACAGCATAAGTGGGGTAAGCTCTATAAGTTAAGCCCAGATAGCACCTAGCTCAAATAAAACGTAAAAAAACCGACCTAGTTACCCACGCGAGCGCAAGCAAACAGGTCGGCTACTGATTACAATAGCTTGCTAATGAAGATAGCAGGCTCTTAGACCCATTAAGCGTGGCCTAAGTTTTGGCGCTCTTTCATCTCAGCTAGCGTTTTGCAATCGATGCACTGGGTAGCCGTTGGGCGCGCTTCCAGACGACGCAGGCCAATCTCAACGCCACAAGTCTGACAAAAGCCATAATCGTCGCCATCAATCTCAGCGATAGACTTGTCAATTTTGCGGATGAGTTTACGCTCACGGTCGCGGGTACGTAATGCTAGCGCGAACTCTTCTTCTTGGGTAGCACGGTCGTTGATGTCGGGCATAGCACTAGACTCGTCCTGAATGTAGGACTTAGTGCGATCCGCTTCACCGATCAATTGCTCCTTCCAATGGATAAGAATCTTTCTGAAGTGCTCCAACTGCTCATCAGACATGTACTCTTCATCTTTGGCAGGCTCATAAGGCGTGAATTTGATATCCGCCGGGGTAGGGGAAACTTTGCTCATAAGAAATTCCTACTAATTCAAAATAATAACAAGGGTGAACTCATTCTTGTGGCACT
>Ga0098065_1000118_pt1 | contig 43451 bp, 38 predicted proteins | sample 25_taG_FD_75062 | JGI IMG/M metagenome (GOLD analysis project Ga0098065, IMG submission 75062) | Marine viral communities from Cariaco Basin, Caribbean Sea - 25_WHOI_OMZ | ecosystem: Environmental > Aquatic > Marine > Oceanic | place: Caribbean Sea: Cariaco Basin | collected 2014-11-08 | reverse complement strand
CTACTGTTGCGATAGCAGCAGTTAGAGTAGTTTTACCATGGTCAACGTGTCCGATGGTACCGACGTTGACATGTGGTTTTAGACGTTCAAACTTGGCCTTTGCCATGGGTATATCCTTCTGTTATTAAAAGTTTAGAAGCGGCTATCGTATAAAGCTTTGCTTGCGGTCACCAGTGATATATATCACTGTGCAGTATCGGCTTTAACGATATTCAACTCTAAGACTTCGTTGTCATTAATTAACGGTTCATTAATAAGAGATGGCTCTATTTTGCCATCGCTACGGCCTCACCCTACTATAAACAAACTATACACTAGGGGGTTTTTCTAAATTTTTCTTTATTACTACTTATAAAAGTACTACTTATAAACTTTTAGCACTTACAAACTGCTGAATTTTCAGCCTATTTTATCTTACTTAATCCAAGTTATAGATAAAACAACGTTTATAGCTGAACTGATTATATACTAACTGACAGCACTAAAAGGCAACACAGATGTGCTACCTTCTTATTTACTCTATTCAAAATTGGAGCTCATATCGAGAATTGAACTCGAGACCTCTCCCTTACCAAGGGAGTGCTCTACCGCTGAGCTATATGAGCATAAAGAGTAGACTATCGTGCTAATTATTATACAAAAAAATCCCTCAGCAAAATTATTGAGAAGGTATTGATGTATATTTAGTGGAGCGGGTGGCGGGAATCGAACCCGCGTCATTAGCTTGGAAGGCTAAGGTGTTACCATTATACCACACCCGCAAAGCCATGTAGTTTCAGCAGGTTTCTGATTCTAACCCTTAGACGTCAGTTGGAGGTCTAAGTCGTAGATTAAGTAAAATACTTAAATCAGATAAAAAATGGTGGTGGGGGAAGGATTCGAACCTTCGAAGCTTTCGCGACAGATTTACAGTCTGTTGGGTTTGACCGCTCCCCAACCCCACCTGATTAAGCAACTAGTTTTCGCAAAGCCATAAGGCTTATTTGATTATAACCAATCACTTAAGTTTTTGCTTTACTTAAAAAGCGGGCTATTTAAAATAGCTACTTTGAAGATGGTGCCGACTGCCGGGATCGAACTGGCGACCTACTGATTACAAGTCAGTTGCTCTACCAACTGAGCTAAGTCGGCTTGTTGCTTCAAAGTGGGGAGTATTCTATCAAATATAATTTAAAACACAACCCCTATTTGCGATTTATTTTTAATTAATTTGAAAAATATCAATTTTAGCCTCGTTTTTTCAATCCTTAAAATGACATAAATTCAATTACCGCAAGGCTTGGGGGCTAAAAAAGGGACAGCAATAATAATTATCACTATCCCCTATTTTTTTATCTATTAACAGGCGCTTAACTGGATTTACCTAGTAACTAGCCACCCACACCACCCATATTGAACATCCATAAAGCGATTCCTAGGATAATTAGGCCAATAAATAACCAAATAAACCAACCGCCACTTGGTTTTTTATGAATATCCGAATGGGTGGCAGTATTGGTCACTGCCTGATCCATCGCATTATTACCAGTAGTGCCTAAATCTTTAGCATTGCCTAAGTTGGCAGTCCCAGATAACTGGCTGGTAGCCGCTTGCTTGGCACGTAACACATCGGGATCGGCTTCTTGCTGCAGCTCGGTCGTCGTGGTTTTATCATGAGGGTCTTTGACAGACGGGTCAGACATATCTTTAGTAGGCATGGTGCTCTCCTGTGACGGCTCGCTAGACTTTAAGGCGGGCTCGGGTTGTACGGGCTCAGATACGGTTGGTTCTGTGATTGTTGGTGCCTTCTCAGCTACTAGTATTGGCTCAGGCTCTACTACCGGTTCAGGTTCTACTACCGGCTCAGCTTCCGTAGAGACCGTTGGTTTTGACGCCAAAGACTCTGCTAATACCGGCGTCGGCGCAACAGAAGTGGGTTTAGCGGCAACTGATTCCTCTACAGTGTCAAAGCTATCTACAGCATCAGCGTTAGCATCTGTCGCTATAACCTCAGCAGTATCATTCTCTAACGCAGGCGCAGTGTCTGACACAGCATCCGTCTCTAAGGCCGCTGAAGACGTTTCAGCAGAGCTACTTGAACTGGCTTCTAGATTGGCCTGTAAAGGCTGTACAGGCTGTTGTAAGACCGTCTCTGTGGGGTCAGCACCGGCCTCTTGCGCGTCGCCACTATTATCAGAAATGGAGGCAACATTTACTGAGCTTAAGGCTTCTAAAGGCACTGGTGGCAACACGGACTCTAATACTTCAGGTTCGCTAGCTACAGGGTCTGGCGTGGTATTCAAACTAGCATTGTCCGAGTCAGTAGCACTGCTATCTGCAACAGTATTATCGATCTGAGCAGTATCCAGCTTAGCGACTGCATCCTGAGCGGGGATATTGCCCATATCTGCGGCGACAGGCAGCTCGCTAGCAGCCACAGAGTCTTGACTCACACTCGTTACGGGGTCTGCATCAACAGCAGAGGCGCTCTCAGTGGTGACGCTTGGCTCAGCTAAGCCCTCTGGCGTATCTTGGGTGGTCTCTGCCACAACGGGCGCTGTATCAGACACAGAAGCGGCTGTTGGCGCTGGCGCTACCGCAAAACTAAAGGCCGCAAAACTGACTTTATCATCAGCATTTAACAGCTTAGATTTATTGGCTTCAATTTGATTGTCATTAACGAAAGTACCATTTGAAGAGGCCAAATCTTTAAGATAAAGTTGGCCATTGAGCACGCTTAATAAGGCGTGATTGCGTGAAATTTGCTTACTGCCTAAGACCACGTCGTTGTCTGAGCCGCGACCAATGGACAAGCTGTCGGTCACACTTAGGGTCAAATCCCCTAAGGCTTCAGTTAAGGCATTCAATTGCCACTGCACAGTTGCATTGTTCCCATTAGGGCCGCTATCTGTCGTCGAATTATTACTCGGGTTGTCCATCTACGCTCTCCTATTATGTGCAAACTCTATTGTCATTAATTTTATCTATTTGCTAGTATTTTGCTAATGTTTTACTAGTATTTTAACTACGATTAAGTGTTTCACCAGCGGCTATTTTACAACTCACTGGCTGCCGCGCTAAGGCCTAAAATAGCGTCTAACGATGAGCCGATAAATACTGTGGTCTGAGTACTCCCGCCAATTTATTGTAAGGAACGACCAATTCAGGCTGTCCAGAAGCGTACGGGGCAATGGCATAAGACTGATACTTTAACACCACGCCTTGATCATTCAGCGAGACATTATCTGTCATACTAAAAGGCCAGCTCTTTTCGTACTCTGCGACATCATTTGTAAAGTCTTTAACCCAGTTTTTATACGCGTCATAGGCCAGCGCCTCAAACTTAGGCTTTGCTGCCGCAACCAATAAATCATCCAAATCTAAGCGCCGTTTGTTTTGGCTATCCAGCACGATATATTCGACATAAGGCATCCCATGCGCCCCGCCTAAATACAGATAAGAGCTCACTTCAAACAGTTCAAAATCACCCACGTGCCCAAGATACTCAGGCTGCACATCAATGCTGTAGTGCAACATACTATCCGCTGGCAAATCCGCCATCTGCGACTGGGTAAACTCATCTAACGAGGTCTTTACCGCTGCTGCACTTTTGGGCTTACTCTTAACACTCTCGCTAGCCGGTGCACTCATATCGCGGCCATCCGTAGCGATCTCATTCACCAAATCATTTACGAGAGTATTCATCCAAGCGTGATTGGTGGCTAGATACTGAATGTGAACCTCAGGGCAATTGTCCTTGCTTAAGCAGGCTTCACTGACCGATTCAGGCAAGGAATATTCTAAGTAATCCGTATTATAAATCAGCGTGGCCGCCTGCGCAGGGAGCACCGTACTAGCACTCATAGCCATAAGCATAGGAGCGCCCAGTCTTTTAGCCTGCCGAGCAAGAGTAGAGGTAATAAATGAGGGCGTGAGCTGCCATTGGCGAGCTGACATAGCGAAATCCTTATTCACGATTATTATTCATTAAAAAGCTGGGCTACTGCCTAAAAAGGCTAGGCTACTGCCACAAAACTAGCGGCCAAGTTATTTTACAACCCATTTAATCATAGCTTATCTCAGCCTAAATCATTGTTGAAACTATGTTGATACTGAGGTTAATAAATTAGCTATAAAAAAAAGACACGCTAATCAGCGTGCCTTCTTCTCTTACTAAAATAATCTTATAACCACCTTAGATGACCGATGATTAAATCTTAATGCTCACGCGTATTACTGAAGGTCACTTCCGGATAGCGATCGATCATCAATTGTAGGTTCACGCGTGACGGCGCTAGATACGTCAAATAGCCACCGCCATCGAGAGACAATTGGTCATGGGCTTTACGCTTAAATTTCGCTAAAGCAATCTCATCGTCACAATGAATCCAGCGCACGGTAGCGATGGAGACCGGCTCAAAGATACACTGGACCTTATACTCTTCTTTGAGTCGATGCGCGACCACTTCAAACTGCAGCACACCGATGGCGCCCAAGATTAAATCGTTATTAATCTGCGGCATAAAGACCTGCGTTGCGCCCTCCTCAGAGAGCTGCTGCAGACCCTTTTGCAAGGCTTTTGACTTCAGCGGGTCTTTAAGAATAACGCGGCGGAACAGCTCTGGCGCAAAGTGAGGAATACCCGTAAAGTTAAGCGTCTCACCTGAGGTGAAGCTATCACCAATACTGATAGTGCCGTGGTTATGCAGTCCGATGATGTCCCCTGGGTAGGCCTCTTCTAGCGCCTCACGATCGCCTGCTAAGAAGGTCAACGCATCCGAGATACGCACTTCTTTACCGAGGCGGACATGATTAAGTTTCATACCCTTTTCGTATTTACCTGAGCACACGCGTAAGAAAGCTACACGGTCACGGTGACGCGGGTCCATATTGGCCTGAATTTTAAAGACAAAGCCCGTAAAGTCTGTCTCTTTGGCGAGCACTTCGCGCTGCTCGGTCGGGTGATCCTTCGGTGGCGGCGCATACTGAATCAAGGTGTCGAGCACCATATCGATACCAAAGTTGCCGAGGGCAGTACCAAATAACACGGGGGTCATCTCGCCCGCTAAGAATGCTTCTGCGTCAAAGTCTTCTAATGCCATTTGCACCAGCTCAAGCGACTCTTCAAATGCCGCGAAAGCCAAGTTGCCCAAGCGCTCACGAACATCAGGATAGTCGTAACCTTCACGGGTCTCGGTCGCGATAATCTCGCCGCCATGACCTTTGGTATAGAAATAAGTTTTGTTTTCTGTCAGGTTATACACGCCGACGAAGTCTTGTCCCATGCCCACAGGCCAGGTTAATGGCACACACTTGATGCCGAGGACGGTCTCGATCTCATCTAATAGCTCGAGGGGATCACGAATCTGGCGATCCAGTTTGTTGACGAAAGAGATGATAGGCGTGTCGCGCATACGACAGACTTCCATCAATTTAATGGTTCGTGCCTCAACCCCTTTGGCGCCATCAATCACCATCAACGCGCTGTCTACAGCGGTTAAGGTGCGATAAGTATCTTCTGAGAAGTCGGCGTGACCTGGAGTATCAAGGAGGTTGACCACATGGTTTTTATAAGGAAACTGCATGACCGAAGTGGTAATCGAGATACCACGCTCCTGCTCCATGCTCATCCAATCCGAGGTGGCATGACGGTCTGATTTGCGGCTTTTGACTTCCCCAGCGACCTGAATCGCTTGGCCCCAAAGCAGAAGTTTTTCAGTCATGGTGGTCTTACCCGCATCGGGATGCGAGATAATAGCGAAGGTACGGCGCTTGGCCACTTCCGCATTTAAGGTCTTTTGATCTACGCTCATAATTTATGGCTTCAACTGTGATATGACAATATAAAAGGTCAGCAATCGGCAATAGGGCAACCGATTAAAAATAAGAGAAATAAGTGGGCGTATTGTAGCGGATTTAGGGGGGGCTTGCAGAAGATGTTTAGGTTAGGACCCAGAAAAAAAGTTACAAACCCTTAGCATCTGCTTACGGGTAAAAAACGCTACCAAGGTATTTATCTGCTATAGTGAATTGGGTGATAATAAACACCGCAACTTCTTTTAACTTTATAAAATGCTTATTAATATAAACAAAACAAGGATGCCTTATGAAAACATTATACGCAACAGAAGCCACAGTCACAGGTGGTCGTACCGGTAGTGCCAGCCTAAAAGACAGCGATTTGACCATCAATATGGTCGCGCCAGGTTCTGGTAAAGACGGCAACAACCCTGAGCAGCTTTTTGCCATGGGCTATGCGGCCTGCTTTGATGGCGCCCTCGGTGTCGTCAAGCAAATGGAAGGCGTAAAGTTTGACTCTACCGCCAAAGTCACTGTCGAGCTATTGTCTGGTGGCGAGCACGATTATAATATCGGCGCTAAAATTCACGTTATCGCTGAAAACACGGATTTATCTGCTGATGAAATCCAAAGCTTGGTCGAAAAAGCTCACGAAGTCTGCCCTTACTCGAAAGCCACTCGTGGCAACGTGGACGTTCAGGTAACTTCAGAAGTTAAATAGTCCTATAGCTCAGTTAGCGCCCTACACTTTGAATATCAGATACTTTGAAGGTCATATACTTTGAAAATCAGATATTTTGAAAAACATAAGATTCTCAAGTAGGGACAACGGATTAAGAGCCCAAGCTAGCGATAGTTTGGGCTTTTTAACGTTTATAGGATTAATATAAAACGCTCGCGTCAACGCCACCCTACTCCGCCATAAATATAGCCTTTACTACTACCTCATCCATATTTCGCCAATACTTCATCAACCAAAACGCAACGGCAAACTCTCGGGCAAGGCGCAAAATTTTCGTTATAATAAACTCATATTATTTGAATTTTTCTTTTGATTATTTTTTAGCGATGGCGCAACTACTAGCGCTGTCTCTTCTTTATTTATTTATCTTATAACAATCCTCATAACTGCTAAGTGACGCTCTCTATGACTGACGATATTTCTACTAGCACGCCCGACAGCACCTCCGATACCTCACACGCGGCGCTCGACCCCAATGTGATGCCCAAGTTTTCAGACATGCCAGATGTGGCGATGATGGACACATCCCACGTGAATAAAGACACGCCGCCGTTTATCCTAGTCGATGGGTCCTATTATTTATTCCGCACCTATCACGCGCTGCCGAAGACGATGATGACGACTCAAGGGCTGATGACCAACGCGATTCGCGGCACGCTGAATGCTTTGTTGAAATTGATGCGCCGCTATCATCCCACTCATATGGCAGTATGTTTTGATACTAAGTCCCCCACCTTTCGCCATGCCTTATCCCCTGAGTATAAGGCCAACCGTCCGAAGATGGACACTGAGCTCGCTGAGCAGATTCCGTACATTCATCGTTTGGTGCGTGCGCTTGGTATTCCCCTATTGCGCATCGAAGGTGCTGAGGCCGATGACATTATCGGCACCCTGACCCAACGGGCCGTCGCCGAAGGCCACCACGTCGTCATCTCAACCGGTGATAAAGACATGGCGCAGTTGGTCAATGACTGCGTGATTTTAGAAGACAGCTTTACCGGTAAAATTACTGACGTACAAGGGGTCATCGAAAAGTTTGGTATCAAGCCCACGCAAATGGTCGACTATTTGACGCTAATGGGTGATGCCTCTGACGGTATCAAAGGCGTGCCCGGTATCGGTAAAAAGACCGCAGAAAAGTTGCTTAATGAGTATGGCAGTTTGGGCGGTATCTTAGAGAATGCGGATAAAATCTCAGGCCGCGCGGGTAAAAACCTAATCGCGCATGCCGACGATATCCCTATGAATTCACAACTGGCGACCATCGTCACCGACCTAGATATCGGCCAAGATTGGGAAGACCTACGGGTGAATACCGACCCGTCACAATTTATCGATGAGCTGCGTGATTTATATAGCGAGTTAGAATTTAAAAATGAATTGGCCTCGCTTGACCATCCGAATCATCCGTCTAACGCTCAGTCCATTGATGACAGTAAGGCTGCTAGCGAATCACAAGCGCAGATTGCCAAGACCCTGCAGAACCAAAAACAAGCCTCAATCATCGAACACGTCAAAGACAGCAAGCACCATGATAAGGCTTGGCATACTATTTTAGATATGCCCGCCTTTGAAACTTTGGTTGCGAAACTGGCAGACGCTGAGCAATTCGTCATCGATACCGAGACGACCAGTGTATATTGGCGTCAAGCTGAGCTAGTGGGTTTATCCTTCGCAGTAGAAGCGCATGATGCCTATTACGTGCCGCTAACCCATGCGCTAGAAGGTGATGAGCTCGTCGCCAAACAGCTTGACTGCGATACTGTATTGCAAGCGCTAAAACCTATTTTAGAGAATCCTAAGGTTGGTAAAATAGGCCAGCATTTAAAATATGACGCGCATGTATTAAGCAAATACGGCATCGACCTCAACATTGCCCCGAATAATTGGGCAATGGATACCATGCTCGCCAGCTACGTGATTAATGCAGCTATCACCCGTCATGGCATGGACGATCTCGCCCGCCATTATCTGCACACGCAGACCATTACTTTTGAAGACGTGGCCGGCAAAGGCGCGAAGCAGGTGAGCTTTGATCAAGTCGCTATCGATATCGCCAGTGACTACGCTTGTGAAGACGCCGATATCACATGGCAACTGTTTGAGTTGTTTAATAATAAACTTAAAGACGATGCTACCAACCTGCGCCTATTGCATGAGCTAGAGATTCCGACAGCGCAGATTCTCTGTCAAATGGAAGCCAATGGCATTCTGATTAAGCGTCCCTTCTTAAATGAGCTGTCCAAACGCTTTGACGAAGAGATTATCGCGTTAGAAAAACGCGCTTATCAAGTCGCAGATGAAGAGTTTAACTTAGGCTCTCCTAAGCAATTGGGCGAAATCCTGTTTGATAAACTTGGCGTCGTAGGGGGTAAGAAAACCAAGTCGGGCCAGTACTCGACCTCTGAGTCCGTACTTTCAAAGATAGACCACGAACTGGTCGATATTGCTTTAGAGTATCGCAGCCTGGCTAAGCTAAAGAATACCTATACCGATGCGCTCGATGCGGTAGCGGATAGCGAGACTGACCGTGTGCATACCAGCTATCATCAGGCGTTGACCAGTACCGGTCGCCTATCTTCAACTGATCCCAACTTACAGAATATTCCGATTCGTACCGCTACAGGTCGTTTAATCCGTCAGGCGTTTATCGCCCCAGAAGGCCGCGTCATCTTAGCGGCGGATTACTCGCAAATTGAGCTGCGCTTAATGGCGCATTTCTCAGGCGATGCTAACTTAACTCGTGCGTTTAACGAAGGCTTAGATATTCACACGGCTACTGCTGCCGAAGTGTTGGGCAAAGCGGTCGAAGACGTGACCTCTACAGAACGTCGCAACGCGAAAGCGATTAACTTTGGTCTGCTCTACGGTATGAGCGCCTTTGGTCTTGCCAAACAGCTGCAAATGACTCGCGATGAGGCACAAAGCTACATCAAGTTATACTTTAGCCGCTATCCGGGCGTGCAGCAGTATATGCAAGATACCCGTGCCGGCGCTTATGAGCATGGCTATATTGAGACTATCTTAGGCCGAAAGCTGTATACGCCAGATATCAATAATAGCAACCGCATGGTCAAGCAAGCCGCTGAGCGTGCTGCCATTAACGCCCCACTCCAAGGCAGTGCTGCGGATATCATTAAGCTGGCGATGATTGCGGTAGACAAGGTGTTGCCGAAAGAATCTGCGAAGATGCTATTGCAAGTACATGATGAATTGGTGTTTGAAGTGGATGCGGATAAGACTGATGAGATTAGTGCTTTGATCAAGACTGCGATGGAAGGCGTGCTGAGCGATACCGCCAAGCAATTAGGTTGGGACGTCGACTTTGCCGTACCGCTGCTGGTTGAGACGGATACTGGTAAAAACTGGGATGAGGCTCATTAAGCGCTAAACAAGACAATAGCATTTTGCTTTGAAGTCTCCCTTTCTAAAAGGGAGATTTAGAGGGATTTGCTTTTATTACTATGAAAATTTAACTGTTAATAACAAGGTAAGCTGGGCTTTTTGCTCAGCTTATTTTTTTTGGGTTTAGAAATTGGCGAACAGCTTCGGTTGCTCAGCTTATTTTTTTGGTAAATGGTAATACTTAGACTATGTAGGCTGGGCATTTTGCCCAGCGCTTTATAGGATAATATTGAATAACAGGGCTTATAGACCAAGGCATTGAGCAAAGTTTATCAATCTATTTTACTAGCTATTCTAGTCAGATCTAATGTCCAAACTATTAGATTTATTTTGCTGGGCAAAATGCCCAGCCTAAGCTCGCTAAGATTATCTTTTATACGATTTTTTCATGAGACATTACTTTTAATACTCTAATTTTTCAATGTGCCAGATACACAGTCACCATTTTTATAGTAATACATAGTTATCATTAGTCTTTCAAAAGTCGGTGTGTCGGCAGACTCTTGGAAGTCGTATTTGCTTAAATTTAATGCAATATCCTTAAAACAATAGCTCATAAAGATATTCTTATCATCTCTAGTCCGTGTAGGGATACCTTGCCAATAACCAACAGCAGCAATATTCTTTTTTATTAAACTAATTTCTTCATCTTTCGGTAAATTATAATAATACGTCAAATAGGTATATCCGTTTGGCCTAACCCTGCTTTCTGAGTCATCAGGTAGCCTTAAATCTTTCACAATAGCGGACATCAAAACGGGAAACTCTTTCTCTAATTCTAATAAGTCTTTCGAACCATAATTGGGAGGGTTATTTATTATGCTAATAAAAGCATATATTAATATCAGGGATAAAATTAAGATGCCTATATTAGTTTTTGTTCGGCTTAAACCTTTCATTCTATTTAGCCTTCAGTCCTCGTATGCTGGGCATCATCCCCAGCACTATCTATAACTATAAAACACCTCTAAACTAAAGACGACTTCATCATAAAGAATGAATATGCGCCTATATATTAGGGATAAAACCGCAGGTGGCACTTACTTTATTACCCTCACTCTACACGATAGGCAATCAACGCTGCTTACCGAGCATATCAATGCTTTCCGGCAAGCCTTCCGCTCTGTCAAACATCATCATGATTTTACCTTAGACGCTATGGTGCTATTGCCCGACCATATTCATATGGTGTTAACCCTTGCTGAAAACAGCGATAATTATTCAGTCATCATAGCCAGTCTAAAGAGCCAATTTTCCAGACAAATTAAAAAGACAGAACCTATTTCATTATCACGAAAAAATAAGCGAGAAAGAGGTATTTGGCAACGCCGATTTTGGGAACATCGTATCCGTGATGAAGATGATTATAGAAGTCATCTTGACTATACCCATTATAATCCCGTCAAACATGGTCTTGTAGTTAACCCACAGGCCTGGCCTTATTCAACTTTACATCAATTGATAGCTCAAGGCTTATACCCTCATGATTGGGCCGTTGAAACAGTGCCTATCATGATAGATGTGTTATATGATTAAGTTAAGGATATGCTGGGCAAAATGCCCAGCCTACAGTTACTTCTAGCGGGAGTAGGCTCAAAAATTTAAGAAAATCCTTTACCCCAGCTATTTCCCCCGAAGCAAAACAGCATCCTCAAAAGTATAACCACCCTCCATCAACGTCCCAGTGTAACTCACCGTAGTCACCGCATAAGGCTGATTCGGGATACGGTAGACGACTCCGCTATCCATAAGGCAGACTTTATACGCCGTGGCGGTTTGGTTGCTACTGGCATATTTGCCGTCATCGGTTAGGACCTTATAGTTAAACTTATACTGGGTTAATTCGCCCATATCCTCAAGCCACGATGCCACTTTTTCCTTACGCTCGGTTAAGGAGTTGACCTTAATAGTCGTCGAGACGTAGTCCGGCTTTAGTGTGATGGTTCGCTGCTTAATGCTATGCAGCTTTTGCGTGAAAAAGGTATCCTGATCATCATACTCATCGAATTTTTTCGTTTTAGGATTGATATAAATAGAGCGCACTTCCACCAAAGGCTGCGGATATTTTGCCTTAAGATCATAGTAATACAGCTGCGGCAGTCGCCCTCGCCCATCATCAAAATGGCGCAGTATATAAACCTTTTTATCTGTAGGCTCATAGCCCACCATTTCAATACGTTGACCCCCACCGACCGTGGCCAAGGCACTAACCGGTAGACTGAAAAGCACGGTAGTAGCTATAGCACCAAGCAGGGATTTATTCATATTTAGACTGTTTATCATGTGCCCTTCTCCCCAAAATAAATATAAAATTCAGATATTTACTAATTCTTAATATATACATTATCGCTAAAGTAATATAGTAGGCAAACGTAGACAAATATATATAAAGTAGCCACTAAGCTTGAAAGCTATATCGCTCAGTACTTTTCCCGAAATCACTCTTACTTTACCCTAAACATTAATAATAAACAGGTGGCGACCTTATGACTATCAAGCCCTTACTAGCAGTCGCCATACTTGGCTTAGTTTATAGTCCCATTGTGCTAGCCAAGCCTGCCGCAGCTCAGCAAAGCCCAGCAGCTACTCAACGGGCTATCGTTACGATTGAAGAGCCCATATACGCCAACTATGTGTTTGAGGTAGAAAATAACAGTGTGCAGCGCATCCTTAGCGACCAGGTTAATGTCCGCACGCAACCCTCACTACAGTCTGATATTGTCGATACAATATCTATTGGGCAAGAAGTCACTGTAGTGGCCAAAAGCAAGCAAGTATTCAGGAGTGGCAATCGGGCTGCGAACTGGTATCAAGTTCGCTATCGCCACGCGGGTAAAGAGCGTCTAGGCTATGTTTGGGGAGCAAATTTTAGCATCGCTTCTCAAAAGTTAAGAGGCTATGACTTCTTATTGGGTGTCGCTCCTGCCAAAGAAGATGGCGAAGTCACTATGGTGGTAAATGTCGTCAAAGAGGGTCAACTCAAACAGCAGGTTCACTTCGAGACCACCCAAGAAAGTCTCAGCTCTGTACGTTTACAATGGCTGTCTAATAAAGGCTTGGCGGGAATAAAAAACATTCTATTTGCTGAAGTATCCGGAGAGGCTTGCGGAGTCCCTACGATGCAGCAATATATGCTTTGGGATGGTGAGAAGTTGACCGCCTTGCCTACGCTTATGACCGTGGGCGACGCTGGACTTTATTATCATACTGAGGAATATATCTTTCCTACGGATAAAAAAGGCAAGCCCAATCAAATCACTATGATTTCGGAAGAAGGTGAAGAGGATGGTGTTGAAGGCAGCAACAATATGATTGTGACTAAAACAGAACCAACGGTCTATTTTTGGAAAAATGGTAAGATTATTAAAAAATAGCTGCTATTTATATAACCTGCCTACTCTGGATGCCCAATATAAGATTGGGCTTTTTTCTGCCTATATTCTGCAGAGTAGCCGTATTTTGTCTATTACCAGTCACTTTACTATCTTTCTCTCATGGTATTATTTATTAGATTAAACGCCTCTTATTCTCTCTAGTTAGCATTTACCAGCAATTTTCACACACATTTAGGCCGTAAAATTGACTTGAATAAAAGGCAGCGCTGTAATATAACAGATGTTCAGTTTTATACGGTATCCCCGTCGCTAAAGTGAGCCTAGTGTCTAGGCTGTCTATATCTCTGTTTGTGACGATTGACAGTTTTGCGCTATCGCTCCTATTTGCCGTTTTTAATTAACGTACTGATTAGGACCTTGTTATTGCTCCACAAACAAGGTCACTCCCTCAAGCTTATTTCATGATAAGGAAATCATAATGAATATACTCATCACAGGTGCCTCGCGTGGTATTGGGTTGGCTGCGGCCAAGAAGCTGGCCAGTAAAGGCCATAATGTCGGGCTTTTCGATATCGACGTGCCTGAATTAGGCAATGCCCTCAAAAATAAATCTTTTAAAAAAGCCATCAAATCTAAAGCCATCTTGCACGGCAACCTTGATGTGACCAGTCCGGAAGATTGGGATACGGCTATCGAGCAAATGACCGAGTCTTTTGGCGGTGTAGATGTCTTGATTAATAATGCGGGCATTCTCATCACTGGAGAGCTGCCGGAGACCAATTTAGACAAACAATTGCTGTTGGTCGATATTAACTGTAAAGGCATCCTGATTGGTTGCCACAAAGTAGCCCAGCAGCAAAGAGGCGATAAATATAGCAAGATTATCAACCTATCTTCAGCATCTGCTATCTATGGCCAACCTGAGATTGCCCCTTATTCTGCCAGTAAGTTCTTTGTGCGGGGCTTAACCGAAGCGCTGAATATTGAATATGCGGCTCGCGGGATTAAAGTGGTAGATGTGATGCCATTGTGGGTCAAAACAGATATGACAAAGAATGTGGAAGTGACCAGTATCAACCGTTTAGGCATGCACCTGACGGCGGATGATGTGGCAAAAACTTTATATAAATTAGCCATCGCGCCCAACCACAAGCTCTCCAAAGTTCATTATACGGTTGGCCTACCTGCCAAGATTTTTGAGAGCTTAGCGCAAGTAACGCCCAGCAAAATTACCCGTTGGATGAATCAAAAAATCGGCTCGTAAAGCCACGGATAACTCAATATTTTCCTGAATATAAAAATCGGCTGCAAGGTCGATTTTTTTATGGCCAACTTTTAGCTGTTATCAAAACCAGCCAATATTCATTAGATATAAACCAATTATTTCAATAACTTATAAAAATATAAATCACTGATAATTATTCGCATTCGTTACATCTTTTGACGCATACCCCATAACTCCTCACATAATTAGGACAGCACATTACTCACTTAAGAGTGGGTAGCTTTTATACTATTGTGAGTGGCCTAACTTATGCTTTTTAGAATAACAGCTACCTTTAGAATAATAGCTTAATAAAAATCAAAGTAATTTAAGTGCAGCCTTGCTAATTTTCATAATATTTTCAATTTTAATAACACTTTTAAGGAGCTCACCATGGGTGACAAGCGCATTTCAGACAGTATCGAACAAGCTCTTAATAATCAAATGAATAACGAAGCCGCACAGGCGCAAGCTTATTTAGCACTAGGCGTGTGGGCTGAAGCCAATAATTACACAGGTATTGCCGATTTCTTCTATAAGCATTCAGAAGAAGAGCGTCAGCACATGTTTAAGTTTTTAGAGTACATTAATACTCGTGGTGGTACGGCAAAGATTGGCGCTATTGCGGCTCCAGCAGACAATCCTGCTAACCTAAAAGAATGTATTGAAGACGTGTGGCAGCATGAGTTAGCAAACTCTAAAAAGATTTATGCCTTAGTTGATCAAGCCATGGCCGAGAAAGATTGGGCGACTTTTAACTTCTTACAGTGGTTCGTCAAAGAGCAAATCGAAGAAGAAGCCTTAATTGATGGCTTACGCGATAAGTTTGCGTTGGCTTCTGAAGATAAAGAAAACAATGCCAATTTCTACTCGCTCGACCGTGATATGCAAGGCGCTTCGCAAGAAGGTGACCTACCTCGCCAAGCAGAGCTATAAGATTTACTTTAAGGAGCAGGTTTCTTTAAAGAGCAGGTTTAATTTTAATTACTATATTGTTTGCAGTTAATAATCTCCATCAAGCTTATAGCTAAAACCTGTCCGTTAAAAGCATTGCGCTTTTGCCCTAGCCGCCCTCAATTCGGTTAGGGCTTTTTTTATGGCTAAAGCAACCCAGAGACAACTTAGTAAATGGCTAAACTAGATTAGCGACGCCGACGCTGACGCTGACAACTCTGATATTGCTGCCATAAAATAAAACCACCCCAGCCAATACAGCCAAGCATCCACAGGCAACCTAGCCAGTAGCTTAAGCTAGCTATACGTTGGTCAAACGCTATTAGCCCCGTCTCCGTTAATAGATACTCAAAGTCATGAAAGCCATAGGGCGCATGCTGACCCGTATTACCCCCTAGTAACGGCAACTCACCAATGCTGGCGTCGCGAATATAGGGCGCTAAATCCACGAAATTCTCAGAAAACCACCATAGCGCTACTGCCGCAGCAAACACATCACGCTGTTGCAGCAGAAACACGCCAGCACACATCATGGGCATCAGTAATTGCCCGAGCATCCCGCCCAAAGACATCAAAAACTGATTGCCCAGTAGACCAAAGATAACGTGGCCGGCTTCATGAAAAGGTAAATTTACCAGATGCAGCAGCGAGCCCATATCGTCACGGATACCACCAAGTAAGCCTATGGTATACATGAGCAAACCGAACAATAGCGCTAGCCGCAATAGCACAAACGGCAGATAATCTTCGCTTTGCTCTGGCAACAGCAGCTCATTTAACCCGCGCCCAGAAGAGGCTTTATCCACCTACTGATTCCTTCTATGTTTATGTATACGCTTACTAATTGCCTGATTTATTATCTATTAGCACGGTGGTAGCTTGGCTAGGTGTACTGATTTGGATTTGTTGCGCTAACGGTTTATTAGCCGCTAAACGGTTATTACGAATCTGAGTATGCTGGATAGCCGCCAACACCCCTTTACTCGTGTCCGCATACTTCTCTCGGATCTCCGAGCCTATTTTAATCGCTATGCCGCCCGCTTGCGTAAAGTCGTTATTCATAATCTGCGTGCCATCGTCTTCTACAATGATGCCGGTGTCGACTTGTATAAACGTATTGCCTAGGATCTGATTGTCTTTGGCACTGTCGATATGATAGCTGGCAAGCAAAGTGGTAGCGAGCGGATAGGCGCCACAGGCAAAGCCTTTAAGATTACGCGACTGCCGCGACGCCACCCATACTCCGACCGGCTCATCACGAAAAGTGTTGTCTTTGATGATATTGTCACGGGCAGATTCGGTACGTTTAAAATGATTGCTTTGGCTGGGGTCATCCGCATGCTCAAAGCAATTGCGATAGAGCAGCACGCTACCAGCACCGTTATGGATAAATTGGTTGTTTTGGATGGTATTAAAACTAGAGGAGTCCACTGCTATAGCTTCGCGATTGGGTTTAAACGAGCGAAAGCCATTATCGACGAAGACCGAATTTTGAATGGTATTGTGCTGACTGCCAAACTCTAGGTAGAGGCCTACCGTACCTGCGCGCGCTACCCTTAGCTTATCAAAGGTCACGCGCTGCACATGGTCGCCGACGAAGATACCGCTATTATTACTGCCCTCGCTACTGACATTGACGATGCGGATATCATGCGGCGCCAACGCTCTATTGGCTGCTGGGTCAATTAACCCTTTGGTATAGCGAACATTGGGGTTGGTTTTCTGGCGGATATTAACGGCATGACCATAACCTTGTACATGGCAATTGGCCACAGCGATATTGGCAATCGCAGCATCTTTTTTGGGTTTAATCGTAATGGCGGTTTTATTTGCTGTGGCCTCTGTCGGGCCTAAGATAGCGCCATTGCAGTCCAAAGATGTATCCGAGCTGTTGAGTACAAACTGCACCCCTTTAGTCGCTAAGTCACAGCTCTGTGACAACTGAGTATGACCGCTAATAGTGACGACCTGATTGGTCTGCAAGTCAGCGCAAGCCAACTGTTGGGTAGGCGCCGGTAAGCTGGCGTCTATTACCCTCGGTATCTCTGTCGTTATGGGCGACTCCGTAGTGGTTGCTGGCGTTATGCTGCCCGTAGGTAGGCGCTCGCAGCCCGCTAACACCAGCGCAGCGACCCCACTTACGAAGATGGTTTTAACGATTTTATAGTTATGCGTCTTACATTTTTTGCACATGCGGTGACACCTTATTACTGGTTATCGCTAGCTTAGCTTGGCACTATAGTAGGGGTATTGCACAGCGATTGCATAGATTTTAGGTTAACTAAAACATCGCTGAGATAAGACGCAGATTATATAAAGTAAACGCCAAAAATATATTACTCATTACCAATTACCCACCACCCATTAATAAAGATAAGGATAGCATAATGACTACCGCAAATACGCCAAAGCCAGAAGCCGTAAGCACTATTGATAACGAAGGTTTAGATATGCCAATGAACGACCCGATGGGCACCGATATGGACAGTGTCAGCGAAGGGCTAACCCCCATGCATCCGCAAAATATTGATGAATCGCGTATTGATGAAGTCCTGGTGGAAGACGCACTAGACGACAAAGACTATCCAGGTATCCGTGATATCGCTGATAACGACGCGGTCGCTCATAGCCATAACGATGATTTATAACTGTTGATTGCTGGCAATAGCCCTTTAGTCTGTTGCTAAAAATCATCCTCACTTAGCATTGTTTATAAGCGCAAAAAGCCCTGACGATTCAGGGCTTTTTTAGGTTAAGGCTATTAACACTTTTATATTTCTAATGGAATAAAAACGGTTGGCTTAACGCAGTGCCGCGACCGGTTGATCGGTCCAGACATCGCGATAACTGGTATAGTAAGAAATCAACATGACCGGCATAACGGCAAAGACCCCTAGGCCAAGTGTAAACAAGACCACGAGGGGCGCGACAATAATAAAGACTAAGCCATAAACGAACATCGGCAGCATATTTTTTAGGCAGCCTTTAAAGCTCTTTTTCATAGCTGTGACGGCATCGACATTATGTAAGACAATCAAGGACGGCGCAAACCAAATGGCCATCACTAAAGGAATAAGTAGAGCAAAGAATAACAAGTAAGCGAAGATAATCCCCACAGAAAATAGGCCGTTCATACCTTGTTCGATACTACTAACATCTCCGGCAAACATACTCAGTGCCATACCGCCTAAGGCGATAAATAACGGCACCATCGCTACGATAATGCCCACTAGATAAAGTACCCCGAGGATGAGTAACGGTACGAAATGCGTTTGAAACCCAGAGAATAAATGGTCAAAGCGTAACTCCCCGCCCGTGGCTTGCACATCAGCCCCTTTAATAATGCCGCCAATAAATACGAAGACCAATAGGTTAAATAATAAGCCGATAAAGGGGATAGCACCGCCTATTGCCATCACCACAAAAAACACCACCATGATGCCTATCCACAATAGGAAGTTCGCTTTAAATAACCCAAAAGCCTTGGTCAACCAGCCAACCCCTACCCCAGCATCACAAGAGCGCGGCTCTGGCAACAGTTGTGGTAAAGGATTGCCATACATATCAGTATGCGGAGAATAACGGGGTTCTTTTACCAGCGAAGTCTTAGGTGGGGTATAAGGGGAGTTCATCGTATTACCTCAAAATCAGGGGGAGCGCTATTCAAAGTCTAGCCTTATTACACCCAACCATCTAACGTACAGGCCCAGCCTTGTACTAGTGGCGTGGCCAATGCAGCCAGCAAATCGATGTGACCTTCATCCGCATTTAGGGCTGGAATATAGTGATACTCCTGACCGCCGGCATTGATGAAGTTATCGCGGTTTTCTATCGCCAGCTCTTCTAAAGTCTCTAAACAGTCTGCAGAGAACGCTGGGCTCACCACTTGCACGGACCGCACGCCCGCCTTGCCCCACTCATCTAAGATGACATCGGTATAAGGTTTCACCCATTCTTGCTTACCAAAGCGCGATTGGAAGCTAATAATCCATTCGTCCTCTTGCAGTCCCAACTCGTGCGCCACTTGTGCTGCGGTACATTTACAGCGTTTTGGGTACGGATCGCCTTTATCGGCATAGGGCTGCGGAATGCCGTGGAAACTAAACATTAACTTTTCAGGCTTGCCATGCTCGGCTTGGAAACGGCGAATAGAGTCTGCCAAGGCTTTGATATAAAGCGGATGGGCAAAGTAATCTTTCACAATAGTGAGGTTAGGCAAGTTGCGTTGTTTGAGCGACCATTTCGTCACCGCATCATAGACCGCACCGCCAGAAGTCGCCGAATACTGCGGGAATAAGGGCAATATGACAAAGTGGTCTATGCCTTCGCTTTGCAGTTTATTCATGACATCAGGCAGACCAGGGTTGCCATAGCTCATTGCCGCATGTACTGACACTGGAAACGGTGCAGCGCTATCGGTCATGCGGGCTTGCACCAGTTCAACTTGCTTATTTAGAATCTTACGAATCGGAGAGTCGCCTTCCCAAATGCTGGCATAAGCATGGGCCACACGTTTAGGTCGACTCGGCAACACGAATAGGTTGAGGATAATCGCCCACAGAAACTGCGGAATCTCAATGACCCGAGGGTCTGATAAAAACTGTTTAAGATAGCGACGCACAGCAGGAGCAGTGGGTTCGTCTGGCGTACCTAGATTGACGAGTAAGACGGCAATGCGCGGCGGCTGAGAAGGTTTCATCTTAGGGTGACTTCCTTATAGTGACATAAAGCAGTGGCTGTGTATTACCCAGTTAATACTAGGGTCAAAGCTACGCTCAAAACTGACCTAGTGTAGCATCTAACAGGTTATTTTGCCTGAGCAAAACTGTGCTTAACGTCTTGAGATAATAGCCCTAGCAGTCGCTCTAAGGCTGAAAGTTCAAGTATGGTTAGCAGAAGGATATCCATGGGCTAGCGATAGTCTATTCGCAAAATATATTAACGCTCGGTAAGCTCGATATGGAAGTTGTACTTAGTCCTGCATCCGCCTACAATACAAGCTCACCCTGATTTGATAGAGCATGAGGTGGATTTGAGCGCACATCCTGAGCTGACCGACCCTAAATTTAACGATTCTGTCGGTATCGTTACCCCCGAGACCTTACATTTCGACACGCCATTAACGTTGGAGTGCAACCGCACTTTGCCCGCGTTTGACCTCGTCGTAGAGACCTATGGCACCTTGAATGCCGATAAGTCCAATGCGGTACTTATCTGTCACGCCTTATCCGGCAGCCATCACGCTGCTGGTTACCACAGTGCAGACGATAAAAAACCAGGCTGGTGGGATACTATGATTGGCCCTGGCAAGCCTATTGATACCGATCACTACTATGTGGTCTGTCTCAATAATATTGGCAGCTGTCACGGCTCTACGGGACCGACCAGTCCTAACCCTGATAGTCCGACGGGTGCACCCTATGGCCCTGATTTCCCACTCATTACGATTAAAGACTGGGTGACGACGCAAGTCATGCTGTCCGATCGCTTAGGTATTGCGGTCTGGCATGCGATTGTGGGCGGTTCGATGGGCGGCATGCAAGCGCTACAATGGTCTGTGGATTACCCCGAGCGGCTGCAGCGTTGTGTCGTGATTGCTAGCACGCCAAAATTATCAGCGCAGAATATCGCCTTTAATGAGGTCGCTCGCCAGTCAATTCTCTCAGACCCTGACTTTAAAGACGGTTACTATCTCGAGGCCGGCACCTACCCACGCCGCGGTTTAATCCTCGCACGCATGGTCGGGCATATTACTTACCTGACCGAAGATGCCATGAAGTCCAAATTTGGCCGTGATCTTAAATCGGGCAAGTTTATGTATGGCTACGATGTCGAGTTTCAGGTAGAAAGCTACTTACGCTATCAAGGCGAGCAATTTAGCAAAAACTTCGACGCTAATACTTATCTGCTGATGACCAAAGCACTCGACTATTTTGACCCGACTCGCGGTTATGTAGATGACGATACCTTGACAGAGTTAGAAGCGTTAAAGGCCACACTGGCGCATACCCAATGTCAGTTCCTAGTCGTCTCCTTCACTACCGATTGGCGCTTTGCTCCGGAGCGCTCGCAAGAGTTGGTCGATGCATTGATGGCCAATGCCAAACCAGTCAGTTATGTCAATGTCGATGCTCCGCATGGCCATGACTCCTTCCTGTTCGATATTCCTCGTTATATGAATGCGGTATGCGGTTTTATGAAGGCGCCCTTTTTGACGCAGTCTCGTAATAATCAGCTAAAGCAACAGCACGCTACTAACCAAGCTGCACCGACTATAGTAGACCGTAATAATGGAGCAGATAGCCGCCAGGGAGCAGACGTATGAGAATAGATCATGAACTTGCCAAACGTTGGATTGCCCCAAACTCACGCATTCTCGACTTAGGATGCGGTGATGGCGCGCTACTTGCGCATATGCAGGAAACGCTAGGCGTTAGTGGTTATGGCTTAGAGTTGGATAGCGATAAGATTAATGAGGGCATCGCCAAGGGTCTGAACATCATCGAGCAAGACTTGAATGATGGGCTCGCCCGCTTCGCCGACAATAGCTTTGATACGGTGGTGATGGCGCAAGCGCTGCAAGCGGTTAAATCGCCGGATACCCTTCTGCTCGATATGCTACGGGTCGGTCGAGAAGCCGTAATTACCTTCCCCAATTTTGCCCATTGGCAAAACCGTTTGCACTTGGGCCTTAAAGGCTTGATGCCGGTGTCAGAAGCGCTGCCTTACGAATGGTATAACACCCCCAATATCCATTTATGCACCTTTAAAGACTTTGAAAAATTGTGCACTGACAATGGAATTCATATCGTCAATCGTTTTGCTGTCACCGATGCCAACAGTCGTTTTCAAGCGGGCCGTAACCCGTTAATGACTGCTTTAGTACGCCGCGCTCCCAACCTATTGGCAGACGTGGCTATCTATCGCGTTACTTTGCAAGATTAGTCAGCGGGTGTATTGTTCAATTTAAACGTTAGGCTTACAAGGTAGCGATTAATTTTAAAATCACGCTTTCTTAAGCGCCTGCTGTCAACTTGCTTAACCTTACTAAGGGCTTACTTAAGTCTTGCTGTAATATTTAGTTACGCAACCTTAGACGGTATGGGCGTCCGCGAGGTGTAAGAATAGGTAATTAGTATTTGAGTTTCGTAAACTGCAGTGGTAAGCTAACGAAATTACGTTAATCCCTAATTACGTGCAGACATTCAAGTGTCGATAACCACGTAATAAAAGTTACGGATAGCAAAGTCTATACCGTTAACTGTCCGGCGATTGCGACCCCCTTTTTCCCTATTCGTCTTTGTGCCCGGAAGACTGAACGGAGCTGCTATGAAAATGTTTAAAACTGTCTTGTTGACTGCTTGTTTATCAGTCGCTGGCCTAGCCAATGCTGAACTGGTCTCAAACGTCCCACTAGATACGTCACGGTTTGAGCTGATGAGCGTTAGTGATTTGACCGCTCGTGCCAACCAAGGCAACGACCATGCCCAATTTTACTTGGCCAAGCGCCTACAAAAAGGCATGGGCATCACCCAAAATTCGCAACAAGCCGCCCAGTGGTACACCAAAGCCGCTCAGCAAGGCGTAGCACCAGCTCAGCTAAATCTAGGTATCATGTACCTACGCGGTGAAGGCGTACAGCCTAATCTTCAGCAAGCGCGCCTATGGTTAGAAAAAGCCGCTTCTTTGGGTGATAACCGTGCCAGTTACACGCTTGCGCTATTGGAAGAAAAGCAGCATAAACTAGTAGATGCCTATAAATGGTATGACCTAGCCGCCCGTGATGGTATGCTGGACGAAAAAGTGCGTACTAAAGCTCGTGGTAAGATTGGTCAATTGGCGTTGAACTTATCAAACTCTGATATTCAGAAAGCCCGCGTTGAAGCCGACAGCTGGTTCCAAAATAAATAAACGCTAGCGTTCAGCAGACTAATTTATTAAAAAGAGACTCAGCTAATTGCTGGGTTTTTTTATGCACGCCAGTTTAAGGGGTGCTTGTTTTTTAGCTAGACTGTAGATTTAACATTAAGCTATCGAATAAATGTATGATTTTAATCCTTACAATCAGTAGGTGAATCCTATAAAATACGCCCTGTCCTGATTTGTCTGCAAATTTTTAGGACAACCCGTGTACACCCCGCTCAAAACTATTTATTCACCCACCGCACTAGGTTTGCGACCTAGCCAGCAGGAGATTATTATGACCACGACTACCAACACTGACATCAATACTCCAGAAAACCCAAATATTGAGGCCAAATCAGCCACAGAATACGATAGCATCACCAACAACATCGTAGTGGCGGCACTGTATAAATTCATCCGCTTTCCAGACTTTAAAGACTACCGTGAGCCTATCTTAAATAAGATGCTTGAGCACGATGTCAAAGGTACGCTATTAATAGCGGCTGAAGGTATTAACGGCACTATCGCAGGTAGCCGTGCCGGTATCGATGCTGTACTCACTTATTTGCGTACCCTACCCGCTATTGGCGATTTTGAATTTAAAGAGTCTTACACCAATGTACCACCGTTTTATCGCACTAAGGTCAAACTCAAAAAAGAAATCGTCACCATGGGTGTCGAAGGTATCGACCCGCTGCAATCGGTGGGGCGTTATGTCAAACCTAGCGAATGGAATGACTTAATTAGCGATCCAGACGTGCTATTAATCGACACCCGTAATGATTACGAAGTGCAAATCGGTACCTTTAAACATGCGGTGAATCCAAAAACTAAAACCTTCCGTGAGTTCCCTGATTACGTCAAAAACGAGATGGACCCTGCCCAGCATAAAAAAGTCGCCATGTTTTGCACCGGTGGCATCCGTTGTGAGAAGTCTACCGCTTATCTGCGCGAACAAGGCTTTGACGAGGTCTATCACCTAGAAGGTGGCATCCTGAAGTATTTAGAAGAAGTGCCTGTGGAAGAATCCTTATGGGAAGGCGATTGCTTTGTCTTTGATAACCGTGTGGCGGTCAATCATAACCTAGAAAAAGGCGAATACGACCAGTGCTATGCTTGCCGTATGCCGATCACTGAAGCGGAAAAACAAAGCGCTGCTTACGTCAAAGGCGAGTCTTGCCCGCATTGCATCGATAAAGCAACCGAGGAGCAAAAAGCCCGTTTCCGCGAGCGTGAGCGTCAAATAGAATTGGCAGAATCGCGTGGCGAGTCCCATATTGGTAGTGAAGTGAATGAGATTATTGAAAAACGCCGCCAGATGAAACTAGAGCAACGTAACTTGGCTGCTGATGAAAGCTAGTAACTCACTAATCTCAAGCAAAGAAACTATTAAAAGAAACTATTAAAAGAGGCTGTTAATAGCAGACTTTAAAACGGTTAGACCTAAAAAAAGCACCCTAGCGCATAGCTGTGGGTGCTTTTTTTGGGCTGTACTTTTTGCTGCTTGCGCAACCGGCTTAGCTACCGCGATAGGTGCTATAGCCATACGGAGATAAGGTAATAGGCACATGGTAATGCTTTTCACCTTCGATATTGAAGTTGACTTCGACATACGGGAAGAAAGGGTCTATGCCCTGCTTACGAAAATAAGGCGCGGTCTTAAAGATTAATTTATAAGTGCCATCGTGTTTGGTCTTGCCATCATTGGGTAAAAACTCATTGACGCGACCTTCGCTAGAAGTGGCCTTAGTATCTAATAGCTCCCAGCTGCCATTGCTTTGTTGCTTCATCAATTGTACATCAACGTTGGGTGCAGGCTTACCCGTGCTGATATCTAAAATATGGCTAGATAATTGATAAGCATCTTTATCCAAAGCATAGCTTGGGGTACTGGCCATTGCCATAGCGCCAACCACGGCAAGAGCAGGCAAACTGCTCATTTTAGCTAGGTTACGAGTGTTAAATATTGACATAAATAGTCCTAAATTATGAATTTTTGGATAGGGTATTTTTTAGTAGAGTAAGCATAGAGTACGGGCAGATAAATCATCATAGCGGCCCCTCTATCTATGAAGTAAATATTAACATGGTCTTGTCTTTACATATATTTTCTTAATAAAAACCTCTTTAAGTTACTACAAAACCCTCGTATTACTGGTCAAAAATACTTGGCCTTGTTTGGCTAAAGTAAGTATAAATCACAGTATTTATACTGGCCGCTATCACCTGCTAGTTGAATAGGTATTACCTTCTCATTTCAAAACATCACCTTTGAACTCACTACAATCAACTAGCAGAACTAATATAGTGCGCATAGAAAAATATACAGCGCATAAAAAAGCGGCAACTCATCATAAGTTACCGCTCATTTTTAGCATTAAAACCACACTAATGGATTAGCTAACTATCTCAATCATTAAAAATTAAAACAGTACACGCACACGGATAGTTTCAGCGATGTCTTTTAGCTTCTCTAACGCTTCTGAAGAGTCACTGTTATCAACATCCATGATGAGGTAACCTACATCGCCTTCTGTCATGAGGCTCTGCGCCAAGATGTTGATGCCAGCAGCAGCAAACGAGCTGTTGATTTGTGACAAGACACCTGGGACGTTTTTATGGATGTGCAATAGACGGTGTGAGCCCTCTTTCACAGGAATACTCACTTCAGGGAAGTTCACGGCAGTGACGGTGTCGCCTGTGTCTGAGTATTTCACAAACTTCTCAGCGACTTCTAAACCGATATTGGCTTGCGCTTCTTGGGTCGAGCCACCAATATGCGGGGTCAAGATTACGTTATCAAACTTACGTAGTGGCGATTCAAACTCTTCGTCAGCTGACTTTGGCTCTTTCGGGAACACGTCGATAGCGGCGCCTAAGATTCTGCCAGATTCTAAAGCCGCAGCCAAGTCGTCAATCTCAACACAAGTACCGCGAGCGGCGTTGATAAAGTAGCTGCCCTCTTTCATTTCATTGAACTGCTCCGCTTTCATCATATAGCGGGTGCTAGGCACATCAGGCACATGCAAAGTCACGATATCGGCAGTTTGCAGTAGCTCGTTTAAGCTGCCTACCTGTGAGGCATTGCCCAATGGCAATTTGGTCACGACGTCATGATAGATGACCTTCATACCCAAGCTTTCGGCCAAGACAGACAGCTGCGAGCCGATAGAACCATAGCCCACGATGCCCATGATTTTGCCGCGAACTTCATGCGAGTTGGCAGCTGACTTGCCCCAACCACCACGATGGACGACCGCATTTTTTTCGGGGATACCACGGTATAACATGATGGCTTCGGCCAATACCAATTCTGCTACTGAGCGGGTGTTTGAGTAAGGCGCGTTAAAGACGGGGATACCTAGCTCGCGAGCCGCATCCAAATCTACTTGGTTGGTGCCGATGCAGAAACACCCAATGGCGACCAGCTTTTCCGCTTGCTCTAAGATGTCGCGGGTCAGTTGCGTACGCGAACGAATCCCAATAAAGTGGGCATCTTTGATTTTTTCTGCCAACTCTTCTGGATCTAGCGCGTGTGATAAATATTCAATGTTGGTATAACCAGCATCTTTTAACACTTTAACTGAGTTGTCGTGCAGGCCTTCGAGCAATAAAAAACGGATTTTATCTTTGGTTAATGATAACGCCATCTGAAATACACCCTATATCAAAAAATGTGATGAAATGATGCGCTTTATCTTACACAAAATCCACTCATGATGTTAGTGGGAAGACGAATATATGCTTGCCATTTTTGACTATACTGCACAACTATTGGTTATTAGGGCCACTTTAAGGTGATGATTCGCGTGAAATTGTTGTTATTCTAAAGCTAATATCCTAGCAAGGAGCTATTATCAGCGCTGCATTCTCATCTCATAAACAGCCACGTATCTCATAAACAGCCGCGCTTTTAAGGAATAGGTAAGGAGGCGCTCAGCCTAGATACTTTATTACCCCATTTTATAACTTTTGTTGTAGCCTGATAAGAGAAATCATAGGTCATCCCCTGATGGTCAATTATTTGCCCTGTCGCCATAATGCTAACGTTTTCTTGGGGGATGCTAGGGATAGGAAAAGTATAATAGGCATAGTTTTCTCCAGTTTGGTAATACTCTGGCTCAGGTGGCAGTAGCTTCATTGGTGCTGAAGTAGTAACGGGTAGGTCATAAGGACGTTGATCTAAGCGGATGGTTAACGCCGTGAGCTTAACTTCAGAAAATTGCTTTTCCTCATCGGTAAACTTTAAGGTCATCTCATCTATAAACCGACAACCTTCATAAGGATATAATAGCTTTTCTTTATGAATCTCGAGTTCACAAGAGACGTCTACATCTGCAAAAATCTTGGCCGTAGGTAAATCGGTTATCGTCAAAGGCGCATAGCTTTTTGATAAGCTCTGCTGCCACACTTCATAGGGCGTAAATAACCATAACCCTAACAGGAGCAAAAAGATTGCCGATAAACCTAGTATCCATTTCATCATAGTTTATTGCTCTTAGAAGACCTGCACTTAAGTAACTTACAATGGATAGAGCCTTTGTAGGGTATAGTTTGCAGGGTAACTTAAACCTGTTACCATAATCAGGCTGAGCAGCAGCTTACGACAGTTTCTAAGCGGCCGCTAGCTCTCTTAATGGCTACCTCTATATAATTTAAGCCGCCTATTTCCACTAGACTATTATTATTCTTTTAAAAGTTTGAGCCTTATCGTCTATTATAGCTATCCATTGACTTCGCCAGCATTGAGACTACCATGACTGAACCGCAAACGACCCCTGCTCCAAGCTCTACTACCGCCACTCCAGCCCATGAGCTTACTCATGCTGCAGACCAAGCCGAGGTGACTACCAACCCGTTGGCGGCAAACGCCGATAATGATACTGCGGCACTCACTAGCTTGTTGGCTAATCTAACGAATGAGCAAGGCTTTGATGACAGCCAGATTAAATTAGATGCGGCGAGCCTTGAGTATTGGGGCAAAGACTGGACCAAACATTTTGCGCCAGCACCATCCGCTATCGTGTTTCCTAAATCGACCGAGCAAGTGCAAGCGTTGGTGAAATTAGCCAATGAATACAACATCGTCATCACCCCAAGCGGTGGTCGTACGGGTCTATCGGCAGGTGCGGTCGCTAGCAATGGTGAAATAGTGGTTAGCTTGGATAAGATGAATAAAATTGGTCAGTTCTATCCGGCGGATCGGTTGGTAGAAGTGCAAGCGGGTGTGATTACCGAGCAGCTGCAGCAGTTTGCCGAATCCCAAGGTTTATATTATCCAGTGGATTTTGCTTCAGCAGGGTCAAGCCAAATTGGCGGTAATATCGGCACTAATGCTGGCGGCATTAAAGTGATTCGCTACGGTATGACCCGCCAATGGGTATTGGGCCTCACAGTCGTCACGGGTAAAGGTGATATTCTAAAACTCAACCGTGGCATGATTAAAAATGCTACGGGTTATGATTTACGCCAATTATTTATTGGGGCAGAAGGAACCTTAGGTATCGTCACTGAAGCACAGATTAAGTTGGACCGTCCACCGCATGATTTAACCGTAATGGTTTTGGGTATGGATGAGTTTGACCATGTCATGAACGTATTATCGGCTTTCCAAGCTAAGGTTGATTTGACGGCATTTGAATTCTTCGATGATGTGGCAATTGACAAGTTAATGGCGACCGGTCATGTGCAAGAACCCTTTGAAGCGCGCACGAAATACTACGCTTTATTAGAATTTGAAGCACCGTACGAGCCAATTATGGACAAGGCGATGACCATCTTCGAAGAGTGTATGGAAAATGGTTGGGTCGTTGATGGCGTGATGAGCCAAAGTATTGCGCAAGCGATGGACTTATGGAAATTGCGCGAATATATCTCCGAAACCATTTCCGTCTTTACCCCGTATAAAAACGACGTGTCGGTATTAATTAGCCATGTACCGAGCTTTATCCACGATATCGAAGAAGTCGTAAATGCTAGATACCCTGACTTTGAAATCTGCTGGTTTGGTCATATCGGTGATGGCAATTTACATCTGAATATTCTTAAGCCTGAGGCGTTATCGAAAGATGAGTTTTTTGCGAAATGTCAGAGCGTGAACGATGCTATTTTTGCGATTGTGCAGCAGTATGGCGGCTCGGTATCTGCAGAACACGGCGTGGGTATGACGAAAAAACCGTATCTTCATTATAGCCGTAGCGAAACCGAGATTGACTATCTGCGTGAGGTGAAAAAGGTCTTTGATCCTAATGGTATTATGAACCGCGGTAAGATTTTTGATATCTAAGCTTAGTTTTTATAAATAAAGCCCTAAACCGCAAAAAGCCCAGCATTGCGCTAGTAATCATAGCGTTAATGCCGGGCTTTTTTTATTATTGACGACCTGTTTTCAATAGCAGACTGTCATTTAAAGATTACAGTAAAGCGGTTAGTAGAGCAAAAATAAAACTGAGACAATCACACAAAGAAGTAAAGTACTCTGCACGATTAAAAAGGCCTGATGTGGCGCTGCAATAGCGCTCAGCCACTTACCTATAGCGTTAAGATTCGCTTGCATGGGTTTGGGCTGTGGTAGTTTGTCGATATTGGTAATCACGTTTAAAAATTCTTCCCACTGTTGTTGATTCCAGTCAAATGGTTTGAAAGGTATAAATTTATTTAAAGTGGCCAGCTCACTTTTATAATCTTGCGATAGTAGCCAACGCTCTAGATACAATAAGCGCATCGACCAACCTTGAAAATGGCGACTGTCGATAGGGATAAATTGATGGATGTGTACCTGTTTATGACGTTTGTCCGTAAGGCATAGCTTGTCTTTTAATGCCAATACCTCTGCTTGCTGTCCTTCGATACACTGCAAAAAATACCCATTGCCATAACACAAGATGCCGGTAATACCGTGCTGTGCATTATTGATGGTCGCCACTCTTTTGATATTGGCTAAGGTTTTGGGGTTTAGCAGCCCCCACCAACTAATACGGCTGATATATACCAACTGCATCAAGTCGCCAGCCATTGCGACCTGCGCATTGACCCCTGTCGTATCCATATGACGGCTTGGGTAGAGGGTAGTCATCGTATTCATTCCCATAGTTATCTATAGGTTGCAGTCAGCGTAAGGGCTTTGCTCGAGCTCTTAAAAACCCTGCTAAAGTAGGCTATTAAGTGCTAAGTATAGCAAAAATATACACTTGTTACTTAAATTGTCTAATTTTTATCAAAAATACTCTTGCAATATTTGTATTTTAACACATATAAATATTTTCTATACATAATTTACGCGCTTCGTTGCGTTATATAGTGCGAGATTCGAAGTTAAGTAACGTCGCTTTATCTCTGCTGAATATCGGGTATAGTAGGCGCATCCGAATTCGCAACCGCAAACAAAAGGTACGCAGATGAGCAAAATTGATGACTTTCATCTAAAGATTCAACAGATTGAAAAAAAGGACTACCCACAGCTAAAAGCGTTAATGGACAGAGTCTATGCCGATATGGGCGGCTCTTGGTCTAAAGAGACTATTCATGCTTTGATCGATGCTTTTCCAGAAGGGCAAATTGCCTTATTTGACCACGACAAGCTCATCGGCATGGTGCTGTCCATGCGCGTTAACTATCAACGCTTCTCAAACCCGCACACTTATGACGACTTGATTGGTCATAAAGAAATCATCCGGGATAATCCTGAGGGTGATGCGATGTATGGTCTTGATGCGCTGATTGATCCGGACTACCGTGGCTATCGTCTCGGTCGCCGCTTATACGATGCCCGTAAAGAGCTATGCCGTCAGATGAATTACCGCGCTATCCTAGCCGGTGGTCGTATTCCCAATTATCACAATTATCCAGACTTAACGCCTGGCGACTATATCGACCAAGTCAAAGACCGTGAGATTCATGACCCTGCATTATCTTTTCAGCTGTCTAATGGCTTTATCGTCAAGCGTATCCTAACCGCTTACTTACCCGATGATGACCAGTCTAAAGGCTTTGCTACCCTACTTGAGTGGGCCAATATTTATTACGAACCGTTAGAGTATCAGCCGAATACACGCAAATCTGAAGTACGTATTGGCGGCATCCAGTGGCAAATGCGTGAGGTAGAGTCGCCTGAAGAGTTGCTACAGCAAGTAGAGTTCTTCGTCGATATTATGGCGGACTATAACTCTGACTTTGCCTGTCTGCCTGAATTCTTTAACGCGCCACTCATGGGTCTATGTGAATCAACCGATCAAAATATCGCTATTCGCTTTTTAGCCGGTTATACCGAGTGGTTCAAGAATGAGATTTCTCATTTAGCCGTGAGCTATAACGTCAACGTCATTACTGGTTCTATGCCGCTATTGGATGAAGACGACACGCTCTACAATGTTAGTTACTTGTGCCGCCGAGACGGTACGGTAGAAGAGCAGCGTAAAATTCATATCACACCGCATGAGCGCAGTGCTTGGGTGATTGAAGGCGGTAATAAAGTCCAAGTCTTTGATACGGATGCCGGTCGTATTGGTATCTTAGTCTGTTATGACGTTGAATTCCCAGAGCTGGCTCGCCTGCTAGCATTAGAAGATATGGATATCTTATTCGTGCCTTTCTGGACCGATACCAAGAACGGTTATCTGCGGGTGCGTCATTGTGCTCAAGCCCGTGCTATCGAAAACGAGTGCTACGTGATGATTTGTGGCTCGGTAGGGAACTTGCCGCAGGTCGAAAGCTTAGATATTCAATATGCGCAATCTTCCGTATTCTCACCGTCAGACTTTGCTTTCCCACACGATGCAATTATGGCAGAGACTACCGCTAATACTGAGATGGTGTTCTTTTCAGATGTCAATTTGGATAAGCTCACCCATGTGCGTAACGAAGGTTCGGTGAATAACCTAAAAGACCGTCGCGAAGATTTATTCACGCTAAAGTGGAAGAAAAAAGCCAAACAGGCTATCAAGATTAATCCGCCAGTGAATAAAGATGGCTCTGACTATCCTAATTAATGACAAATTGAGCAGAGGTGGCAGAGATTTGCCTTTAAAGTAGTTGGCTTTTCTTTAACACCAACACCACCTTTAGGCAACCCTTGAGTTATTTGCGGATAGCTGACACCCTAGTAGATATGACCCGACGCTTAGCAGCTCAATACTGCTAAGCGTCGTTCTATATGTCTGCTTATATAGTAATAAAACGATAATAAATTAGTCTGAATATATTGAGTAACTGTTATGACCACCCCTTCGATTCCTCCTGCCACTCCGCCACCCACTGATCCGACCACCGCCGCCAAGCTGTCTAAGACGGCTAAAGCCAAACCGACGACTGCTTTAGGTAAGGTAAAGTCTTGGCTATGGACTATCCTTAAATATCTAGTCATATTTTTACTGGTCTATATGGCGATTAACTGGTGGCGCCAACCGGTCATGCCTGCTGACCCTCAGCTACAATTGACCGACTATCAAGGTCAGACTGTCGATATCGCTGCCTTGAGCGAGACCTCACCGGTATTGGTGTACTTTTGGGGAACTTGGTGTCCTGTCTGTAAAATCACCTCCCCAACCGTAAGCTCATTAGCCCAAAATAGTCCTTACCCGGTTGTGACTATCGCGGTACAGTCAGGCAGTAATAAAGAACTGGGACAATTTATCCAAGCTAAAGGCTATCAATTCACTACTGTGAATGATGAGAGTGGTGAAATGTTTAATGCTTGGGAAGGCAAAGTCACGCCCTCGTTTGTCATTATGAAAGAGGGTGAGATGACCCAAGGATTGACCGGGGTCCAACCAGAGTGGTCACTACGCTTACGCCTTTGGTTGTCTTCGGTTTTTTAAATTAATATTATTATAAAATTAGAAAATAATAAGCCGCTATGCTTATATTGCTGTCGGGTAACCCATCTCATAGGAAACACCGCATGACTAATAGTAAAAAAGAAATTATCCCAGAAATAGGGATTGAGAATGTCAAACTCTCAATGACGCAAGAGGAAGTAAGAAAATTATTAGGCACTCCAGCGGGTGTAGACGACTCCATCGCTGAACAACCTGTGTATTATTATGATGAGATAGGACTCGCTATTGTCTTCCAGTGGCTAGGTAACCACTATAAAATCCACAGCTTTGAGATTGATAGAGACTTATATACTCTGTGGCAAGCTGCGATCATTGGACAACCTTATGAGACCATTGTTCAGTTAATTAAAGACAATGGCGTTAAGGATTACGTTGAATATAATAGCAATTCAACTTCTAGAGTTATCCTGTGTGAGAGCGCAAATTTAAGCTTTAGTTTTGAAAATGGTATTGTTGACTCATTGACCTTATATAACCCAATCTTGGGTTAGCAAGCGTAATGTGGGTTCAACATCTAGCCCTTATAAACGCCTACTTTTACCGGTCAGACCACTCCCCTATTTTTAGTTATTTTTTTACCTTATAATGGGACGCTTTGATATTTTTGCATTCGGCCCAATACAGTAGATTACGCTACGTATTCGCCCTCTTAACCGTTATAGAGCGCGCTATATGCTGACTACCGTAGCCTCAACCCTATTCTAATAAAGGCTAGCTTACCGCCCTTATTAAGCTTTTTTTTAACTACTACCCACTGTTATTAATCGCTACTGACCTGCTCCACTGCTTGCTCGACCCCTCGACCTTCCCACTATTGACTAGAGATAAAGACGCTGACCATGACCCAATCTGTAGATTACAAAGACACCTTAAACCTTGCCGATACCCCATTCCCAATGCGCGCCAACCTTGCCAACCGCGAGCCTGACTGGCTTAAAGCGTGGGAGGAAGATGACGTTTATGGCAAGATTCGCGCCGCTCGTACAGGTCGTGAAAAATACATTTTGCATGACGGCCCTCCGTACGCTAATGGTCAGATTCACTTAGGTCATGCGGTCAATAAAGTCCTAAAAGACATTATTACTAAATCAAAAACACTCTCTGGTTTTGACGCGCCTTACGTGCCCGGTTGGGATTGTCATGGTCTGCCTATCGAGCAAAAAGTCGAAACGAAGGTCGGTAAAGTTGGCCAAAAAGTCTCAGCGACTGAGTTTCGTGGTCTTTGCCGTGAGTACGCGAGTAGCCAAGTCGAACTACAGAAAGCAGACTTTAAACGTCTGGGCATCTTCGGTGATTGGGACAATCCTTACCTGACCATGAACTTCGCGCAAGAGGCGAATATCGTTCGTGCCTTGGCCAAAATCTATGACAACGGTCACGTGACCCGTGGTATGAAGCCGGTCAACTGGTGCCTTGATTGTAGCTCTGCACTAGCCGAAGCCGAAGTCGAGTACCAGGATAAAGTCTCAGACGCTATCTATGTGGGCTTTGATGTTATAGATTTGGACAAGTTAGCTGCGGTTGCTAGCTTAGGTAACGACCCTATAACTGCGCAAGCCGTCATCTGGACCACTACCCCGTGGACGTTGCCCGCCAACCAAGCGATCTCGGTACATCCTGAGCACAATTACAGCATCGTGAAGACGGAAAAAGGCAATCTACTACTAGCCACCGACCTTATCGAGTCTGCTTTGACCGCGCTTGAGTTGACTAATGCAGGTGTCATCGCTGAAGTTAAAGGTAGCGAGTTAGAAAACTTAACCGCCCAACATCCCCTCATCGCTGATCGCCAAGTCCCTATTATCTTAGGCGACCACGTGACGACCGATAGTGGTACTGGCCTTGTGCATACTGCCCCAGGTCATGGTCTTGACGATTACATCGTAGGCCTACAATATGGCTTAGAAGTAGAAAACCCAGTCGGTGGCAATGGCGTGTATTTAGATACGGCCGCTGTCTTCGCGGGCGAGCACATCTATAAAGCTAACCCAAAGATTATCGCTGCGTTGAACGAGTCGGGTCACTTGCTCAAACATACCAAAATTGAGCACAGCTATCCGCATTGCTGGCGCCATAAGTCACCTATTATCTTCCGTGCCACGCCGCAGTGGTTTATCAGTATGGAAGCCAAAGGCCTGCGCGAGCGTGCTTTAGCTGATATCCCTAAAGTCATCTGGACGCCAGCTTGGGGCCAAAACCGTATCGAAGCCATGATGACCGGTCGTCCCGACTGGTGTATCTCGCGTCAGCGCACTTGGGGCGTGCCTATCCCATTCTTTACGCATAAAGAGACCGGTGAGCTGCATCCTAATACGCTAGAGCTCATGGAGACCGCAGCACAGAAAATTGCCGAGGGCGGCGTAGAAGCTTGGTTTGATGCCAACTGTGAAGATTTCTTGGGTGCGGAAGCGGCAGATTATGATAAAGCGACCGATACTTTAGACGTTTGGTTTGACTCAGGCAGCACCCATTTTGCCGTCCTTGAGCAGCGTGATGAGCTGACCAATCCGGCGGACATGTACCTTGAAGGCTCAGATCAGCATCGTGGTTGGTTCCAGACGTCCTTATTGACCTCGGAGGCAATGTACGAGCGTCCGCCGTTTAAGCAAGTATTGACCCACGGTTTTGTGGTGGATGAAAACGGCCGTAAGATGAGTAAGTCACTCGGCAACATCATCACCCCACAAGACGAGATCAATAAAACGGGCGCGGATATGTTGCGCTTGTGGATTGCCTCTAGCGACTACCGTTATGAGATGAGCGCGGGTCAGAAAGTCTTTAAAGGCTCGATCGATATGTATCGCCGTATCCGTAATACGCTGCGTTTCCTATTGGCCAATACGGATGACTTTAATGCCGCTACCGATAGCGTCGCCATCGATGAGTTGGTCAGCCTAGATCGCTTTATCTTAGAGCGTGCGCAGACGGTCCAGGCGGATATCATCACCGCTTATGATGCGATGGATTTCCACCAAGTCACTCAGCAAATCATGGCATTCTGCTCACAAGACTTAGGCGGTTTCTACCTCGATATCATTAAAGACCGTCAGTACACCAGCCAAACCGATGGCCAGCCACGTCGCTCAGCGCAAACCGCGATTTATCATATCGCCCATGCCTTGCTACGCTGGATGGCGCCTATCCTGACCTTTACAGCCCAAGAAGGCTGGGAGACTCTGCACAAAGACAGCGAGCTTAACGAAGCTGATAAGTACATCTTTACGCAAGAATGGTATGAGTTCCCAGAATTCGCGCTAAGTGACATTCAAGTGGCCGATTGGCAGCGTATCTTGCAAGCTAAAGATGCTATCAATAAGCAAATCGAAACGGCACGTGAAAACAAAATTATCAGCGCTAACCTATCTGCCGACGCGACTTTATATGCCAAAGGCGATATGTTTGCAAGCTTGGCCAAACTTAAAGACGAGTTGCGCTTTGTCTTGATTACTTCTAATGCTAATCTGTTAGAACTAGATGATGCGCAACAAGGCGAAGCTACCGAAGTTGATAACCTACGCGTCAGTATCTCAGCGGCTCAAGGCACCAAGTGTGTGCGCTGCTGGCATATCCGCAATGATATCGGTGTCGATGCCGCTCATCCTGAGCTATGCGCCCGCTGCGTGAGTAACGTTAGCGGCAACGGAGAGGAACGCCACTATGCATAATGATGGGGCCAACGACATGCCTCGCGACAAAATTGCGGTCGAGAATATTACCGCCAATGACATTCAGCCTAGACATGTCTCGCCCGCCGCTATCTCGGAGAGTGCAGCACTGATTAAACAGCCCAAAAACATTCCGAATGGCAGCAAAGCCTTTACGTGGTATCTACTGGCGCTGGTCGTGTTGGTAATTGATCAGTGGAGCAAATGGCTGGCGGAGTCGACCCTGACTTTCTTACAGCCGGTACCGGTCATTGAGCCGATATTAAATTGGACCTTGGCATATAACGAAGGCGCAGCCTTTAGTATGCTGGCCGATCAATCGGGTTGGCAAAAGTGGTTCTTTGCAGGATTGGCACTAGTTATGGCGATATTCTTAATCGTCTATTTGGCGAAAGTTCCGCGTCGTGCGCGCCTATTGTCGACCGGTCTTGCTTTAGTGTTAGGCGGTGCTTTAGGTAACCTAATCGACCGCTTGCTGCATGGTCACGTCATCGACTTTATCCATGTGCATTATGCCGATGCGTGGCACTACCCTATCTTTAACATTGCCGACGTTGGCATTTGCGTAGGTGTCGCTTTGATTATCATTGATATGATTTTCTTGGAAGGCAAACGCAAGGCTAAATAGACTTTTAGCTTTAGATAGGCTTAGGTTTTTACGAGATATTCAAGGTGGGTTGGCTGATGCTGACCTGCCTTTTTTTATTTTTATGACTAAGAGAGGATTTGCTCCCTCCTTTTTTAAAGGAGGGCTGGGGAGGATTTTCTGGTCTGCGGGGGGGGGTAGCTGGTCCTGCTAACCCAATAAACAACAGTGATATAATCGGACATTCCTATAAAAAAACGAGAAAGATTATGAGCAAAGCCAATACTAATACTAGCAAATTTCTAAGTTATATTTTACGACATGAGCCCCATTCAATAGGCTTAACGCTAGATGCTGAAGGTTGGGCCAATATAGAAGAGCTTGTCCGACTCACTAATGCATCAGGCAATCCACTAACCGTAGAGCAGCTTTTTTCAATAGTAGAGAGGGACGAAAAACAACGCTTTTCTCTATCGTCAGATAATAAAAATATCCGTGCTGCTCAAGGCCACTCGTTAAAGTCTGTGAGCTTAGATCTAACCGAAGCCACACCGCCTACCCATTTATTTCATGGCACTGCGGAGCGTTTTATGAAGAGTATTGATTTGAATGGGCTGCTTCCGCAACAGAGGCAATATGTCCACTTAACTGAAAACCGCAATACTGCGATTGAAACAGGCACACGCTATGGCAAAGCCGTGTTATTGAGTGTGGACTGCCAAAGAATGGCTAGCGAGGGTCACAAATTTTATCAAGCTGACAATGGGGTCTGGCTGACGTTGGCAGTACCACCTGATTATATTAGCGTTACAGGCTAGGCGTAGGATATACTCGGCGCACCATGTGAATTACGGTGTTAATCGTTGTGGAAGCCTAACCCTACAAAAGCTACTAAAAAAGGATTTGCTCCCTCCTTTTTTAAAGGAGGGCTGGGGAGGATTTTCTGGTCTGCGGGATTAGTAGTTGGTTCTGCTAACTTATTCGGTGGGTTACGCTTCGCTAACGTCACCCTACGAATACTCTAATTTAAACATATCCCGTAGAGTGCGCTCGGCGCACCATTTACATAGTGATGACAACAGGTGCGGAAGCCGCACCCTACAAAAGCTAATCTAATAAAGAAGGCTTTGCCCCCTCCTTTTTAAAGGAGGGCTGGGGAGGGTTTTCTGGTCTTTGAGGTTAGATTCCGTGGGCTATCACCCACGCTACGGCTCTCTATAAAAATACTCTCCAATTTATAACAGCCCTCGCAAGTCCACCCCATTCAATAAAAACAACAGCCCAGCCATGTTGACTACTACCGTAAGGTAATACATCAGGCGAAACTCTGCCTTTTGCGACTTATGCCGCAAATAAGTTTGCGCGACCATTGCCCCGACCCAACCGCCTGCAATGCTTAGCAAATGTAATGTCGCCTCTGGCGTGCGCCACTCTCCCTTTTGCGCCGCCCCTTTATCTTTGGCATAAACCAAAAAGGTAATAATCCCAATCAGCACATACCAACTGACGACCAACCACTCAAGTTTGTGCATCACGGCGAGCAAGACTAACACCGCATAAAAAGCTAACCCAATCAACAAGCGTTTTTTCTGACCCGCTTCGAAATCCGCTTGCACGCTTCTTTTTTGATTGCGCTTGCGGATTTGCTGATTCTTCTGCGCCATTTTTTGCTGTACAAAGACTAGCTCTTGTACTTGTTTGGCTTGCGGCCGGCCTTGCTTATCTTGACCCACGGTAAACACCACCTGCTCGCCAATATCGGGACGACGCTGGGCTTTAAATTCGCTCACATGAAAGAATATATCTTCACCAGTCTCAGTTTCGATAAAGCCAAAGCCTTTATCGTCCTGCCATTTTTTAATCGTACCTTGTTGTCTATTACTCATACGCTCGCTAAAATCCTATGTAAACCCACTATCCAATGGGGCTGGTTACGGCTTTATTTTAAGTGTTGTTATCGGTCGCTTAGATAGTTGTCAGCTATGCTACACTTATTACCACAGCAATTCTCCCATTTTATAGCCCCCTATTATTCCTAATTTCACTTATTAAAGACGACGCTACCACTATGACACAATCCCAGTTTATCAACCCCAATGAAGACACCCGCATCACCCATGGCAGTGAGGTAAAGCTGCATTTTGAAGTGTCGCTAGAGAATGGCACTATGATCGACTCTACCTTTAGTCGCGACGAGCCGGTGACTCTAACCATTGGTGACGAGAGTCTGTTACCAGGCTTTGAAAAGGTGCTGATTAACTTACGTGCTGGTGATACCCGTACAGCGCATCTTGATCCAGAGCAGGCCTTTGGTGAGTGGAATCCAGACAATATTCAGAAATTTAGTCGCACACAATTTGCCCTAACCGAAGGGTCGCCTGAAGTGGGTATGATGATGGAGTTTGAAGACAAGGGTAAGAACACCTTGCCAGGCGTCATCAGCGCGATTACGGATGACGAGATAGAGGTCGACTTTAACCATCCGTTGGCCGGACAGCCCGTTCTCTTTAAAGTGCAGGTCTTTAAGGTCACCCCGCCGGGCGTGACGGGGATTAAATTAATGTAGGTTTCACTGGCTCATTTTAGTAGACTACTGATGCTTGCAGAGAGGTAGTAGTTTAAAAAGTGCAGGGCTTTAATTTAGATGACTCTAATCGTCACTATGGAACCTTAACGCTGACGTTTTGATACCCCAAATAAGCTCGACAAAGGCACGATTATTAGTGAGCGGCTCACTGTCTAAAATCAGGACATAGCCGCTACCATCGATCCATAAGAACACAAAGCTGGTACTCGGCATAAGCAAGTCAATATGCTTAAAAAAGGACACTGCTTGGCCTTCAACGGCCCATCCACGTTGCTGCTGACGGGTTAAAAAGTCAAAGAAATCTGCCGCAGCTACGCTCAGCATCTCACCTTCCTCTTGCGTATAACCTGTGCGCGCCAGACAAAAGCCTTCATTAGATCCAATAGCGGCACGGCGTTGGCCTGACAAGCTAGCCACCACATAAGGCAAGAACTGATCTAGCGGCATATTAGGCGCCGTTAGCTTAGTAGCCAGCTGCTCAATCCAACCCTTTTCAATGAAATCCGCCAACATTCTTTGGGGGTATTTATCTGTCCATTGCCCCACACTCATACAAGTCTTGCCGGACAATAAGGTTTGTAAGGCTTGCTGGTGCTCATCAGGCTCATTATAAGCAAACGCTTCAAACACCCCAGCGGGCGTTAGCATGATATAGGTTTCGTTACCCGGCCCAGTATTGCGGTTAGTACTCATAGAGCTTACCCTGTAAATATAGTGTCCTGCCCTAATAGCTGGCTAGAATGAGACTTATAGAATGGTTAAGGGCTTGAGGCAGTGGCTGGCATCTGCTCGAGTTGATGCTGACAGGCAAGCCAACGCTCATCAAACACCCAGCCATTACGGGCCAAGCGAAACCAGACCAGCGAAAAACCAATCCGATCGACACAAGCCAGGCAATGACCAAAAAAGTCATCTTCAATTTGCGTCAGCTGTTGTTTATTAGTGCCTGTTTTCGCCTTTAGCAAACGATCGCCAAAATCAGCAGCAAGTTGACGGGCATCGTCACTACTAATGCGCAAACTGTGTGAGGCCACATTTAACGAAGGCGTCACCAGCACACTCCACCGCGTCGCCACCTCGCTAATCCGCTGAATATAACTGCGTTTTTCTATGCAGTCTATAAAATGGTTGCGTGTCGGTGCCGGCAGACGATCCGCTACTGTGGCCAATATCGCACCGCCTTGCAGCGGCATATCATACCAACAGCCATAGAATAAATCCGCTAAGGCGCCCTGTAAGGGTTCATTTTGAGGAAATTTTCTGGCCAAGCGCAGTCTTTGCTCATGCAACATGAGTTCAGTAGGCCGCTTCAGGATTTCTCGTGAATAATAACGGAACTGATGCTTGTCACTATTTATGGCCTTATTAATCATAATCCTAGCCCTATTGAAGTTCAGGTATTAGTCACAAAGCTTGCGCTTAGCAGTCCCTTCTTGCCCGCCTGTAGCCTGGCCGTTAATCTAATAGTGTTTCCATTAGATCAATCATAAACTCACCGTCTTCTTCATCCATCGCTTCAAAGCCAGCAGGCATACCCAACTCTGCTAAGAGCGCTTTGCCTTCCTCAGTATTTTGTAGCGATAAGATGACGTTGGCTAAGACCTCAGCATGTTCAAGCTCTTCCTTGATGAGCACAACATGGCAAATATCTGCCAGGTCGCTTTCAATCAAAACGTTGAGCTGAGCTTTGGTCAGCTTAGATAAGCTATTGAACACCTCGGCTAAGAAAAACCCTACGTCAACATGACCTTGGATCACTTGACGCGCGGCAGCTTGATAAGATTCGGTAATCTGAAAGCTTAGGTCTGCCTCGGTAATATCGACCGCTTCCAATAAGCGCAGGCCTATAAGCTTGACGTCTTTATTGTCCGCCATAGCGACTTTACTGCCTGGCTCGATAGCATCGAGATTTTGTATTTCACTCTTCGTCGATGCCGCAATCACCATTTCATCAGATTTGCCGATAGGCCGGGCAATCACACGATAGCCCTTTTCGCGAATCAGCGTGGCTGCATCAAAAGGGTTGGCATAGATAAGGGCGACATCCTGCGACGCTAGCATTTCCTCTTGCTCGGCATGTGAGGCTGGGGTCAATAAATGGACGCCCACATCGGATTGACGCTGCAATAAATTATTAAACATGTGCCAACCGGCAAAATGCTCAGGCGAAAAATCAGGGGCAATCAAAAAATTATAGGTCATAGTTACTGTCCCGTTTAAGGTAACTTATTATTGAGACTCAGCTCGCATTTTTGCATACATAGCAGCGGCTTCATCTATCTTAGTGCGTGATGGCTTGCGGCGTACTGAGGTGTAGCCCACGGTTTCGCCACGGCGAACGTTAGGTACGGCAGTAGCGTAGACCCAATAATGGGTACCGTCTTTACATAAGTTTTTGACGTAGCCATGCCATTTTTTACCGGCTTTTAGCGTCGCCCACATTTCAGCATACACCGCTGAAGGGATGTCAGGATGGCGTAAAATATGCTGCGGTCTACCGATGAGCTCTTCTAGACTATAGCCACTAATCTCTACAAAAGCATCGTTAGCATGCGTGAGCACCCCATCGAGGTCAGTACGCGAGACAATAAGCTTGCCATCAGGGTAGTTACGCTCTTCATCAGTATCGTAAACCAGTCGCGTAGTACCGTCATAAAACTTGAGTTCATATTCAGTAGCGGGTGCCTGAGGTTTCGGCATATCGGGTAGTTGAATAGCCACATGGCTCTCCTATGCTTAGAGTATTAAAGACTTGAATACTGACAATTTTAATAGGGCGACTGCTTAAAGCTAATTTTGCAACACTGAGCTCATCATTAAACTGATAGCTCTTAAGCAGGGGTCTATTAAACCGTTAGCGATACAACAGCGGCTCGTTAAATAAGTTTCGATAAAGCTTCAGAGCCACGTTTGATATCTAGAAAGATCAGTCCTAGCTTAGCATTGGGCTTAGCCATTACCGTCAAAACGGCCTCTTCACCAGCTGACGTCATGATGACGTAGCCTTTTTCACCCTGAACCATAACGCGATCAATACTACCGCGTGCCAGCTCACGACCCGCGCGATCTCCTAAAGACATCAATGCCGCAGACATGGCCCCTACTCTGTCTTCGTCGATACCTGCAGGCAATGCTGAGGCAATCATAAGACCATCTGTCGAGATCAACGCTGAAGCTTCTACATCAGCAGATGAGCTGTTTAAATCGTCAAGTATCTGTTGAAACATATCAGTACGCATAAACTTTTCCCATTATTTGCCTGACGCTATAGGCAATGACAATTCATCTGATAACAACCTGCACTAAGTTAAAATAGACCAATAGTTAAGCAAGTATAAAAGCGATATAGGATAAAGGATTTAACCCACAAAATATATAAGGATTTAAATTTTTT
>Ga0098065_1000112_pt1 | contig 44016 bp, 37 predicted proteins | sample 25_taG_FD_75062 | JGI IMG/M metagenome (GOLD analysis project Ga0098065, IMG submission 75062) | Marine viral communities from Cariaco Basin, Caribbean Sea - 25_WHOI_OMZ | ecosystem: Environmental > Aquatic > Marine > Oceanic | place: Caribbean Sea: Cariaco Basin | collected 2014-11-08 | reverse complement strand
GGCCCGGATCAAGGGCTTCGAAAGGAAAGGTCTGAGCAAGGGGGAAGAGCGGAACCGCAGGCCATCGGTCAGTTGGTGGACTGCTTTGCCTGGGGGGCACTTTCGAGGTCGTCTTCCGGCGAGACTTCCGGGTAGCGGGCAAAAAGTGCTTCCTGTTTCTCGGCGCGCTGCTCTGGCGTCAGGTCCGGATCTGCCTGTATCTCCATCACTTCAAGGGTGTAACGGGTCAGTTTTTCCTCGCGGCCATAGAGTTGTTCGGCTAGCTCCGGACCCAGGTGGGTTCGGCGCAACCGGATGACCTGTTCATAGTCGTTGCGCAACGAGCCCGTGTCACTACGCATCGCCAGGGTGTCGGAAATTTCCCGGAACGCATTGCTGTAACGATAGTATTTTTCGGCAACCTCGACCGCCTGGGTTCCGGCCGGACCGTCCAGGCCCGCCTCGATCATCGCTTTGAGTTCTTCCAGTCGTTGCTCGTCCATGCTGACTCGGGCGTCAAGGAAGGCCTGCTCCAGGACAGTCTGGGCGGCTTCGTTGATGACCAGGTCGCCGTTCTCATCGACGTCCACCCGGCTGAGCGCATAGGCAACCTGCTCAAGCTGGAACGGGATATTCAGGTCCGTTTCCTCGGTGCTTTGGTCGGCTATTTCGGCAGGTTGCTCGAGTGTCTCTGCCGCCAACAGGGACTCCGAGAACGTCCGGGCTTCCGGTTTGGCCACTGGCTGGGCAGGCTGCCCGGGTGCGAAACTGCGCCCTGAGACCTGTTCGGGGATGGATTCAGGCGCAGGCTCGGGAATCAGGGACTGGCCCCCGGCCCAGATGGTGACAGCTACGACCACCAGCACCGCGGCGCCGCCCCCGATCATGACGGTCCGGTTTGTCCGTTGGGGCTCGGGGGCGGCTTTCCGGGATTTCTGGATCCGGGTGCTCACGGCATCAGCTCCTCAATGCCCTGACGTTCCCGGATGTTGGATATGGTCGTGCCCGACCACTTCTTCATCGCCCGGCGCAGGCTGGAGGCGCAGGAAAACCCGACAATCTCCGCCACTTCATCCACACTCAGGGCGGATGACCTCAACTGGTGGGTGGCAATCTCCATACGCACCGAGTGCAGCAGTTTGCGGAAGGAGGTTTTTTCGGCTGCCAGGCGCCGGGTCAGGGAGCGTGGGGGCATCTGCATGCCCCGGGCCACTTGTTCCAGGTCGATGTCGGGGTTGAAGTGAGCCCGGATATGCCAGCGCACCCGGTCAGTAAAGGTGATATCCACCGGCGCCTGGTTCAGCTCCTGTTCACACTGCTGGATAAGCTTGCGCCAGGCGCGGCGGCGGTACGGGCGGAAAGGTTTGATGACATAGCTGTAGTCGGCGGATATGGCAGTCTTGTCAGCGCCGAATGTCACGGACTTGCAGGGCAGTTGGCTGTATAGCTCCACATGGCCAGGCTCGGGATAATCCAGGGTGACATGCACATCAGTATCCCTGGCAGCGGGATTCCCGCAAAGCGTCCAGAGCCTTGACGTCATGGCCACGCGGAATTCGAGGGTAAACTGGCGAATATCGGCGTCGTAGGCCTCGTCAGCCGCATACTCGAGTGGATCCACGACTCGCCGGTTGCAGTCAATGTAGGTGGTGGGGCGTGACACCATAAGGGCGTAGTAGGGTTGGGCGATTACCAGGTATCGGCGGAAGGCCTCGCCGGCATCCTTGAGGCTGGGGCTCGAATGGATCGTGTAGCCCAGTGTGCCCCAGAAACTCCAGTCCAGTTCCATCCCTGTAATCAGGCCCAGGCCCGGCTTCCGGCACTGCTGAATGCCGTTGCGCACTAGTGCCTGTTGCTGCAGATAGCTGATCCGGATGTCCTGCATCTCGAACATCGCCGGCGAAATGCCCGTGCCCCTTAGCAGGTCTGCCAGGTCCGCGCCGTGGCGGGTGAATACTTCAATAAAGCCCAGGGGGTGGAGGTGGAGCGGGATCACTCTGGCATTGAAGTCCATGATGTAGAACCCCTCTTGTTGTCATTAGAATTTTGTCAATGGCGTTTTTGTACTGCTGTTGTAACCGTTGTTTGTAGTGTGCCGTCATTCGCACGGGGGTAACAGGAACCCCTTAACAAAAAACCATTCGCGTTATGGAATGAGAAAAGCACTGGTCCAGCCACGTAGGGGCGCTACTCAGGGGCGCGCAATGCGGTTATATAAATCCCGGATTTCTGAGTACTTTGCTTAGTGGCGTGTGGTTGGTTGTTAAGACGGCTGAAACCGGCAGGGAATCTGGTACCGGTTCCCCAACCTTCTGCATAGTAGGGCGAGATCGGTACCGTCTCGTATAACAGGACCCGCAAAATGTGGCCCTCAGGGGAATGTCGCGCTAACAGATCGCGATCACCGTCGCCATCGGCCGGGGGGTAATCGTCAGGCAATGTTTCCCGCAGCGACCCCCGATGCCCAGGCCCACTGAAAATTGTGACCGCCAAGGTGCCCGGTAACATCGACCACTTCACCAATAAAGAACAGCCCGGGTACGTCATTCGCCGCCATCGTTTTCGACGACAGCTGGCGGGTATCGACCCCTCCCAGCGTCACTTCAGCAGTCCGGTAACCCTCTGTCCCCGCCGGTGTCAGGGTCCAGGCAGAGAGGGTGTGTGCGGCTGCCTCCAGTTCTGCCTTGCGATAGCCTTGCAGTGGACGGTCCCAGCCCTGGAGTTCTGCAAACGCCCTGGCAAAGCGCCGGGGCAGGGTACGGGCCAGGTAACGTTCCAGCGTCAGGGCCGGGTGTTCCTGTTTGAGTTGGTTCAGTGCCTCGAGTGCCTTTTGGCCCGGTAACAGGTCGATGGCTACCGGATCTCCAGGTTGCCAGAAGCTGGAGATCTGCAGCATGGCCGGCCCGCTGAGTCCGCGATGGGTGACCAGCATTGGTTCCCGGAAGTGTTCTCCATTACAGGAAACTTCCACAGGACAACTGATGCCCGCCAGGGGTGACAGCTGTTGTTTGAGCTCCGGGGTCAGGGTGAACGGGACCAGGCCGGCGCGGGTAGGGCGGATTTCCAACCCGAACTGTCGGGCAATGTTGTAGCCGAACCCGGTGGCTCCCATGGTGGGAATGGATAGGCCGCCGGTTGCAATGACCAGGGACGAGCACTCCACCTCACCGGCGCTGGTCTTTACCCGATAGGAGTTGGCGGAACGCTTTACCAATTCCACCGAGGTTTTGAGGCGGATCTCGGAGCCTGCCCATTCGCACTCGGTGAGCAGCATGTCCAGAATGCTCCGGGCGCTGTCGCGGCAAAAGAGCTGACCAGCCGCCTTCTCCTCATGCTCAATGCCGTGGCGGTCCACCAGTTCAAGGAAGTCCTGGGGGGTATACCGCTTGAGCGCCGAGATACAGAAATGTGGATTGTCGGACAGGAAGTTGGCCGGGCTACTGTTGAGATTGGTGAAATTACAGCGCCCACCCCCGGACATGAGGATCTTGCGCCCCGGCCTTGGTGCGTGGTCAATGACCAGCACCCGGCGTCCGCGGTAGCCTGCGGTGGCGGCACACATCAGGCCGGCGGCACCGGCTCCGATAATAACCACATCGAAGGTTTTCGCCATGATGACCTCGGTTGGTGCGGGGGAACAGCAGGGCGGCAGTATAACGATCGCTTCGTTACTTGTCCTGTTCGGTCCGGTGCCGCCCATTCGGGTGGTAATAGATTGTCAAATTGCAGGGCGACGCCGGCAAATTTTCAATCGACCGTTCGATTTATTGCGTGAGTACGTATATGGTGCCCGGGGTGTTAACCCTATTAATAATAACAAGCGGCCCCGCTGAGTAGACCTTGAAACAACGGAGGCTCAGGGGCCCGAGACTGGAGGCAGAGATGAAAGTCGGTCTGATTGTCGATTCCGCCTGTGACCTTCCCCATGAGTTTATCCAGCAGCACGGCCTGTTCATACTGCCCCTTACGGCACGAATTGACGGCCAGACGTTCGTGGATGACCATGACCCGGAAACCACGGAGGATTTCTATCGCCAGGGCTTGCTGGACAAGGGACACCACGCGGAAACCGAAGCGTTCTCCGCAGCGCAGATACGGGACCTTTTCCTGGAGAAGGTAGTTCCGGCCTACGACGTTGCTATCTGTGAGACGGTGGATCGCACCCGAAGCCAGATCTATAACAACGCGACTGAGGCAATGAATATGGTGATGGCCCAGGCTCGCAGTGTGCGGGAAAAAGCCGGAGTCGAGGGCAATTTCACCATGAGGGTGATCGATAGTGGCCAGCTGTTTGCGGGTCAGGGGCTACTTGCGGCCTACACCACCGGCTTGCTGGGCAAGGGACTCAGCAAGAATGCGCTACGCCATGAAGTAGAGAAATTCTCGGACAATCTGTGGACTTGTGTGGTACCACGCGACCTTCACTATATCCGGGAACGGGCCAGGCGGCGGGGCGACAAGAGTGTTTCTGCCTTAGTGGCATTTCTGGGCAAGGCATTGAATATCACGCCTGTCATCTGGGGGCGCGGAATCGTGGCCAAACCGGTGACCAAGACCCGCTCCATGGACGCTGCCATCGAGAAAGTCATGGACTACGCCATCAGGCGGGTTGAGGCCGGCCTGCTAACTCCGGCTGTGTCCATGTCCTGTGGTATGGCCTGGGAGGAGATTGAGGCTCTGCCGGGGCTGGATCGCCTGCGACGCTGTTGTGAGGAACACGGGGTCACGCTGCTGTTGTCGCGGATGGGGATTACCAGCAGCATTTACCTGGGGCCGGGAAGCATCTGTCTCTCACTGGCAGCGGCGGATCACGGGTTCGAGGACTGATCGCTAAAACGTTGCCGATGTGACCAACGCAAAGGGGAGCCCGTGGGCTCCCCTTTGTACTTCATGCCTTGGCTGATAGCCATACCGGCACGGTTCAGCGCTCCAGGTACTGCAGCTTGTCGGGTTTGCCATCCCACTCTTCCGCGTCCGGCAGCGGATCTTTCTTTTCCGTGATGTTGGGCCATTTGCCGGCCAGGTCCGCGTTGATCTCGATGAACGGTTCCTGGCCTGCCGGTAATTCGTCTTCGGAGAAAATTGCCTCGGCCGGGCACTCCGGCTCGCACAGGGCGCAGTCGATACACTCGTCCGGGTCAATCACCAGAAAGTTCGGGCCTTCGTAAAAACAGTCTACCGGACATACTTCAACGCAGTCCGTGTATTTGCACTTGATGCAGTTGTCGGTAACTACAAAGGTCATAGTCAGGTTCCTGGTCTGGTGGTCAATCTCATCAGTGGGGTGGTTTCCGGCAACCGCCTTTGCCCGGATAAACCTTCGCGGCGTTGCCACCACCCTTCGTTCTGATCGTTAATAATCGGCGCCGGATATTGTAGGGAGCGGCCGCGCGCCCCGCAAGCGCCGCGGCGCTATAACCTTATGAGTGAGAGCTTCAGGCCTTTAGCATACGTCGCAGTTCGTAAAGCTGTTCCAGGGCCTGGCGCGGGGTAAGGTCGTCCGGGTCCAGCGCCTCCAGTGCCCGTTCAACGGCGCTGGGCTCGAGGCTGGCGAACATATCGCCCTGAAACACCTCTGGCGCTGACGGCGGTTGTACCTTGCTGGTAGCTGGTATTGCTGCGAGGCTCACGGTACCGCTGCTTTCGCCTTCCAGTCGCTTAAGCTGCTGGCGCGCATGCTGGATAACGCTGTGGGGTACCCCGGCCAGCTGCGCCACCTGTAGGCCATAACTCTGGCTTGCGGGCCCGTCATGCACTGTGTGCAGGAAAACAATGCTGTCTTCGTGCTCGGTGGCCGTCAGGTGCACGTTGACCGCATGTTCCAGCTGGTCCGCCAGTTGCGTCAGCTCGAAGTAGTGGGTGGCGAACAGGGTATAACACCCGATGACCCGGGCCAGGTGTTCCGCCGTCGCCCAAGCCAGCGAGAGGCCATCAAAGGTACTGGTGCCACGACCTACCTCGTCCATCAGCACCAGACTGTGGGCGGTGGCGTTGTGCAGGATGTTGGCGGTTTCGGTCATTTCCACCATAAAGGTGGAGCGACCCCCGGCGATGTCGTCGGATGACCCCATACGGGTGAAGATACGATCCACCGGGCCAAGGATTGCACGATCAGCGGGAACAAAGCTCCCGCAGTAGGCCAGCAGCGCAATCAGCGCGGTCTGGCGCATGTAGGTGGACTTGCCGCCCATGTTGGGACCGGTGATGACCAGCATCCGGCGCTGCTCGTCCATCAGCACATTATTTGGCACGAAGGGTTCATCCAGCAGTTGTTCCACCACCGGATGGCGGCCGGCTTCAACATCGAGGCCAGGCTCGGCCCGAAATTCGGGGGCGATCAGGCGCAGGCTGGTGGCCCGTTCGGCGAAGTTCACCAGCACATCCAGCTCGGCCAGGGCCTGGGCGCTGTCCTGCAGCTGGGGCAGCTGTTCGGCCAGGCGTTCCAGCAGTTCGTCGTAAAGACCCTTTTCCCTGGCCAGGGCGCGGCTCTTTGCGCTCAGTGCCTTGTCCTCAAATTCCTTGAGCTCTGGCGTGATAAACCGCTCGGCATTTTTCAGGGTCTGGCGGCGGATGTAGTCAACCGGGGCCTGGTCGGACTGTGCCCGGCTAATCTCGATGTAATAGCCGTGAACCCGGTTGTAGCCCACCTTCAGGGTGCTGATACCGGTACGTTCGCGCTCACGGGTTTCCACGTCCAGCAGGTACTGGCCAGCGTTCTCACTGATATTTCGAAGCTCATCAAGCTCCTCATCATAGCCTTCCCGGATCACGCCGCCGTCCCGTATCACTACCGGTGGGTTGTCGATAACGGCGCGTTCCAGCAGGTCGCTCAGTTCCGGATAGTCGCTGATGCTGGTTGCCAGCCGAACCACGTGGTGGGAGTTGACCGGGGTCAGCGCCTGCTGAAGGTCGGGCAGGGCCGAGAAGGCATCCCGCAACCGGGCCAGGTCACGGGGCCGGGCCGAACGCAGGGCAACTCGCGCCAGGATACGCTCGATATCGCCCACCCGTTTGAGCAAGTCATGCACGGGCTCATAGTGGAAGCCATCCAGCAAGGCGGCCACGGCATGCTGGCGCTGTCGCACCTGGTCTGCATCCCGCAGCGGACGGTTCAGCCAGCGCCGCAGCTGTCTGGCGCCCATGGCAGTCGCGGTACGGTCCATGACCCAGGCCAGGGTATGTTGGTGACCACCCAGCAGGTTGGTGTCGATCTCCAGGTTGCGGCGACTGGTGGCGTCCAGTACCACCGCGTCTTCCCGGCGTTCCCTGGTAAGCTTGCGGATGTGCGGCAGGGCAGTGCGCTGGGTTTCCCGGGCATATTGCAGCAGGCAGCCGGCGGCGCAGATGGCCAGGGTCAGGTCTTCGCAGCCGAACCCGGTCAGGTCCCTGACCTGGAGTTGCTGGGTCAGCAAGCGGTGGGCCGTGTCGCCTTCAAACAGCCAGGGGCCCTGGCGTCTGACTCCGCTGAGACCTTCGAGTACATCCTGGTAGGGGAAGTCTTCGCTGATCAGCACTTCCGCCGGGCTCAGCCGCTGGATTTCCTCCTGCAGGGCATCGACCCCCGAAATCTCCGAAACCGCGAAACGCCCGCTGGAAATGTCCAGGGTGGCGATACCAAAGCCACCGCGACTGTGATGGATCGCCAACAGGAGGTTGTCCCTGCGGTCCTCGAGGAACGCTTCGTCACTCAGGGTGCCGGGGGTGATAATGCGTGCCACCTTGCGTTCCACGGGACCCTTTGCGGTAGCGGGATCACCAACCTGTTCGCAGATGGCGATAGACTGACCGGCCCGGACCAGCCGGGCGATGTAGTTTTCCGCCGCATGGTAGGGCACCCCGGCCATGGGGATAGGGCTGCCCCCGGACTGACCCCGGGCGGTCAGGGTGATGTCAATCAGCTCGGCCGCCTTCCTGGCATCCTCATAGAACAGCTCGTAGAAATCCCCCATACGATAGAACAGCAGTTCATTGGGGTGTTCGCCCTTGATCCTGAGATACTGGCGAATCATGGGAGTGTGCTGGGACTGGTCTTTCTGGGCTGCCGACATGAAAACGTCCGGTTAAAGTTGTGCGGTCTCTGTCTGGAGTCTGTTTACTGCCCGTGTAGAATCGGACAATCACCGGCCAGTATTCCGTCCGGGTGTGCGCAAACCAGGGGAGGCCCGGGCAGGCCACCGGATTGTAAGAGAAACGGCCAGCGGATGAAATGAGGAGGTGTGTGAATGCTCAGGGAAACAACGCTTCAACAAACGGTTCAGCAGCTCGGTGACCTGCTATCCCTTAGGGGGGAGACTGTAGTGACCGCCGAGAGCTGCACCGGTGGCTGGTTGGTCAAGGCGCTGACGGACCGGGCCGGTTCGTCAGCCTATGTCCTGGGGGGGCTGATCACCTATAGCAATAGTATGAAATGTGACCTGCTGCAGGTTCCCTCTTCAGTTCTCGCGGAGCATGGCGCCGTCAGTGAGCCGGTAGTGCGGCAGATGGTGGCGGGTGCGGTGAGGGCCAGTGGCGCCGACTACGCTATCGCCACCAGCGGTGTTGCCGGCCCCGGCGGGGGCAGCGAGGACAAGCCGGTAGGTACGGTCTGGTTTGCCTGGGGGTCGCCGGGCACTGGTATTGTCGCCCAGTGCTGTCATTTCGAGGGTGATCGGGATGCGGTGCGCCGCCAGAGTGTGGTCTATGCCCTGCAGGGCCTGCTTGATTACCTGCAGAAGCCGTAAACGACTGATACGGCGGGTTTCCCTGAAAGGGGTTGGTCTGCTGTCGCGACTGTGTTTTAATACTGTTCAAGTATACAGTAACCGGCCCGGGCAGACGGCCAGGACTATTGAGGGTTTGTACCGATGGAAGATAATCGCAAGAAAGCACTGAACGCCGCGCTAAGCCAGATTGAGCGCCAGTTTGGCAAGGGTGCCGTCATGAAGATGGGCGATCAGCCCCGTGAAGCCATCCCGGCGGTTTCCACCGGCTCACTCGGGCTGGATGTAGCCCTGGGTATTGGTGGTCTGCCGTATGGCCGGATTGTGGAAATCTACGGCCCGGAGAGCTCCGGTAAGACCACGCTGACCCTTCAGGTGGTCGCAGAGGCCCAGAAGCAGGGCAAGACCTGTGCATTTGTCGACGCCGAGCATGCGCTGGACCCGATCTATGCGGAAAAGCTGGGTGTTAACGTAGACGATTTGCTGGTCTCCCAGCCGGACACCGGTGAACAGGCCCTTGAAATTGCCGATATGCTGGTCCGCTCTAATGCCGTTGACGTGATTATTGTCGACTCGGTAGCGGCACTGACGCCAAAGGCGGAAATCGAAGGCGAGATGGGCGACAGCCACGTTGGTTTGCAGGCCCGCCTTATGTCACAGGCACTGCGCAAGCTGACCGGTAACGTCAAGCACGCCAACTGTCTGATGGTCTTCATCAACCAGATCCGCATGAAAATCGGCGTCATGTTTGGCAGTCCGGAAACCACCACCGGTGGTAATGCACTCAAGTTCTATTCTTCCGTCCGCCTGGATATCCGCCGCATCGGATCTGTAAAGGAAGGCGACGAAGTCGTGGGCAACGAGACCCGGGTGAAAGTCGTCAAGAACAAGGTGTCGCCGCCCTTCAAGCAGGCTGAATTCCAGATCATGTACGGCAAGGGCATTTACCATATGGCTGAAGTGCTGGATATGGGCGTGAAGGAAGGCTTCGTGGATAAGTCGGGCGCCTGGTATGCCTACAAGGGTGACAAGATCGGTCAGGGCAAAGCTAATGCTGCCAAGTTCCTGGAAGAAAACCCTGAGGTGGCAACCGAGATTGAGACGGCTATCCGTGAAAAGCTGATGCCCAAGCCGGTGCCCAAAGAGAAAGCGGTTGCCGAGGCAACGGCAGAAGAAACCAACGACGAACTGCTCTGATTATCCGGCAGGCAAGGAGCTTCCTGTGGGGGATTCCAGAAAGCTGCTGATCGTAGCCCACGCCCCGTCGCCAAATACCTGCAAGCTGCGGGATGCGGTGGAGGAGGGCGCCAGGCACCCGGACATCGAGAATGTCGACGTCCGGGTACTTGCTCCGCTCGACGCGGGGCCAGACGACGTGTTGTGGTGCGATGCCATTTTGCTCGGCACCACAGAGAACCTGGGTTATATGAGCGGCGCCCTCAAGGACTTCTTTGATCGCAGTTATTATCCCTGCCTGGATAAAACCCAGGGATTACCCTTCAGCTTTTATGTTCGTGCCGGCCACGACGGTACGGGTACCCGCCGGGCAATCGAAAGCATTACTACGGGGCTGCGTTGGCGCCAGGTGCAGGAGCCACTGCTGTGTCGGGGCGAGTATCGAAATGAATTCGAGGATCAGTGTCGGGAGCTGGGCATGACGCTGGCAGCCAGCCTTGATGCCGGCCTGCTTTGATAACACCCGGTAGTCTCCCCGGGTTGTCTGTTCGGCAAGTCAGGGTTTCGCCACATGCCGCTCAGGCATTGGTACTGATATTGCGCCCCCGACGATCTTCCAGGTCAGCAGGCTGACGGGTCCTCGGGTTCAGCAGCAAGGGCCGTCGCCGGCTGCCTTTGCGACGGCGCTCCTGCCCCTTGAAGGGTAGTTGCCGGCGACGACGGTCCGGCTGTACCCGACGATCTGTTACCGGCTCCTCAGGTGTTGGTCGGGCGTCTTCTACTCGCACGACCTCCTTTGCCGGGACCTTTCTCGGTTGCTCCAGTGCTGAAAGCGAATGAGTCAGCGTTTTCAGAATGTCCACAAGTCAGTCTCCCTGTGAAAACTCTCCCGGCGCTCCTGGCCGACAACGGAAAGTGGGCTGTTGCATCGGTTTGTCAGATTTGACCTTCAACTCGGTTATCGGCGGCACCTGGTCAACCTTTAGTCAAAAACTGTGTGCTGCTCCACAGCTCAGCGCGGTTCTCCTACGGAACGCGACAGTTGTTCGTCAACATCCTACAATGGCGGGTTCCTCGGCGCCGGAAATGCCGGCTGACCGCCCCCTGATTCCCTAACTGGCAACAACAGGACATCACATTGAAGGCATTGCCCCTGAATCAGCTTTACAAGGCTTGCGTACTCAAGGATCTCCCCTTCAAGACCACCCGGCAGCTGGATCCGCTGGCTGAAATCGTGGGCCAGAACCGCGCGCAGGAAGCGGTCCGCTTTGCGCTTTCCATGCCGCATGGGGGCTACAACGTCTACGCGGTGGGGCGCAACGGACTGGGTAAGCGCACCATGATGCTGCGTTACCTGGAACACCATTCGGATGAAGAGCACCGGATCCATGACTGGTGTTACGTTGCCAACTTCGATGACCCCAGGGTGCCCCGGATGCTGTGCCTGCCGGCGGGGGAGGGCGCGAACCTGAAGCAGGACATGGAAAAGCTCATGTCCCGGCTGGTAAAGATGATTCCCCAGACCTTCGACAGTGACAACTTCCTTGAACGTGCCGAACAGTTGAAGAATGAGTATGGCAAGAAACAGGAAGACGAACTGGAGAAAGTGGCTAACCAGGCAAAGCGCAGGAAGGTCAGCCTGACGCTGACCACGCCTGGCGGCTATCGCCTCGTGGCGATGAACGGTGACGAGCCCCATACCGCCGAGACATTTGCCCGGTTGACTGAGGCCCAGCGCAACAAGTTTGAAGAAGACATTAACAAACTCGAGAAGAAACTCCGTCAGGCGGTTCGAAAGATTGCGGACTGGGAACAGGAGTACGCCGAGAAGCAGCAGGCCCTTAACCAGGAAACACTGGAGTCCATTTCAGGTCATCAGATCGATGAGCTGACGGCCCGCTATGAAAGCCTGCCGGATGTGGTTGCCTATCTGGAGGCCGTGCGCAAGGACCTGGCAGAAAACCTGGATATCTTCCTGGATGACAACGAAGAGCAGGCGGCGATTGCCTACGCGTCCCTGGACAAGAAAATGCCCCGTCGGTACCTCGTCAATCTGCTGGTTCACCAGAAGAATGACGAAGTGCCAGTGGTGGTTGAGGACAACCCCACCTACCACAACCTGTTCGGGTATGTGGAGAATGTGACTTTCAAGGGTACGGTATTCACTGACTACTCCCTGATCCGTCCGGGCAGCCTGCACCGGGCCAACGGGGGGTACCTGCTGATGGATGCCATCAAGGTGCTGGAGCAGCCGTTCGTCTGGGATGGCCTCAAGCGCGCCCTGCGTGGCAAGTCGATCATGATCAATTCCCTGGAGCGGGAGCTGACTCTGTCAGGCACCATCTCGCTCGAGCCGGAGGCAATTCCGCTGGACGTCAAGATTGTGCTGTTCGGTGACCGGGAAACCTGGATGCTGCTGCAGGAATATGACCCGGAATTCGCGGAGCTTTTCCGGGTCACAGCGGATTTCGAGAACGAGATGCGCCGAACCCCGGAAAGCCAGGTTCTCTACGCCAAGTTTATTGCCAGCCTGGTGCACGAAAAGTCCCTGCTTCACTGTGACCGCAAGGCGGTGGCTCGCATCATTGAATACAGCTCCCGCACCGCAGAGCACCAGGGACGGCTGTCGCTGCACGCGGCAGATATCGCCAATCTGTTGAGAGAGTCAGACTACTGGGCCCGCCAGGCCGGTGCGCGCCTGATACATGCGGACCATGTCGAACAGGCCCTGGCCAGTGCCCGTTATCGCAGCAGCAGGATTCGTGACCAGTTCTATGACGCGGTCCGCGACGGTTCCACCCTGGTCACCACCGAGGGCAAACGAACCGGACAGGTGAACGCGCTGTCGGTCCTGTCCACGGGTGGCTTTGAGTTCGGACTTTCCAATCGGGTAACCGCTACCTGCTATTACGGTGACGGTGACGTCATGGACATAGAGCGGGACGTCAAGTTGGGCGGTAACATCCATTCCAAGGGGGTAATGATCCTGAGCGCCTGGCTGTCTTCCCGGTTTGCCCGCAAGGATCCCATGCATTTGTCGGCCAGCCTCACCTTTGAGCAGAACTACGGCGAGGTGGACGGCGACAGCGCCTCGGTGGCGGAACTGTGTGCGCTGGTTTCCGCACTTGCTGATATTCCGGTGCGACAGGACCTTGCCATCACCGGGTCCATGAACCAGTTTGGCGAGATCCAGCCCATTGGTGGCGCCAATGAAAAAATTGAAGGCTTTTTCGAGACCTGTGTGATCAAGGGCCTTACCGGAACCCAGGGGGTGGTCATTCCTGCCACCAACGTCCAGAACCTGATGCTCGAGAGCCAGGTCGTGAATGCTGTTCGCGAAGGGCAGTTCCATATCTACTCGGTTCACACGGTCGAGCAAGCTATCGAGTTGCTTCTCGGTAAGCCTGCAGGGCGGGCTGACCGCAAGGGTAACTACCCGAGAGGCACCGTATTCGGCGCGATTGCAAAACGCCTGGCAGACATGCGGGAGCACGAGCGCCAGGAGCATGATGCGCACTCAGGGGCTGCAAAGGACTCCACGATCCATTAACCTCTTGGAAACTACCGGATAAGTCCCGGATTCGCAGGGCTGTTCGGACAGGTGCCCGGTTTCGTGTCAGGGCCAACCACCACAGGAGCGACAACAATGACAGACATCCAGCAAACCGTGTACGTGGTCGAGGACGACGAGGCGGTACGCGATTCACTGGAACTTCTGCTGAAGTCCGATGGCAAGCAGGTAAAAACCTACCCCAGCGCCACCGATTTTCTGGGCGATTATTCCGAGGAAATGGCTGGCTGTATCGTGCTGGATATTCGCATGCCGGGCATGGATGGCATGGAGCTGCAGAAAAAGCTCAATGCCCGTCACTCATTGTTGCCCATTATCTTTGTGACTGGCCATGGGGATGTACCCCTGGCGGTCGATGCCATGAAGGAAGGCGCAGTGGACTTCATCCAGAAGCCCTACCGTGAGGAGGCTTTGCTGGAAAAGATCGAGTCCGCCCTGGAGCAGGACCGGGAGCAGCGCAAGACCCTTGGTGAGCGCCAGGAGATTGTCCGCAAGATCAAGACCCTGACACCTCGTGAAACCGAGATCATGGAACGGATGATTGCTGGCCAGGCCAACAAGGTGATCGCCATTGAACTGGACATCAGCCAGCGCACCGTGGAGATCCACCGGTCCCGTGTTATGCACAAGATGGGGACGCACTCGCTGGCACACCTGGTTCGCATGGTATTGTCCGTAAAGGACCTTATCGACGTCGGATGAAATACGGCCCATCATCCCCGTACCTTTTCAACCGGCAGTAACCTATGACTGATCAGGCCAGTACCGAGCCTACGGTACTTCTCGTCGACGATAACGCCCAGAACCTCAAGGTCCTTTATGAAACGTTGAAGGACCGGGGTTATCGCCTGCTGATCGCCAACGACGGTGAAAAGGCCCTGAGCCTGGCACAGCGTCATCACCCCGAAGTCATACTGCTGGATATCATGATGCCCGACCTGGATGGCTACCAGGTCTGTGAACGTCTCAAGGCTGATCCGACGACGGCGGACTCTGCCGTGGTATTCCTGTCAGCGTTGGACGATGTTGATGCAAAGCTGCGGGGCTTCTCCCTCGGCGGTGCGGATTACATATCAAAGCCATTCCAGGCCCAGGAGGTCATTGCCAGGGTGGGTACCCACGCCCGGGTTATTCGCCTCGAGCGTGCCCTGCAGCAACGCAACCGGGAGCTGGAAAGTGATCAGAGCCGTATTCTCAATGCCATCAGCGAGGGCATCTATGGCCTGGACGCTGAGGGCAATATCGCCTTCGCAAACCCTGCAGCCAGTGTGATCAGTGGCTGCGGTGTGGAAGAGCTCATCGGGCAGAACTTCTTCGAGCTCCACTTCCGTCAGCCCCGGCCTTGCTCTGGTGCGCTCTGGGAGGAACCAGGTGAGCAAGCCGACACGCGCGATGGGGCAGAGCCCAGTGAGTCCGCGTTGCTTCCCGTCCAGGCCACCTGCAGTCAGGGTATTGCTGAACACCAGCGCAACGTCACCCTTTACCGGGCCGATGGCACCGCCTTTCCGGCGGAGTATCGCGCCACCCCGAAGAAAGAGGACGGACAGCTTACCGGCGCCGTGGTTGTTTTCCGTGACATCACGACTGAACTGGAAAGCGAACAGGCCCTGGAAGACGCCCGCAACATGGTTCAGGAACAGCGTGACCAGCTTGCCCATGCGTCCCGTATGGCCACCATGGGTGAAATGGCAGCGGGCTTTGCCCACGAGGTAAACCAGCCCCTCACCGCCATCACCAACTACGCCCGGGTTGCCCTGCGCATGCTCCGCACCGATGACCCTGATCCGGACTTGCTCTCCCAGACCCTTGAGAAAATCGAAGCCCAGTCCCACCGGGCCAGCGAGGTGGTAAAACGCATTCGCGGCTTTGTGCGTAAGCCGGCGGTAGGCAAGGAAGTGCTTTCTGTGGGTGGCTTGCTGGAAGAGACTCGCCTGTTTGCGGAAGTGGATGCCCGTAATAATGATGGTGGCGTCAACGTTCAGGTGGCTGACGACGTCCCGGATGTAGTGGCTGACCCCATTCAGGTTCAGCAGGTGGCCCTCAACCTGATTCGCAACGCCCTGGAATCCACCCGTAGCGCCGGTTCAAGGGAGCCGGTATCGGTGGCTGCCCGCATGCTTGACGATCACACGGTGCGGATTGATGTTCGCGACCATGGTGAGGGTCTTCCCGAGGATGCGGAGCAGAAGCTGTTTCTGCCGTTTTTTACCACCAAGCAGGAAGGTATGGGTATTGGCCTGACACTGTGTCGGTCACTGATTCAGGCCCAGGGTGGTGAGATCGGGTTCGAGCGTCCTGACGGTGCTGGTGCGGTCTTCTACTTCACGTTGCCAGTGGCTCCACCGAACCGGGAAACTAATTCTTAAAAGTTTTCAGCAAAAACGTTGACATGCCGGGAGCCATCTTTATAATGCGCCCTCGTTGTCACAGAGCAGTCAGGCAGGCTGTTCAGCTGAAATCTTCTCCTTCGGTTTCAGGTTAGTGGCAACCCAGCGCGGAGCGGTAGTTCAGCTGGTTAGAATACCGGCCTGTCACGCCGGGGGTCGCGGGTTCGAGTCCCGTCCGCTCCGCCATTTTTTCTCCTCTTTTTGTTTTTGTTTTCTTCTCTTTATTTCCTATCTCCATTCTGGGACTTTTGCCGGAAGGTGGGCGATTTTTTGTTCCGGAAACTTCTCTTCGGCTCTTGAGCTCTTGCGAGCAAATCTCTACTTTAGTCGGGCACTGGCAGCGTTGACTGACTACTTGCCTTGATTCCGTCAGGATCGATGGTCTTGGAGCAGGGGGCCGCCACCGGGGGTAACGTTCCGGGACACGCCGTGAATACGTCCATGTAGGCTCTTCAAAAACGTCCATGTTTTTGAAGGTCCCGGAACGTTACCCCCGGTGCCGACCCTCGATCTTTTGAGTTGCCCGCAAATAAAGAAAAGTTGAGAGACCCTATAATGACGACCTCCGCACAGCCGGGCAAAGCCCGCTACCCGCATCTTCTTGAACCCCTGGACCTGGGGTTTACCACCCTTCGTAACCGGACCCTGATGGGTTCCATGCACCTTGGCCTCGAAGAGCGCCCCAATGGTTTTGAGCGCCTGGCGGCGTTCTACGCCGAGCGGGCCCGAGGTGGCGCCGGCCTGATTGTGACCGGTGGTATTGGTCCGAACGTTGAGGGTTCCGTAGGGCCAGGCGCGGCGAAGATGACCACCGACGAAGAGTCCGATCAGCACAAGGTGATTACCCAGGCCGTGCACGAAGCCGACGGCAAGATCTGCATGCAGATCCTCCATGCCGGTCGCTACGCTTACCATCCGAAGCTGGTTGCACCCTCGGCCGTGCAGGCGCCGATCAACCCGTTTACACCCAATGAGCTCGATGACGCGGGCATCGAAAAGCAGATCGATGACTATGTGACCGCCTCTGTACTGGCTCAACGGGCTGGTTACGATGGCGTTGAGGTCATGGGTTCCGAGGGGTACTTCATTAACCAGTTTATTGTCGAGCGTACCAACAAGCGCACGGACCGCTGGGGTGGCAGCTATGAGAACCGTATTCGCTTGCCCATCGAGATTGTCCGCCGGGTTCGGGAGCAGGTGGGCCCGAACTTCATCATCATCTACCGTCTGTCCATGCTGGACCTGGTGGAAGAGGGCAGCACCTGGGATGAGGTGGTCCAGCTGGGTAAGGCCATTGAACAGGCTGGTGCGACCATCATCAATACCGGCATAGGTTGGCATGAGGCCCGGGTACCGACCATTGCCACCTCTGTGCCCCGGGGTGCGTTCACTGAGGTCACTGCGCGCATGAAGCGTGAAGTGTCCATCCCGCTGGTAACCACCAACCGCATCAACATGCCCGACGTGGCGGAGCAGATCCTGGCCTCCGGCGAGGCGGATATGGTGTCCATGGCGCGGCCTTTCCTGGCAGACTCTGACCTGGTACTGAAGGCGGCTGAAGATCGGGCCGACGAGATCAATACCTGCATTGGCTGTAACCAGGCCTGTCTGGACCACACCTTCTCCGGCAAGCTGACCAGTTGTCTGGTCAACCCGCGTGCCTGTTATGAAACCGAGTTGAACTACACGCCGGCGGGGCAGCCCAAAAAACTCGCGGTAGTCGGCGCAGGTCCTGCCGGCCTGGCGTTTGCTACGGCCGCCGCCCAGCGTGGCCACAAGGTGACGCTGGTTGACTCCGCTGATGAGATAGGTGGCCAGTTTAACCTGGCTAAACGCATTCCGGGCAAGGAGGAGTTCCACGAGACCCTTCGGTATTACCGGGTCATGCTGGACAAATTGGGTGTCGACGTCAGGCTGGGCGTGCGCGCTGATGCGGACATGCTGAAACAGGGCGGGTTCGACGAAGTTATCCTGGCGACAGGCATCAAGCCGCGTATCCCGGAAATTGAGGGTATCGACCACCCGAAAGTGATTGGTTACATCGACGCCCTGCTTGAGCGAAAGCCGGTCGGTAAGCGTGTTGCTGTCGTAGGCGCTGGCGGTATCGGCTTTGATGTGTCCGAGTTCCTGGTTCATCAGGGCAAGTCGGTGTCCCTGGACAAGCACGCGTTCATGAAGGAGTGGGGGGTGGACCTGTCGGTCGAGCACCGCGGTGGTGTTGAAGGGGTTGACCCGGATGTGACGCCGCCTGCCCGGGAAATCTGGCTGCTTCAGCGCAAGGCTTCCAAGGTCGGAAAGGGCCTCGGCAAGACCACCGGCTGGATTCACCGGTCGGCTCTCAAGATGAAAGGCGTTCACATGGTGCCAGGTGTTACCTACCGTCGTATTGATGACGAAGGGTTGCACGTTACCCTCGCTGGCAAGGACGGCTCCGGTGAGGATCGGGTGCTGGAGGTGGATACCGTTGTCATTTGCGCAGGCCAGGAGCCCCTGAGGGAACTGCAGGCCGAACTGGAGAACGCTGGCTTGCCGGTACACCTGATTGGTGGCGCCGACGTTGCAGCGGAACTGGATGCCAAGCGAGCTATTGACCAGGGTAGCCGACTCGCAGCCGCACTCTGACCATGATGCTGTCCGGGTGGGCCATGGTTAGCTGCCCGGGTGGCACTCAGTCACAAATTCGCACAGATCTGCGCTGCCGCAGAACGACACATCTGGCTAAAATGCGTCACAGCCTGCACACTGCTGTATCAGGTGCAAGGCCGTGACCCGTTGGGTGGCGGCATGATTGGTAACTCAGGTATTGCTCGGGGAGGCGTTGAATGGCTTTAGCCGATCCATCGGAAGACGGATACGCAGCGGTATTTCTGATGGATGGAATCGACGTCGCACGGCAGATGCGGGCGACGGAGTTTGACGCCTTCCTCGATGGCTATGTCGGGCTGTCAGATCTGGCGGATACCGATGTGCGGGCAGTCTTTGTCCAGATGGGCGATGACTTGCTGGTGCGTGGGCTGGTCTTTTTTCGTATCTATTTCGATGAGGAAGGCCGGGCCGATAGCCACTGGAACATCCCGGTAGAGTCCCTTGCCCAACAGGGTTCTGCAGGTCCGGATATGGGGGCGGGCCCGATTCGCCTGGTCTGTCGCAGCCGCTGCCCGGAAAAACGTTTCCGGTCTGAGTTGTGGGATCCGGACATGACACCGGGCTCCAACCACTTTCAGTCCATCCGCAAGGCCGTCGAGGCCAACCATCTCAAGTACAAGCGTAAGAACCGGGGTGGTGATGAACAGATCCCGGTTCTGAGGACCGCACTGGGAAAGCCCGATACAGATATTGCCGCCCAGGAAGCCGCCGCCCAGCGGAACCGCCTCGCCCATATCATTCGGGAGCAACGCCTGCGCATCAAGACCCTGCAGGGTGCCCACCAGGACTCACTGGCGGCCATGCAGCGGGAGCATCGCCTTGAGCGCCAGGCCTGGCAGGAGGAAAAGACCGAACTGGACAGGCAGCTGCAACGGGCGAAGCTGGAGTCCAGCAAGCTCAAGAAGCGCCTGGAACGCCGGAACCTGCAGGTCGGTGAGTTGCGTGAGCAGCTGGAAGAGATACAGGCGGTGGTTTCAGATGCTCCGGCCGGCCTCGAAGAGGCCGCGCAGGCAGAAGTGGTTTTGCTGCGGGAGCAACTGGACCGAAAGCAGCGGGAGCTGGATGGTCAGGTGCGGACCAACCACGAGCTGGAAAAGGCGCTTGGGGATGCCCGCAACCAGGCGCCAGATGAGGACACCATCGTGCGTCAGCTGCAGGACCAGAAGGTCTTCCTGGTGGGCTATCACCCCGGGGTAGGGCACCTTACCCTGCCATTTAGTGACCTGCGCAAATATTTCGACAATCCGACAGGTTACGCGGCCGGGAAGTGCGGTCTGTCCGAGCCTGCCTACCGTCGCTGGCTGGATCACTACGAAAACCCTGTCTGCCGCGCGTCGGGCAAACAGAAGGGCGACGTTTGCGGCCAGCCGGTGATGCGTATCGGCCGGCCAGCGGACTTCGAGCCTGGTGTCCATGACCGCTGCGAGCAGCACGCAGCCTCCTGATCCTTTGCTTCGGCGGGACAATCCTTTTCAGAATCCATGCGTAATTCGTTAAGATGGTAGGGCGCTTCTGATCAGCCCCGGGTTCTGGTCAGGGGTACACCCGCGCCACTGACCAGACTGAGAGCTTTAATGGATCAATTCAGGAATATCGGTGTTATCGGCCGCATGGGTAGCGTCAAGGTAGTTGAGACGCTGCGTGCACTCCGGAGCTATCTGCTCAGCGAAAACTACCAGGTGATCCTTGAGCAGGATACGGCTGGCATGCTTCCGGGCCATGGCCTGCAGGTGGCCAGCAAGAAGCTCATGGGGGAGATCTGTGACCTGGTTATTGTGGTCGGGGGCGACGGCAGCCTGCTGGGCGCCGCCCGGGAACTGGCCAAGTCCAAGATCCCGTTGCTGGGTGTCAACCGGGGGCGGCTGGGGTTTCTCACCGATATCTCACCGTCAGACCTTGAAGAGCGCCTTGGCGAGGTGTTACAGGGGGAGTACATTGAGGAAAACCGCTTTTTGCTGGACGGCAACCTGGAGCGGGACGGCCAGCCGTTGGGGTTTGGCAGCGCGTTGAACGATGTGGTGCTTCACCCGGGCAAGTCCACGCGGATGATTGGTTTCGACCTGTATATCGATGGTCACTTTGTCTACAGTCAGCGATCTGACGGCCTGATCGTTTCCACACCGACAGGCTCTACAGCCTACTCCCTCTCCGCCGGTGGTCCGATCATGCATCCGAAGCTGGATGCGGTGGTGCTGGTACCCATGTTTCCCCATACCCTTAGCAGCCGGCCAATCGTGGTGGACGGCAAGAGCGAAATCAAGCTGGTGATCGGTGACACCAATGAGACCTACCCCCAGATCAGCTTCGATGGCCAGATGGACATCGCCTGTGCTCCTGGGGACATCATCCGTATCACCAAGAAGCCTTTCAAAATCCGACTGATACACCCGAAGGATCACAACTTCTACGCCACCTGCCGCGAAAAGCTCGGTTGGGCCAGCGAGATAACAGCGAGTTGATCATGGCAAGTGCACGTTCGCCCTCACGGGGCTATGACATTATCGGCGACATACATGGCTGCGCCCATACCCTGGAGCACCTGCTGGAGCAGATGGGGTACCGAAAGATCAACGGTATTTACCAGCACCGGAAACGCCAGGCCATTTTTATTGGCGATATCATCGACCGGGGGCCGCGCATCCGTGAGGCCCTGCACCTGGTCCGTGACATGGTGGAGCATGGTTCGGCGCGGATCGTTATGGGCAACCATGAGTACAATGCCCTGGGCTATTGCACCCGAGCCCGGCCAGGCAGCGGCAAGACGTTCCTCAGGGAGCACAATGCCCGCCATGACCGGCTGATACGGGAGACCCTGGAGCAGTTTGATCGTTATTCCCATGAGTGGAATGAGTTCCTGGAGTGGTTCTACGACATCCCCCTGTTCATTGAGGAGGAAGAATTCCGGGCGGTTCATGCCTGCTGGGATGAGCGGTTGATTCGTCAATTCCTCGAAACCCAGGGCAGTCCCTGTATCGATGAGGATTTCCTCCATGCCTCGGCGGCTATCGAGTCGTTTGCCGGCCAGGTGATGGACACCCTGCTGCGGGGCACCGACCTGCCGCTGCCTGATGGCATGTCCATAACCGGCCGTGACGGTTACACCCGCAAGTTCTTCCGCACCAAGTTCTGGGCCGATGATCCCCGCACCTACGGCGATGTGGTATTCCAGCCGGATCCGCTGCCGGAAGACGTGGCCCGTCGCAAGTTGTCAGAGAAAGAGCGCCGGGAAATCCTGCGCTATCCGAGAGGTGAGCGGCCTGTTTTCGTGGGTCACTACTGGATGGAAGGCGAACCCGCCCCATTAAAGCCCAACGTAGCCTGTCTCGATTACAGTGCAGTGAAATACGGCAAACTGGTGGCCTATCGCATGGACGGTGAACAGGAACTGCTGCCGGAAAAATTCGTCTACGTGAACGTGGAGCGCCCGGAACTCAGTGGCAGCTTCCAGACCGAAGACAGCGTGGCGAGGTAACGGCTTTGCATCGAATCAAGGAACTGGCCCCGGAACTTGACCTGGCCGGGTTCAGCACCTGGCTGGGGCAGCAGGGGGTGCAGCATCGCATTACCCGGGAGCCGGACAGGCAGGTGCTGTGGCTGGCTCACCCAGAGCAGGCGGAGCCGGTACTGGCCGCGCTGGAGCAGTACATGGGGGACGACGATGTCCGGGATCGCGTGAATCGTGCCGGGCGTGCGCCGGTTCGCGGTGGGCGTTGGCAGCCTTCCCCCCGCCATGCGCCGCTGGTCTTAGCCATGATCGCCATTGCGGGGGTGGTGGCTTGGCTGACCGGTCTTGGCGAGAACCTGGTATCGGCCCTGTTCATGTATGTGGATCCTCGCTTCCATGACTGGCAGACGTTCCAGGGTCGCCTGGCGGGACTCACCGAAACCCTGGCGTCGGGGCAGGTCTGGCGGCTCATTACGCCGGATTTTCTGCACTTCAGCGTGATGCATATCCTGTTTAACGCCGTGATGCTCTGGTTTCTGGGTAGTCAGGTGGAGTGGATGGACGGCAAGGGGCGTTTCGTGACGCTGTTCCTGGTTACCAGCCTGGCTTCCAACACGCTTCAGTACCTGGTGTCAGGACCCTTGTTCGGCGGGCTTTCCGGAGTGGTGTATGGGGTGCTCGGCTATTGCTGGCTCAGCCAGCAGCGACAGCCCCGATTCCAGTTCCCGCCGGCCCTGGTGACCTTTGCGCTGGTGTGGATGATTATCGGGTTCACGCCCTTGCCGGAAGTGCTGGGTATCGGGCGCATGGCCAATGAAGCGCACCTGGGTGGTTTCCTGGGAGGCCTGTTGGTGGCGATGCTGGTGCCGCCGCCAGGACAGAGGCGCACGGTCTGAGCTGTGCCAGCCCGTTGTCAGACAAAAAAAGCCCCGCCAGTGGCGGGGCATTAAGTGAGCTCGGAAGCTCCTGATGAGAGAGAACCAAATGAAACGACCGCGTCATTTGGTGAGATAATGATAATCATTTTCGTTTAAGGCTGTCAAACCCATTGCGGGAGTTTTTTCATGACTTACGAGGAATTAATTCAACGGCTCGATCCGACGGTCTACCAGAACCTGCGTCGAGCCATCGAACTGGGCAAGTGGCCTGATGGTCGCAAGGTAACCGACGAGCAGCGTCGGACATGCCTTGAGGCGGTGATCCACTACGAGCAGACCCACAATATCCCCGAGCCGGACCGGGTGGGGTATATCGAACGCAATAACTGTGGCTCCGAGTCATCCGGCAAGGATGAAGGGCCCGAGACCATCCGTATTGTCAGCTGAGGTACCCTTGAACCAACTGCACGAGGCCAGCGGCCGGCTGGTGAAAATGCCGGCGACGCCAGATCAGCCGGTGAGTTACCGGCTCAGGGTGGGTGACCAGGAACTGCCCCTGAACGAGTTGATGGGCCAAACCATCGAGATTGCCTACAGTGGCGAGATTCGCTGCATCCACTGCAACCGCAAGACCAGCAAAAGCTTCAATCAGGGGTATTGCTACCCCTGCTTCAAACGCCTGGCAGCGTGCGACACCTGCATCATGAGCCCGGAAAAGTGCCATTATCACCTGGGCACCTGTCGTGAACCGGAGTGGGGCGAAACCCATTGTATGACCGGTCATGTGGTTTACCTGGCCAACTCCTCCGGACTCAAGGTTGGTATAACCCGTGCCAGCCAGGTGCCTACCCGCTGGATCGACCAGGGCGCCGTAGCAGCGATACCCATGCTGCGTGTAGCCACCCGATACCTGGCCGGGCTGGTGGAAGTAGCCTGCAAGCAGCATGTGGCGGACCGCACCAACTGGCGAACCATGCTAAAGGGCGAAGCACCGGCGCTGGACCTGGTGGCCGAGCGGACAGGGTTACTGGATCGTATTGCACCTGACCTGGACCGGCTGGCTTCCGAGCACGGGCCGCGCAGCATTGAAGTGGCTGATGACCCGGCCTGGCAGCTGGATTACCCGGTTGCCGCCTGGCCGCAGAAGATCAAGACCCATAACCTGGACAAAGAGCCCGTGGCAACCGGCGTGTTACAGGGCATCAAGGGGCAATACCTGATGCTGGACACGGGCGTTATCAATATTCGCAAGTACACGGCCTACGATGTCCGTGTGCGGGTTCTGTCGGAGTAACACCATGCGTACAAGTCAACCGAAGACCATTTACCTCAGTGAATACCGGGTGCCGGACTTCCTGGTGGATCATGCTGACCTGCGTTTCGAGCTGTTTGAAGACGGCGCCCGTGTACACAGTAGCCTCAGCATCCGGCGTAATCCCGAAGCGCACGGGCAGGGCAGTCCGCTGGAGTTGAACGGAGATTCCCTGCAACTTCAATCCGTTCACCTGGATGGCCGTGAATTGGCAAAGGATGAGTACGAGGACCGGGGCGACCTTCTGGTGGTGCCTTCGGTACCGGATGCCTTCGAATTGAGGGTGGTGACCTGGATTGAACCCCAGAACAACACTCGGCTTGAGGGCCTCTACAAGTCGTCCGGCATGTTCTGTACACAGTGCGAGGCCGAAGGATTCCGCTGCATCACTTTCTTCCCGGACCGGCCGGATGTGATGGCCCGGTTCCGTACCCGGATAGAGGCGGACAAGGCTGCCTACCCGGTGCTGCTGTCCAACGGTAACCCTGTCGACAGCGGTGAGCTGGATAACGGCCGTCACTTTGTGACCTGGGAAGACCCGTTCCCGAAGCCCAGCTACCTGTTTGCCCTGGTGGCCGGTGCCCTGGTGGAAAAAAACGATACCTTCCGCACCATGTCCGGCCGGGAGATCGACCTGCGAATCTACGTGGAGCCCCGCAACGCGGACAAGACCGCCCACGCCATGGATTCCCTCAAGCGCTCCATGCGCTGGGACGAGGAAACCTACGGCCGCGAGTACGACCTGGACATCTTCATGATCGTTGCGGTGGACGACTTCAATATGGGCGCCATGGAAAACAAGGGTCTGAACATCTTCAACTCGTCCTGTGTGCTGGCCCGGCCCGAGTCTGAAACCGACATGGCATTCCAGCGCATCGAAGCCATCGTGGCCCACGAATACTTCCACAACTGGTCCGGCAACCGGGTCACCTGCCGTGACTGGTTCCAGCTCAGCCTGAAAGAGGGCTTTACCGTCTTCCGGGACTCGCAGTTCTCCGCCGATATGGGATCGCCCACGGTGAAGCGAATCGAGGATGCCACGCTACTGCGCACTGCCCAGTTTGCCGAGGACGCCGGCCCCATGGCCCATCCGGTGCGGCCCGCTTCGTACATGGAGATTTCCAACTTCTACACCCTGACCATCTATGAGAAAGGCAATGAAGTTGTGCGGATGATTCATACGCTGCTGGGCCCGGAACTGTTCCGCAAGGGTAGCGACCTCTACTTCGAGCGCCATGATGGCCAGGCGGTAACTACCGACGACTTCGTCCGCGCCATGGAAGACGCCAGCGGTCGTGATCTGAGCCAGTTCCGGCTGTGGTACGAACAGGCGGGGACGCCGGTGCTAACGGTGGAAGATGACTATGACGAGGCCAGCCAGACCTATCGCCTGACGGTGGCCCAGTCCATTCCTGACACCCCTGGTCAGACCGGCAAGAAACCCCAGCACATTCCATTCGCTCTGGGACTGCTGGCTGCCAACGGTACCGATATCCCCCTGACCCTGGCTGGTGAGCAGTCCGCCGGAGCGACGACCCGGGTGCTGGAACTGACAGAAAAGAGCCATACGTTTGAATTTACGGGTATCGCCAGCCGGCCGGTGCCGTCGCTGTTGCGTAACTTCTCGGCTCCGGTGCGGGTGAACTACCCCTGGACCCGCGACCAGCTGATGTTCCTGATGAGTCACGACAGCGATGGCTTCAACCGCTGGGACGCAGGTCAACGGTTGGCGGTGGAGGTGATCCGTGAACTGTCCGGTCATGCCGAAGCAGAGGTGGATCCACGGCTTGTCGAAGCCAGCCGCACGCTGCTGAATGATCGGGATGCGGACCAGGCGCTGGTTGCGAAGATGCTGCAGTTGCCCACCGAGGCCTACCTGATTGAGCTCGCAGACAAGCCCGACGTGCAGATTATTCACCATGCCCGTGAGCGGGTGCTGAAGGTGCTGGCTACCGCCCTGCGGGAGGAACTGCTGGACTGCTACCGTCGGCAGCAACCAGCCGAGCCATACCAGGTAACACCGGAAGATGTCGCCAGCCGGAGCCTGCGTAACATGGCCCTGTCCTGGCTGCTCCACATCGGTGATGAAGGGGCCCTCAGCCTGGCGCTGGCGCAATTTGAAAGCGCGACCAATATGACAGACCAGGCCGGTGCCCTGCGGGCGCTGGTCAACTCTCCGTTCGAGGCAGAGCGGGGCCGGGCGCTGGAGGCGTTCTACCAGCAATGGCACCAGGATCCACAGGTGGTGGAGCAGTGGTTCTCTATCCAGGCGGCCAGCCCGGTCGCCGGTGACCTGCCGTCGGTGCGCCGTCTGCTGGAGCATGAGGCATTTGACTGGAAAAACCCCAACAAGATTCGCTCTGTGGTGGGGGCCTTTGCCGGCCAGAACCTGGTGCACTTCCACGACCAGGAAGGTTCCGGTTACCGGTTCCTGGCCGATACCATCCGTCGCCTGGACGACAGTAACCCCCAGATCGCAGCCCGCCTGGCCGCACCACTGACCCGGTGGCGCAAGTTTGCCCCGGTCTACAGCGAAGGCATGCGCAAGGCGCTGGAATCGATTCGTGACAAGGATGGCCTGTCCCGGGATGTCTACGAGATTGTCCACAAGAGCCTGGCGGATTGAGGTTTCAGTGCCTGTGCGCACCATTAAAGGTCGCAGACTCAGATGGTTATCGGGTCTGCGGCTTTATTTTGGGCCTGATCTGGGCTATGTTCTGAAAAGCTGAGAATGTGACGTTTTGTTACGTCCCGCTGCCGGATTCCGGGCGAGGGTCGCGCTGTTTGCGGCCAGGCTGGCTGGAATCTGCTCCAAAAACTACGAATAAAGAAGGAATCGTTTATGGCAATCCGAACCGCACTGCGACTCAAAGCCTCCACCCTGGCCCTGGCCGCCTCCGTTGGTCTGGCCGCAGGCTCCATGTCGGTGTCCGCGCAGGAACAGCGCTTCGTGACTATTGGTACTGGCGGGGTTACAGGCGTCTACTATCCGGCCGGTGGTGCTATCTGCCGCCTGGTCAACATGGACCGCAAGGAACACGGCATTCGCTGCTCCGTGGAAAGCACTGGTGGCTCCGTGTATAACCTGAACGCCATCAGTCAGGGCGAACTTGACCTGGCTGTTGCGCAGTCCGACTGGCAGTACCACGCCTATAACGGCACCAGTGAATTCGAGGGCGCAAAGGTCGAAAAGCTGCGGGCGGTATTCTCGTTGCATCCGGAGCCATTCACCGTCGTGGCCAGCAAGGGCTCTGGCATCAAGACCTTCGAGGACCTGGAAGGCAAGCGGGTTTCCGTGGGCAACCCGGGCTCCGGCCAGCGGGCCACCGCCGAGGTACTGATGGCAGAAATGGGCTGGGATATGGACAAGTTCTCCCTGGCCGCCGAGCTGAAGGCCGCCGAGCAGTCCCAGGCCCTGTGTGACGGCAATATTGACGCGTTCTTCTACACGGTTGGTCACCCCTCCGGTGCCATCAAGGAGGCTACGACCTCCTGTGACAGCACCATCGTGGCCGTCGACAATGAGGCCACCAAAACCCTGGTCGAGGAGCACCCCTACTATCGGGTAGCCACCATTCCCGGCGGCATGTACCGCGGTAACGAAGAAGATGTGAAGACCTTTGGTGTTGCGGCTACCTTTGTTACCTCTTCCGATGTGGACGAGGATGTGGTCTATGAAGTAGTCAAGGCCGTGTTCGAGAACTTCGACAGCTTCAAGCGCCTGCACCCGGCCTTTGGCAACCTGCAGAAGGAAGAAATGGTCTCCGACGCCCTGAGTGCGCCGCTGCACAAGGGTGCTGAAAAGTACTACCGCGAGGCCGGCCTGATCGAGTGATCAGCCTGACGGCCTGAGCTGTACCGCCGGGGGTTCCGCCTCCGGCGGTTTTTGTCTGAACCGTGAAATTCCGATGGAACCGGCCCCATGACCAACCGCGACCCCTCCGCGCCCGATAACGTTGACGTCTCTAAGATCCACGAAGTAATGCAGACGGAAACCGGGGGCAGGGCGCTGACCGGGCCGGCGTCTGTCCTGCTTTTTATTGTTCCGCTGGTATGGTCGCTGTTCCAGTTATGGATCGCCTCTCCGCTGCCATACATTGTCAATTTTGGCATCCTCAATTCCACTGAGGCCCGCTCGATCCACCTGGCCTTCGCGACGTTCCTGGCATTCACCGCGTTTCCCATGTTCCGGGGCCGCCACGACACTCATATCCCCTGGTTCGACTGGATACTGGCGCTCGCCGCTTCTTTCTCAGCGGCCTATTTGTTCCTGTTCTATGACCAGCTCTCTGAACGCCCGGGTGCACCCATTATCCAGGACCTGGTCGTTGCGCTGGGCGGCCTGGTGCTGTTGCTGGAAGCTACCCGGCGGGCGCTGGGGCTTCCCCTGACGGTGGTGGCCGCGGTGTTTATTACCTATTCCCTCGCTGGTCCCTGGATGCCGGATGTGATTGCCCACAAGGGAGCAAGCCTTAACAAGCTGGCTTCCCATCAATGGCTGGGTACCGAGGGGGTCTTCGGCGTTGCGCTAGGGGTATCCACCACCTTCGTGTTTCTCTTCGTTCTGTTCGGCGCCCTGCTGGAGAAGGCCGGAGCCGGTAATTACTTTATCAAGGTGGCCTATGCGCTCCTGGGGCACATGCGCGGTGGGCCGGCCAAGGCAGCTGTGGTCTCCAGCGGTCTCTCCGGCGTTATTTCTGGTTCATCGATTGCCAACGTCGTCACCACCGGCACCTTTACCATCCCGTTGATGAAGCGCGTGGGCTTCCCGGCCACCAAGTCCGGTGCGGTTGAGGTTGCCGCCTCCACCAATGGTCAGCTGACGCCCCCGATTATGGGTGCTGCCGCCTTCCTGATGGTGGAGTACGTAGGCATCTCCTACCTGGAAGTGATCAAGCACGCCATACTGCCGGCGCTCATCTCCTACGTGGCGCTTATCTATATTGTTCACCTGGAAGCCTGCAAGCTGGGTATGAAGGGCATCGAACGCCTGAACAAGCCGACCCTGGCCCAGCGCATGCTCACCTGGGTGGTGTTGTTGCTCGGTCTGATCATCCTCAGCTTCGCGGTCTATTATGGTATTGGCTGGACCAAGACCTTGCTGGGGGATGCGGCCGTCTGGGTGCTCGGGCCCCTCTTGCTGGTCGTCTATATGGCGCTGGTAGCCTATGCCGCTAAATTCCCACCCCTGGAGGTAGATGACGGCAGTACAGACATGACCCAGTTACCGGAGGTTGCGCCAACCGTAAAAACCGGCCTTTACTACCTGCTGCCGGTGGTCGTGCTGGTCTGGTGTCTCACTGTGGAGCGTTTCTCGCCCCAGCTGTCCGCTTTCTGGGCCACCCTGTTCATGGTGTTTATCGTGTTGACCCAGCGCCCCTTGCTGGCGTTCTTCCGCAAGCACGAAGGTATCGGGAAATCCATTTATCAGGGCTGGTCAGAGTTGTTACACGCCTTCGCTACCGGCGGTCGCAACATGGTGGGTATCGGTGTGGCTACGGCAACGGCGGGTATCGTGGTTGGTACGGTAACCCTGACCGGCATCGGGCTGGTGATGACCGAGTTTGTCGAGTTCATCTCCGGCGGCAACCTGATGCTGATGCTGATATTCACCGCCCTGATCAGCCTGCTGCTGGGCATGGGGTTGCCCACCACCGCCAACTACATCGTGGTTTCTACCCTGATGGCACCGGTTATCGTTACCCTGGGCGCAGAGAACGGCTTGCTGGTGCCGCTGATCGCCGTCCACCTGTTTGTGTTCTATTTCGGTATCCTGGCAGATGACACGCCACCCGTGGGGTTGGCCGCCTATGCAGCGGCGGCGATATCCGGGGCAGACCCTATCCGTACCGGTATCCAGGGCTTCGCCTATGACATTCGCACGGCTGTGCTGCCGTTCATGTTTATCTTCAATACCCAGTTGCTGTTGATTGGACTGACTGGCCCCCTGGACCTGGTGATCACGATCGTCAGTGCCGTGGTGGCTATTCTCGCGTTCTCAGCGGCGACCCAGGGCTACTGGCTGACCAGAAGCTATAAGTGGGAGTCGGCGCTGCTGATTCTCATCGCGTTCACGCTGTTCCGCCCGGGTTTCTGGTGGGATCGCATTTATCCGGAATATGCCGAGCAACCCGGTGCTCAAATCGTCGAGCAGATCGAGGTGCTGGCCGAGGATCCCGAGGTCGACTACGTCGTCTTGCAGGTCACCCTCCTGGATATTTCCGGTGACGAGCGCGCCACCTGGATGCAGCTGCCGATTGCGGAAGGCGAAACGCCGGAAGAGCGGCTGGTGAATATGGGTATTGAGGGCAGCCCGGATGGCGACCGTTATACCGTCGACTTCATCGGTTTCGACAGTCCGGCGGAGAGAGCCGGGCTGGAGTTCGGCTCGACCATTGACGTGGTCCGGGTCCCGCAGGAACGACCGCCAAGGGAGCTGGTGTACATTCCTGCGCTGCTCCTGCTGGCGCTGCTGGGCTGGCTGCAGGTGCGTCGTCGCCGTAAGGAAAACCCGTCAGAGACGGCGCCAGCTACCTGACAGGCCAGCGAAAATCCTGTTAAACTCCTCGCCGTTCGAGCCGCACTGGTAGCGCGGCTCCCGTTAACACGTGGTCTTTGGTACGGATCACCGCTGAGAGGAGTTTCCCATGCCCGTAGTGACCCTGCCTGACGGCAGCCATCGCAGTTTTCCCAATCCCGTCACTGTTCATGACGTCGCCGCCGATATCGGCGCCGGCCTCGCCAAGGCTGCGCTTGCCGGGCGCGTAAATGGCAAGTTGGTGGACACCAGCTACGAGATCGACCAGGACACAGACCTGGCCATCGTTACTGACCGCGACGAGGATGGTGTTGATATCATTCGCCATTCCACCGCACACCTGCTGGCCATGGCCGTCAAGGAGCTGTTCCCCGAAGCCCAGGTTACTATCGGGCCGGTCATCGACAACGGCTTCTACTACGACTTCAAGTTCGACCGTCCCTTCACCAACGAAGACCTGGAGCGGATCGAAAAGCGCATGGAAGAACTGGCGAAACAGGATATCCCGGTATCGCGCTCTGTCCTGTCGCGGGAAGATGCTGTCAAGCTGTTTCACGAAATGGGGGAAGAGTACAAGGTCCGCATTATCGAGGACATTCCCGGTGATGAAGACCTCTCGTTCTACCGCCAGGGCGACTTCATCGACTTGTGCCGTGGTCCCCACGTACCGAGCACCGGCAAGCTCAAGGCCTTCAAGCTGACCAAGGTAGCCGGCGCTTACTGGCGGGGCGACACGGGCAACGAACAGTTGCAGCGTGTTTATGGCACCGCCTGGGGCAACAAGAAAGAGCTCAAGGCCTACCTGCAGCGTCTGGAAGAGGCTGAAAAACGCGACCACCGCAAGATTGGCAAGAAGCTGGGCCTGTTCCATATGCAGGAAGAGGCTCCGGGCATGGTGTTCTGGCATCCGGACGGCTGGGCCCTGTACCAGGAAGTCGAGCAGTACATGCGAGCAATGCAGCGTCGCCACGGCTACCAGGAGATCAAGACGCCCCAGGTAGTGGCCCGCACCCTTTGGGAGAAGTCCGGTCACTGGGACAAGTTCAAGGACGACATGTTTACCACCGAGTCGGAAAAACATGACTTCGCCATCAAGCCCATGAACTGTCCCTGTCATATCCAGGTGTTTAACCAGGGTCTGAAGAGCTACAAGGACCTGCCCCTGCGGTTGGCGGAATTCGGTTCGTGCCACCGCAATGAGGCATCGGGGGCTTTGCACGGTATTATGCGGGTGAGGGGGTTCACCCAGGATGACGCGCACATCTTCTGTGAGGAAGATGCCATCCAGGACGAAGTGTCTGCCTTTATCGGTATGCTGCACGAGGTTTATGCGGACTTCGGCTTTGACCAGATCCTGTACAAGCTCTCCACCCGGCCGGAAAAACGTGTCGGCTCTGACGAAGTCTGGGACAAGGCGGAGGCCGCCCTCGAGCAGGCGCTGAACCGCGAAGGCGTGGACTGGGAGTTGCTGCCGGGCGAGGGTGCCTTCTACGGGCCGAAGATCGAATTCTCCCTGAAGGACTGCATCGGCCGGGTATGGCAGTGTGGTACCATTCAGGTGGATTTCTCCATGCCGGGCCGTCTCGGTGCCCAGTATGTGGCCGACAATTCGGAGCGCCGGACTCCGGTCATGCTGCACCGCGCGGTGCTGGGTTCCTTCGAGCGTTTCATCGGTATCCTGATCGAGGAATACGAGGGTGCTTTCCCCACCTGGCTGGCACCCACCCAGGTGGCCATCCTCAATATCACGGATCGCCAGGCAGAATATTGCGAGAATCTGGCGAAAAAGTGGCAGGATGCGGGTTATCGGGTAAATGCTGACTTGAGAAACGAGAAGATCGGCTTTAAAATCCGCGAGCATACTTTAAACAAGGTTCCGTATCTTGTCGTAATCGGCGATAAGGAAGTCGAGAACGGCGCCGTTGCGGTGAGAACCCGCAAAGGGGAAGATCTCGGAACCATGACGCCGGAAGCGTTCGAGGCTCTGCTGGCAGCAGAGGTCGCGCGTAAAGGCAGAACCAAGACGGAGAACTGATTATCAAACAGCGAGCGAATCGGGGTGGTCGCGCACCACGCGCACCTATTAACGAGAACATTGACGCTACAGAAGTGCGCCTTATCGATGCCGAGGGCAACCAGGTTGGCATTGTGTCGATCGAAGATGCCCTGAAGCAGGCAGAAGAGGCAACTCTGGACCTTGTTCAGGTTACGGATTCCGATCCGATCGTCTGTAAGATAATGGACTACGGCAAGAAGGTCTTCGAGGAGAAGAAGGCCAAGGCTGCTGCCAAGAAGAAGCAGAAGCAGGTCCAGATCAAAGAAGTGAAATTCAGACCAGGGACGGAAGAAGGGGATTATCAGGTCAAACTACGCAACCTGATACGTTTCCTTGAAAACGGGGATCGCGGCAAGATCACTGTCCGTTTCCGCGGCCGTGAGATGGCACACCAGGAAATCGGTATGCAGCTCATGAACCGCATCGAAAAGGACATTGAGGAGCTGGCCCAGGTAGAGCAACGGCCCAAGATGGAAGGCCGCCAGATGACCATGGTTGTATCGCCCCGTAAAAAGAAGTGATCCCGAACACCAGGCAGGTCCCCCGCGCTGGCGGGGGATTTGTCGTTCAGGAACACATTTTATTTGATTGAAAAACAGAATGCGGAGTTTTAAGAAATGTCCAAGATGAAAACCAAGAGCGGGGCGGCCAAGCGCTTCAAGAAGACCGCCACCGGCTTTAAGCATAAGCAGTCCTTCACCAGTCATATCCTGACCAAGAAGAGTCCGAAGCGTAAGCGTCAGCTGCGTGGCACCAAGATGATTGCCAAGTCGGACGTTGCTTCCATCAAGCGTATGATCGCCAGTTAATCAACCGGTCTGGAGAAGGAAATAGTTTATGGCACGTGTTAAGCGTGGCGTGATTGCACGCCGTCGTCACAAGAAGATTCTGAAGCAGGCCAAGGGTTACTACGGTGCCCGTAGCCGTGTTTTCCGGGTAGCCAAGCAGGCGGTCATCAAGGCGCATCAGTATGCCTACCGTGACCGTCGTAACCGCAAGCGCGCTTTCCGCGCCCTGTGGATCTCCCGGATCAACGCCGGCGCCCGCGCCAACGGCCTGTCATACAGCCGTCTGATCGCTGGCCTGAAGAAGGCGGAAGTGGAAATCGATCGCAAGGTTCTGGCCGACCTGGCCATGAACGAGCAGCAGGCGTTTGCTGCTGTTGTCGAGAAGGCAAAAGCGGCGCTCTGATCGCTGAGCTCTTTGAGCGAGTATCGATCGACGGATAACTGCAGCCGCAGTTATCCCTGACAGGGGAAGGGCGCGCTCTTCCCCTGTTTTTGTTTTTATAGCCCCAATATTCTGGTTTGGAGCAGGCACTGATGGAAAACCTGGAGCAACTTGTTCAGGACGGGCTTACTGCAGTCAAGAACGCGGACAGTTTGCAGACACTGGATCAAATCCGGGTGGAATACCTGGGCAAGAAAGGGGTGATCACCCAACAGGCGAAGACCCTTGGCAAACTGAGCCCGGAAGAGCGTCCTGCCGCCGGCCAGAAGATCAACGAGGCCAAGGGGCAGGTTGAGGAAGCCATCAACGCCCGCCGCGCCAGCCTCGAAGAAGCCGCTATCGCTGACCGGTTGGCCCGGGAGTCCATCGACGTGACACTGCCGGGCCGTGGCCAGGACCTGGGTGGCCTGCACCCGGTAACCCGCACCCTCCAGCGTATTGAGCAGTTTTTCGGCAATGCCGGCTACTCCGTAGAGCAGGGGCCGGAGATCGAAGACGACTACCATAACTTCGAAGCGCTCAATATTCCGGGCCATCATCCAGCCCGGGCCATGCACGATACCTTCTACTTCAACCCGGGCACGTTGCTGCGCACGCACACGTCTCCGGTACAGATCCGTACCATGGAAGCGGGTAAACCGCCGTTCCGGATGATCTGTCCCGGCCGCGTCTACCGGTGTGACTCGGACATGACCCACACCCCCATGTTCCACCAGGTGGAAGGTCTGCTGGTGGAGCGCAATGTGAGCTTTGCCGACCTCAAGAGCACTATTGAGGAATTCCTGCGGGTCTTTTTCGAGCGGGATCTGCAAGTGCGGTTCCGTCCTTCCTATTTCCCGTTCACCGAGCCTTCCGCCGAGGTGGATATCGAGTGGGGCCGGGAAGAGGACGGCAGTATCAAGTGGCTTGAGGTGATGGGTTGCGGCATGGTGCACCCGAAAGTGTTCGAGTACTGCGGCATCGACGCCGAGGAATACCGTGGTTTTGCCTTTGGTCTGGGGGTAGAGCGCCTGGCCATGCTCCGTTACGGGGTCAACGACCTGCGGATGTTCTTCGACAACGACCTGCGCTTCCTGCGCCAGTTCCGTTAATTCCAGATCGCATCAGGACAAGGCATTTAACATGAAATTCAGTGAAAAGTGGCTGCGCGAGTGGGTCAACCCGGCTATTGGTACCCAGGAACTGATGGACCAGATCACCATGGCGGGTCTGGAAGTGGACGGTTTCGAGCCCGTGGCAGGCGAGTTTACCGGGGTAATCGTTGGTGAGGTACGCTCTGTGGCGCCGCACCCGGACGCTGACAAACTGCGGGTCTGCCAGGTGGCTGGTGGCGATGAGGTTGTACAGGTTGTCTGCGGCGCCCCCAATGTCCGGGAAGGCCTCAAGGTGCCATTTGCGGTAGTGGGCGCTGTATTGCCAGGAAATTTCCGCATCAAGGCGGCCAAGCTGCGTGGCCAGCCTTCCAACGGCATGCTTTGCTCCGAGTCCGAACTGGGCCTGTCAGAGGACCATGGAGGGCTGATGGAACTGCCTGCCGAGGCGCCGACAGGGCAGGACCTGAGTGACTACCTGGGCCTGAACGACATCACCATTGATGTGGACCTGACCCCTAACCGGGCAGACTGCCTGTCCCTGCGCGGCCTGGCGCGGGAAGTGGGCGTACTGACCGGCGAGTCCGTCAATGAGCCAGAGCTGCATCCGGTGCCAGCCACCCATGACGAAAAACCACAAGTGACCGTCGAAGCGCCGGCCGCCTGCCCCCGTTATCTGGGGCGGGTTATTCGCAACGTTGATCTGTCCGTTGACACTCCCCTGTGGATGGTGGAGAAGTTGCGCCGCAGCGGCATCCGCTCCATTGATCCGGCTGTGGACATTACCAACTACGTGATGCTGGAACTGGGCCAGCCGCTGCATGCCTTTGACCGGGCCGAGATCGACGGCGGAATCGTGGTGCGCATGGCCCACCAGGATGAGGAACTGGTGCTGTTGGATGGTCAGACCGTCAAGCTCACCGCCAACACCCTGGTTATTGCAGACCATCAGAAACCCCTGGCCATCGCCGGTGTGATGGGTGGTGAGCATTCCGGTGTCACTGAAAAGACCCGTGACCTGGTGCTGGAATCTGCCTGGTTCGAACCGGTCGCCCTGGCCGGCAAGGCCCGGGAATATGGCCTCCATACTGACGCCTCGCATCGCTTCGAGCGGGGTGTTGATTATGAGTTGGCCCGCACCGCCATGGAGCGGGCCACTGCCTTGCTGCTGGAAATCACCGGCGGCGAGGCTGGCGAGATCGTTGAGGTGGCCAGTGAGGCGCACCTGCCGGATGCCCCCATGGTAACCCTGCGAGCTGAGCGTCTGGCCGGCGTACTGGGCATGACCATCGACGCGTCGCGGGTTGAAGACATCCTGACCCGTCTGGGTCTGGGCATTGTTGACCAGGCCGGGGACCGCTGGACCGTGCGGGTGCCCAGCTACCGTCCGGACATCAGTATCGAGGAAGATCTGATTGAGGAAGTTGGTCGCATCTACGGCTACAACAACCTGCCGGTGACCGAGCCGTTTGGCTCCCTGGCCATGCGCCCTCGGGAAGAGGCCGTTCGGCCGCTGTCAGCTGTACGGGATTTCTTCGTGGCCAATGGCTACCAGGAGGCCATCACCTATAGCTTTGTTGACCCGAAGGTACAGGCGATCCTGGACCCGGCGCGTGACGGCATCGCCCTGGCAAACCCGATCTCGGCGGATCTGGCGGTAATGCGCACGACGCTCTGGAGCGGGCTTGTAAAGACGCTGGAGTACAACCAGAAGCGCCAGCAGCCCCGTATTCGCCTGTTTGAATCCGGTCTGAGGTTTGTGAAAGACGGCGAGCAGATCGACCAGCAGCCCATGCTGGCTGGCATTGTGACTGGCAATCAGCTGCCTGAGAACTGGGCCAACGGTCGCCGCCAGGCTGATTTCTTCGACGTGAAAGGGGAGCTGGAAGCCCTGTTCAGCCTGCTCGGGGTGGAGGTTCGTTTCACCGCAGGAGAGCACCCGGCCCTGCACCCAGGCCAGTGTGCGCAGCTATTCCTTGGGGATCAGCCAGTTGGCTGGTTGGGTGCGATGCATCCGCTAGTGCAGAAAAAACTGGATCTGGATGGCACGATCCTGATGTTTGAGCTATTCTTGAATCCGATCGTTTCCGGATATGTGCCTAATTTCAAAGAATTTTCAAAATACCCTGAAGTTCGCCGTGATTTGGCTATTATTATCGGAAATGAGATTGCGTTTGCAGACGTGGACCGGGTTGTCCGCAACAATGCCGGAGAGTGTCTGAACGCGTTGCGTGCGTTTGATGTCTATGAAGGTGAAAAACTGGGTGAAGGCAAGCGAAGTCTGGCCCTGAGCCTCTTCTGGCAGCATCCCGAGCGCACACTCAATGATGATGAAGTGCATGAGCTGTTCGACGGGGTCATCCAGGCCCTGCAGAGCGAGCTGGGAGCGACACTGAGGAGTTGATAATGGCGGCTTTGACGAAAGCGGAAATGGCAGAAAGGCTGTATGAGGAACTGGGCCTGAACAAACGCGAAGCCAAGGAAATGGTCGAGGCTTTTTTCGACGAAATCAGAGACGCACTCAGCCATAACGAGCAGGTAAAGTTGTCAGGTTTTGGCAACTTTGACCTGCGGGACAAGAAGCAACGTCCGGGACGGAACCCGAAAACGGGTGAGGAAATCCCCATCAGCGCACGCCGTGTGGTGACCTTCCGGCCAGGCCAGAAACTCAAGCAAAAAGTAGAGACCTATGCTGGAAGCCAGTCATAACAACGAGCTGCCGGTTATTCCCGGCAAGCGCTACTTCACCATCGGTGAAGTGGCGGACCTGTGCCAGGTAAAGGCCCATGTGCTGCGGTACTGGGAGCAGGAGTTTCCTCAGTTATCGCCGGTCAAGCGTCGGGGTAACCGACGCTATTACCAGCGTGCTGACGTCATCACTATTCGGCAGATTCGTAGCCTGCTGTATGACCAGGGCTATACCATTGGTGGTGCCAAGCAGAAGCTGAACGGTGAGGAAATCAAGGAAGATACCAGCCAGTACAGGCAGCTGATCCGTCAGATGATCACTGAACTCGAAGATGTGCTGGATGTGCTGAACTCGCCGGTCCGTTAATGCTGGATACGGACCAGATAGCCAAAAAAAACCGGCCTGGAGCCCCAGGCCGGTTTTTTTGTGTCTGAGCGTCTGGCCAGCACTTCTGAAATCTGGAGGTTGCAAGCTTCACCGTACGCGGCTAATTTCTGAAAGAAACCACCAATGGGCGAAAGAGGAAGGATCATGAATCGCAGGACGCCGTTCAGGACTGCCTTTAACAGTAATATGCGGAGGCTGGGGCTACCGGTTGCGCCGGAACTGTTTGAACATTTTGACCTTGCTGTCGGCAATGCCTCCCAGATGGCGGCTGTGGTCGCCCGGCTGGAACAGCACGCTCCGGTGGCTGAGCTTGTGCGTCGCACCCTTGGACTGGACAGACTGATGGTGGCCGCCGGTTATGATGCTCGCCTTTATACTGCCGCCGTAGTTGGCAGTATTGCCCTGGCGTCAGGACAATTCGAAGGGGAGGGAAGTACGACCGGGAAGCTGTTTCGTTTTACCTTTCAGCATCAGCTCCAGTTTCCTGGCTGGCAGGCCATGTTTTCAGGAAATGCGGCGCTAACGGATGCCACCGCAATCAATGCCAGGTGGATCGGTCAGCGAGCCAGGCTGTCCATCTGAACCGAAAACCCCGGAAAGGTACATAGTACCGGAGGTCATCGACTGCGCTGACGAAGCTTGCGACTCCAGCGTTGCTTGGCATACCGGCGCAGGTTGGAGACATTATCGGTCTCATCCATGATCTCGGTGCCCAGCAGGGTTTCCAGGATGTCTTCCAGTGTCACTATACCCAGCCATGTGCCCAACTCGTCGTATACGATGGCCATGTGCTGACGTTCCCGGAGCATCTCGGAGAACAGGAATTCGATATTCGTGCTGGCTTTGACCCGTTTGATCGGCCGGATGTTATCCATCAGCGCAGCATCGGAGGCAAGGTTGATAACGTCAGCCTTATGGATATAGCCCAGCGCTTCCCCTTCTTCGTCCAGCACCGGAAAGCGCGAGAAGGGCGTTGTTCTGACCTTTTGCAGAAACTCGTCGAGCGTCGTCTCCGGTGAAATCACCTTGCACACGGTACGCGGTGTCATCACGGCACTGACTTTGATCTCGTGGAAGCGCAGCACGTTCTGGATAATTCGTCGCTCGTCCTCGTCCAGGGCTTGCTGGTCACGCCCGATTTCCGCCAGGGCGCTGATTTCTCCACGAATGTCGGTTTCGTCTTCGCCAGACGTCAGCCGGCGGGTGACCAGCTTGGACAGCCAGACAAAGGGGAGCAGGGCTTTTACCAGGAACCCGAGAGTCGCCGGTAGTGCAGGGGCGATATTGCGCCAGTAGCGGGCACCAATGGTTTTGGGAATGATCTCGGACAGTATCAGGATCGCCAGTGTCATGGCTGCAGACGCAGCGCCCAGCCAGGCTTCGCCAAAAACCACGGCAACCTGGGCGCCGACGCCAGTGGCGCCGGCGGTATGGGCGATGGTGTTCAGGGTCAGGATGGCCGACAGGGGGTCATCGATTTCATCCTTGAGTTTGCGCAGCCGTTTGAAAAGCTCGGGCCTGTCCTTCCGAAGCGAGGCTATATAGCTTGGAGTAACTGACAGCAGTGACGCTTCAAGAATGGAACAGAGGAAAGAAAAACCGATAGAAATAACGGCAAACAGGATGAGAAGTGTCATGGAGTCCCGAGTCGGATGAATACTGCCGGATGTTATCGCGACCGGTTGAACTTGTGAAGCGTCCGGGTTACCGGTTGCCGGGAGAAATGGGCACAAAACCGGTATAGTGCAGAAAAGTCTTTTGCCGGGAAGGATATCCATGCTGTTTGCCATATTACTGGGTGCTGCCATTGGTTACGCGTTTGGTCGTTTGCCGGGCCTGATCATCGGTGGCGCCGTGGGGGCGTTTCTTTTCAAACGCCTGAAAAAGAAAGTCGTTGGCCGACTTCAGGACATGCAGAGTGGGTTCGTGGAATCGGTCTTCGCCGTCATGGGCGCTGTGAGCAAGGCCGATGGCGTGGTTACCCACGATGAGATCCGCATGGCGGAGACCATGTTTGATCGCTTTCACCTGAATGCCAGCCAGCGGGAGACCGCCAAGGCCGCCTTCAATCGGGGCAAGGCCGGAGACTTTGACCTGGACGCGGAGCTGCAACGATTCCGGCGGGTCTGTGCCGGCCAGTCAGCCCTGCTGCAGATGTTCCTGCAGGTGCAGGTATCAGCGGTAGCCGCTGATGGTGAGGTGCACCCGGCCGAACACGAGATGCTGGTGCGCATTGCCCGGGGGCTGGGCCTGCCAGAGAGCCTGGTGGAGCAACTGGAGGCCACGCTGCGAGGCGCCCAGGCGGGTGCATCGGGCGCTTCGAGCTACTCCACCGGCCAGCAGATTGACGATGCCTACAAGACGCTCGGGGTGAGTCCGTCCGCCAGTGAGTCTGAACTCAAGCGAGCGTATCGCAAGCTGATGAGCGAGAATCACCCGGACAAACTGGCTGGCCGGGGCCTGCCAGAGAGCATGCGGGAGATGGCTGAAGAGCGCACCCGCGAAATCAGCCATGCCTACGATGTGGTCAAGGAGGCCCGGAAGAAGAGCGCCTGATTGCCAGGTCTAACTGATTCACATTGAAACCGGGTGTAAAAGTGTATTACTTGTTGACCGTCTAATAGTGATCCTCTAGCTTGATGAGGGTGGGAGGTTTGCCAACACGCCGTCCCCGCCTCGATACAAGAAAAATCATTAGCGGAGATCCTATGAAAATGTCACCAAGAGCCCCCCGTTCATTGCTTTCCCTTGCCTGCGCCATGGCCATCGGCGTTTCGGTGGGTGTCGCCAAGGCCGAAGAGTATGACCTGCCCCGGTTGCTGGTGATCGGAACGCCGGGCACCTCCAGCGGCAGCTTTGCTTCCACCAATGGCTGGGCCCCGATCCTCAAGGAGCAGCTGGGGACCAACTCCCGCGTTGTGCCGGAAGACAGCGAACCCCAGCGCTACAGGCGGCTGACCGAACGTCGCGATATCAACATGAGCTCCGTGTCCTCAGCGGAAATGCGTTTCCAGGTTGAGGGTATCGGTGCCTATGCCGGCATGGAGCCGGTCCCGCAACGTATGCTCTGGCACCACAACGATACCCCCTGGGGATTCGTGGTTTCGGGCGATTCCGACATTGAAACGATGGATGACCTGAAGAAAGGTGGCGTACGGGTCGCCCAGGGCGCCTTCTCGCCCCCCATGACGACGGCGGTCCAGCAAGCCCTGCCGGCCTATCTTGGCATGACAGAAACGGAAGCCAGTGAAAAGCTGGAGTTTGTTCCCGCCAGCAGTTATGTGGAGAACTGCCGGTCCGTCGTGGAAGGTAAGGCGGATGTGGCTTATTGCGCCACCATCAGCTCGGTTCTCTCGGAAATGGAGGGGGCACCCGGTGGCATTCGCTGGTTGAACATGGATATCGATAACAAGGAGGCCTGGGCGGGCTTCCTGGAACACCGGCCGATGGTCGTGCCCACCACGATCACCATGGGCGTCAGCACCGCCAAGGGGGTTGATGGCCTGGCGTCCAACTTCGTCTATGCGGTGCCGGCCGATGTGGAGGACTCCTTCGCCTATAGCCTGGCAAAGTGGTTCCATCAGAGCTTTGACGATTACAAGGGTACGCACCCACTTGCAACACGCATGGATGTGGAAATCTTTCGGAACTACCTTGACCGCTCCCCGATCCCGGTTCATGAGGGCACGGTTCGCTATCTGAAAGAAATCGATGTGTGGACAGAGGAAGACGAGGCCTGGAACAACGAAGCCATTGAAAAGATGAATGCCTGGATAGAAGCCCGCAAGGCCGCTCTCGCGGAGGCCAGGGAGCAAGGCGTGGAGATTAGCCACAATAACGAGGACTTTATGGCGATTTACCGCAAGCATACCGAGGGTCTGGAAGGTTTCCGTTCACGACTCTGATTCCGGTTCAATCATGAAAAGCCGTTGGCGCTGGACAAGCGCCAGCGGCTTTTTCATTAAAGAGCATCCGCTCGCAGGATTTATTCGTCCGACCCTTAGTGATACTCTAGCCTGACACTTGTCAGGATTTGGCTTACCTGTTGTTATCGCAGGATAATAATGTGTAATAACTATCAATGAGGTTGGTTAATGACGAATTTTTCCCCCACTCGTTCCTTGATTTCCGTGGCTGCGGCCTTCTCCCTGAGCGTGGCCGCCACGGTGACCCAGGCTGAGGACTATGACCTGCCACGGCTGCTGGTCATCGGCACCCCCGGCACATCCAGTGGCAGCTTTGCTTCCACCAATGGCTGGGCGCCGGTACTGAAAGAGCAGACCGGTGCCAACGCCCGGATCGTTCCGGAAGACAGCGAAGCCCAGCGCTATCGCCGCCTGACCGACCGTCGTGATATCCAGATCAGTTCCGTGGCCTCTGCGGAGATCCGCTCCCAGACTGAAGGTGTTGGCGCCTATGCGGGCATCAAGCCGGTGGCCCAGCGGGTGATCTGGCACCACAACGACACCCCCTGGGGCTTTGTGGTATCCGGTGAGTCTGAGCTGGAGTCCATGGAAGACCTCAAGCGGGACGGTATCCGGGTCGCAGTGGGTGCGTTCTCACCACCCATGACCGTCGCCGTTCGTAAGGCTCTGCCGGCCTACCTGGGCCTGTCCGAGGAAGAAGCGGAAGAAATGATCACCTTTGTGCCGGCCAGCAGCTACGTGGAGAACTGCCGTTCCGTCGTTGAAGGTAAGGCAGACGTGGCCTACTGCGCTACTGTCAGCTCGGTGCTTGCAGAAATGGAAGGCGCTCCCGGTGGCATCCGCTGGCTGGATATGGACCAGAGCAACACGGAAGCATGGGATGCCTATCTTGCCCATCGCCCGATGACCGTGCCGGTCACCATCAATATGGGTGTCAGCACTGCGAAGGGTGTGGGTGGTCTCACCTCCAACTTCCTGTACGCGGTACCGGCGGACGCCGATGATGAGTTTGCCTATGACATGGCGAAGTGGTTCCACAAGGCCTACGACGACTACAAGGGCTCGCATCCGCTTTCCAGTCGTATGTCCATGGAAGTATTCCGGGACTACCTGGATACCTCACCGCTGCCGGTCCACGAGGGTACGGTTCGTTACCTGAAGGAAATCGGCGAATGGACTGAAGAGGATGACGCCTGGAACCAGGCTGCTATCGAGAAGATGGACGCCTGGATCGAAGCCCGCGCCGCAGCGATGGCGGAAGCCCGGGACAAGCGCATCGCCCCGGACCAGAATAATGAGGAATACATGGCCATCTTCAGGAAGCATACAGAGGGCCTTGAAGGCTTCCGCACACGCCTGTAATAAGCAGGGAGGGACCAGGGCGGATTATGATTGCCGCCCAGGTCCACCTCTGAGACTATTCCCTCACAATTAACACAAGAAACCGACTCCTATGACTCAATCGACATCGCCGGACCAGGCCCCTGGGGCCCTTCCGGAAGCTGAGCCGGAAGTAACGAGGCTTGGCCATCTGTTCTCATGGCAGAGTATTACCTTTGTCGTGCTCAGCGTTCTCGGGCTGCTGGGTGGTCTGGCCTATATTTTTGGCTTCACCTGGGACGGTCAGCGCCTGCTTGAGGGCGAGTACTACTGGGTGTTCATCGGACTGTTCTCGGCCGCTGCCTTCATTGCCCTGCCGGCCCGTAGAGGCCAGACGAAGGTACCTTTCTACGACGTGATTGCTGCAATCGTGGTCATCGTCGTCAGTTTCTACTTTGCCACCAACGCCTGGGACATGGTGCAGGCCGGGTGGAGCAACCTCTACCTTGGGGTAGTGGTCTGGCTGCTGATGATGGAGCTGGCACGTCGTAGTGGGGGCATTCCGTTCCTGCTGGTGGTCGTGCTGTTGGGCCTGTATCCGTTGGTCGCCGATTATTTCCCCGGCCTGCTGATGGGGATTCCCTACCAGTTTGAATACATGATCGAAGCCCACGTTTTCCGGGCGG
>Ga0098065_1000111_pt1 | contig 44231 bp, 28 predicted proteins | sample 25_taG_FD_75062 | JGI IMG/M metagenome (GOLD analysis project Ga0098065, IMG submission 75062) | Marine viral communities from Cariaco Basin, Caribbean Sea - 25_WHOI_OMZ | ecosystem: Environmental > Aquatic > Marine > Oceanic | place: Caribbean Sea: Cariaco Basin | collected 2014-11-08 | reverse complement strand
CTAATTAGTAAATATAAACAAATGAAAAAAATATAGGCGTTATTTTCGATTCTTAGCTTGTTGGCCTGTAGCCGTGATGATGATGAAAATTTAGATTGTACTCCAGACATGCATTAGTGCTTTTTATGAGCAGAACCAGGGAATAGCTGTGGCAGAATTTATGCCAGCAAAATATGCTATCGATGATGGTGAGCATCTGGTTTTTGCTAATCCTTTTATTGCTGAGCAATGTGTGAATATTGCAGATGATGATTACAGAGAAAACATATTCTTTGAAATTACTCCAGATCTAAAGGAATTTTGGTTACGACGATGAAGAGCTTTAATCGATAAAAGTGCATTTTGAAGCTTTTGGTACCTGGATAAATAATAATGCAATAACTATTGAGGGTGGTTTGATTTCGGGAAAACGAGTCAGCTTATCTCCCTATCATATTTATATAGATCTTGTAAATTTAGAAGATATCAATTTTAAAAAGATCAATTTCGAATCTGATTTAGTAAAGCAGGCTGAAAATTAAAAATATTAAGTAAATCTAATTTTTGCAGCCAATTAATTCCTATTATTAAGATATGATAAATTGCTTTAACTTATATATTTAATCTTATTGTGGTGGTGATTTCTACCAGTAATGAGAACTAAAAGGTTTGGCTGTCTTAAAAATTATAATTGTTTTCCCGATTTATTGATCAGATCAATAGTCCGGGATTTTATTAAAATCTATTTATAAGGATCGCCACTGGCGGCAGTAACAATACAGATAAGATGTAAAATAATTCCGGGAAAAATGAATAAGATATAGCCTATGGTCACAAATATTAGCCATAAAATTCCGACTAAGACTTCGCCTTTATAAATATGCCCAACACCAGGAAAGAAAATACTAAGTAAAATTGCTACTCCTGCACTCCATTTTGGATAATTATTAATAACGGTTACCGGTGCTTGTGGTTGTTGTGGGACGTTTATTCTGCCAGTATCAAAACGTTCGCCGCAATGCCAGCATTTAATTGCTTCAGATTTTATAGTTTCTGCGCAATAAGGGCATTTTTTGGTTTGATAGTCCATAAATTTTTTAATTAATGATTTTGCGTTTGAGTGATGAATGCTTATTTCGTTATAGGTATTAGTTTTATTGATTTTGTTACATAATTTAATCATTAATAATTATAAACAGTTATTTACATAAATTAATTTTCTTTTACATTCTGTTTTCTATTTTATCTTTTCTTGTTTTTATAAATGTCTAAAGCATAAATGCTCATGAGTTCCTTATATTTTAACTTTAAATGATACTATATTACCCATAAATCAAGTTTTTATTGGTTATTGAACAAATATTTTACAACTTTACGCTAAACTCTCTACTTATACTTATGAATAGCAAATTATATTTCCTGATTTTATTGATTTTCACGGCAATTTCTTTAAAAGCTCAGGAAACTCAATTTACTCATGCCGATACGCTTAGAGGAAGTATTACTCCTGAAAGAGCCTGGTGGGACGTGATGCGTTATGACATTTCGGTAACACCAGATTTTGATAAAAAATATACTTCAGGATTGAATAAGATCAGCTATAAAGTAGTTCAGCAAGACCATCCTAATTTTATGCAAATCGATCTTCAGCAACCTCTGGTGATCGATAGTATTATTTACGATAAAAAGCAATCCTTAAGTTTTAGTAGAGAAGGGGATGTGTATCACGTAAAAACGCCTGCTCAAAAAATAGAATCTGAGCATGAAGTAAAAATTTATTTTAGTGGAAAACCGCACGAGGCGATTCGAGCACCCTGGGATGGTGGGTGGACTTTTGCCAAAGACGAAAAAGGCAGACCTTGGATGACGGTGACCTGTCAGGGACTTGGCGCTTCTATCTGGTATCCCAATAAAGATCATCAAAGTGATGAGCCAGATCATGGAGCTTCCTTAACAATGCGAATACCAAAGGATTTAATGGCGGTGGCAAATGGCCGAATGCTAAATAAGACCGAACATAAAGATGGTACGGTTTCTTATAAGTGGGGTGTTGAAAATCCAATAAGCAATTATACCATTATACCGTATATAGGACATTATAAAAACTTCTCTGAAGTATACACCGGGATAAAAGGCGACTTAGACCTTAATTACTGGGTGTTGGATTATAATTTAGAGAAAGCCAAAGATTATATGCCGACTGAAGTTCATAATCTTTTAAATGCTTTTGAATATTGGTTTGGGCCTTATCCCTTCTATGAAGATGGTTATAAACTTGTAGAGACAGAACATACCGGGATGGAGCATCAATCTAATGTCTCTTACGGAAACTGGTATGCCGGTGGTTATCGCGGCAGGGATTTATCGGGTACTGGTCTTGGTTTAACCTGGGATTTTATCATTATCCATGAGAGTGGTCACGAGTGGTTCGGGAATAATATTACCACTAACGATCTGGCCGATATGTATATTCATGAGAGTTTTACCAATTATAGCGAAACCCTGTTCCTGGATTATGTGTATGGCGAAGAAGCTGCGAACGATTATAACTACGGTACAAGAGCAGGAATCAAAAATGACAAACCAATTATTCCTGCCTATGATGTTAATGCGCAGGGGAGTGGTGATATGTACCCAAAAGGCGGAAATATGCTGCACAGCATTCGGCATAGTATGGATGATGATAAATTATTCAAGAATGTTCTTACCGGTTTAAATATGACCTTTCATAACCAAACGGTAGACGGTTCAGAAATCCTGGAATATGTTTCAGAGAAATCAGGTTACGATTATTCTAAAGTTTTCGAGCAATATTTAACCACAACAAAAATTCCGAAACTTCAGCTATATATAGATGCACCGAATAGTAAAATGTTTTATAAATATACCAATATCGTAGATGGTTTTAATTTACCATTGGTGCTAAAAGGCGACGAGGAAAAAATAAAGATTATCCCTTCATCAGAATGGCAAAGTGTAGCTATTCAGCATAAAAACCAGTATTTATTTACACCCTGGAGGATAGAGCGAATGTATTATGTAGATGTAGAATTACTCGATAATCGGGATTAAATATTCAGATCCCGATCCCTATAGCTATAGGGGATCGGGATACCTCGAATTAAGAAATAATTTTCTGATAAATACCCAATGGGTTTGAACAGAAACAGGTAACTAAAAAATGTAAGAATAGATGTTTTCAAAAGAAACTTATGTAGCGCGAAGAGAGAGCTTAAAGAAAAAAGTGGGATCCGGACTCTTAATATTCCCTGGGAATAAGGAAACCGGAATGAATTATAAAGACAATTGGTATCCCTTTAGGCAGGATAGTACCTTTTTATATTACTTCGGAATGAACCTTCCCGATCTTTATGTACTTATCGATTTAGATAATGATAAAGAGATCCTTTTTGGAGATGACCTTACTCCTGAAGATTTTGTTTGGGTTGGAGCAGTAGAACCTTTATCGACGTATGCTGAAAAATCTGGTATTGCTGAAGTACAGCCAATGTCAAGATTGGAAGCTTATATTAAAAACGCACAGCAAAAAGCTCAGCCTTTGCATTATTTGCCTCCGTATAGAAATAAAGTAACGATCGAGATCAGTAATCTTACCGGAATTCCGGTGAACGAAGTTGAAGCTAAAAAGTCGACTGAATTTACCAAAGCAGTCATCGCACAACGTTCTATAAAGTCTGCTGAAGAAATTAAAGAAATTCATAAAGCGGTGAACATTACTGCGGCCATGCATCGACATGCGATTAAATGGACGAAGCACGGGGTAACCGAAAAACAAATTGCCGGGGAGTTACAGGCCATTGCTATTGCCGGTGGCGGAAATATCTCTTTTCCTATTATTTTAACTAAAAACGGCCAATACCTGCATAATCATGCTACACAGGCGGTAGTAGAAAACGGAGATATCGTTTTATGTGACTGTGGTGCTGAGACGGCTATGAATTATGCGGGAGATATGACACGTTCTTTTCCGGTAGCCGAACGATTTACAGCTATTCAGCGAGAAGTTTATTCGATCGTTTTAGATGCTCACGAAAGCGCAGCCGCAGCATTAAAACCCGGCTATCGTTTTAAAGATGCCCATTTATTGGCGTGTAGCCGAATTGTAGAAGGCTTAAAAGGTCTTGGTTTAATGAAGGGCGATACGCAGGAGGCTGTAAATGCCGGTGCACACACTTTATTTTTTCAATGTGGTTTAGGCCATTTTATGGGAATGGATGTTCACGATATGGAAAACTTTGGTGAGCAGTTAGTCGGGTATACCGATGATCTTGAAAAGAGTACTGAGTTTGGACTTAAATCTCTGCGATTAGGTAAAGCACTGGAAGAAGGGAATGTACTTACTGTAGAACCCGGAATTTATTTTAATCCGTTTTTAATCGATTCCTGGAAAGCACAGGGAAAATATACCGATTTTGTAAATTATGACGAAGTCGAAAAGTTTAAAAGCTTTGGTGGTATGCGTGTAGAAGAAGACTTTTTGATTACTGCAAACGGAAAAGAACTGCTGGGAGATCCCCTGGCAAAAACAATACAAGAAATAGAAGAACTTAAAAACTCATAACTATAGAAAATCTGAAAATGCTATGAACCACTTTCTCTCCTTTAAATTTCTCCACTATTTTAGCCTTTTGTTCATAGCATTTTCTTTTTCATTACAAGCACAGGAATATCCTGAGTGGCAGCGTTTAGACATTTTATCTGTAAATACCGAAGATCCAAGGGCTCATTTTCATATTTATGATTCAGAAGCTGATGCGTTGACCGGCGAATACCAAAAATCTGGAAACTATAAAAGTTTAAACGGAAGCTGGAAATTTCATTTTGCGGCGGTTCCTGAAAAAAGACCCGTAGATTTTTATAAAACTGATTACGATGTAAAAGATTGGGACGATATTGAAGTTCCTGGAGATTGGCAATTACAGGGATACGATTTTCCGTTATATGTGAGTTCAGGTTTCACCTTTAAAATTAATCCGCCATTTGTAGACGCTACCTATAATCCGGTAGGATCTTATAAAAGAACATTCGATTTACCAAAGTCGGAATTCGATAAAAATGAAGACTATTTTTTACATTTTGGAGCGGTAAACAGTGCATTTTATGTTTGGATAAACGGAGAGAAAGTCGGTTACAAAGAAGGAACTAAAACTCCGGCTGAGTTTAAGATTACCAAGTATTTAAAACAGGGAAAAAACAGTATTGCGGTTGAAGTATATCGATGGTCCTCTGCAAGTTATTTAGAAGATCAGGATTTTTGGCGATTAAGCGGCATCGAGCGCGATGTGTATATCTACAAAACTCCTAAATCCCGAATTAAAGACTTTTTTGTAACTCCCGGTTTGGATAAAAATTATGATAAGGGAATTTTGGACGGATATGCGGTTATTGATGCAGAAAGTTCTCGTAAAAATCTTCAGGTAAATTTAAAAATCTGGGATGATGGGAAGGTAATTTCAGAAATAACAACACCAATTGGTGAAGCTAAAAGCGATACACTAAAATTTCATATTTCAGATCTGGACATAAAACATTGGTCGGCCGAAAAACCAAATCTTTATTCCTTAACATTAAATCTTAATGATGCCGACAAAACGCTAATGGCTACTTCAGCAAATATTGGATTTAGGACTTCAGAAATTAAAGGCGGACAACTTTTGGTAAATGGGAAACCGATTTTACTTAAAGGAGTGAATAGACATGAGCATGACCAATACGCAGGCCACGTGATCTCGCATGAATCCATGCTTCAGGATATTAAACTTTTTAAAGAATATAACATCAATGCCGTTCGAAACTCGCATTATCCTGCCGATCCATATTGGTACGAGCTATGTGATAAATATGGCATTTATATGATAGACGAGGCGAATCTTGAAAGTCATGGCTTTGGTTATGATGAGGATAAAACCCCTGCAAATAAACCAGAGTTTGAGAAAATGCATCACGATCGTATCGCCAGAATGATGCAAACCAATAAAAATCATCCTTCGATCATTATCTGGTCTATGGGGAACGAGGCTGGCGATGGTCCGGCATTCATAAAAAATTATCACTGGTTAAAGAAAAACGACCCTAGCCGTCCCGTGCAATATGAGCGAGCCGAGCGTGGTAAAAGTTTCCAGGAACCACATACCGATATCATTCCCTGGATGTATGCCAGCGTTGATTATATAAAAAATAACTACCTGGGCAACTATCCGGATCGACCATTTATTTGGTGCGAATATGCGCATGGTATGGGGAACAGTACCGGTGATCTTGTAGATCTTTGGGATTTTGTATACGAAAATCCACAAATACAGGGCGGATTTATTTGGGACTGGGTCGACCAGGGATTTGTAAAAACTGATAAAAACGGTGAGGAATATTGGGCTTATGGCGGGGATTTTGGACCAGATCGCTATAGGCATGATGCTAATTTTGTGATTAACGGATTAGTAAATCCAGATCGTACACCACATCCTGCACTTTACGAAGTAAAAGATGTTTATCAAAATGTAGCTATTAAGTTAAAAGACAAGCAGGCAGGAAATTTCACCTTTGAAATTGAGAATCGTTTCTTTTTTACCAATTTAAATGAATACGAAATCTTTTATGATTTAATAAAAGACGGACAATTTGTTGAGGGTGGCGGTCCCACAACGATCGATCTGGCACCTCAGAAAAAAACATTCCAAATCCAGGCGTTTAAACTAGAAAAAGGAGCAGAGTATTTTATAAATTTCTATGTAAAAACTAAGAATATTGGTGCTGTACTTGCTAAGGGTTATGTAATTGCCAAAAATCAAATTCAGCTTCAGCAAGGTAGTGAGGTAAAACTACCGGTTGTAGCTTCAGAGAAGCTGAAAACAAAAAATAAGGGCAAAAATCTTATAATTTCGAATATCGATGTAGAGGTTGTTTTTGATAAGAAAACGGGCGTACTTTTAGCATATAGATTTAAAGGAAAAAACCTGATCAAGAAAGGACCACAACCAGATTTTTGGCGGGCACCAACAGATAATGACTTCGGAAACAACTTTCAGAAACGGGCAAGAGCCTGGAAAGAAGCAACGGATAATCCTAAATTAATGGATTTCACTTCTGAAAAAAAGGATGGATATGTTGAAGTAAAAACGAACTATCAGTTAGATTCGGTTTCTTCTAATCTCAACATTACCTATAAAATTTACGGAAACGGACGTATTGAAGTCGGTAATGATTTTCAATTCAACGGCGGTACAGAAAAGCTAACTTCCTTGCCGAGATTTGGTAACTCCATGGTACTTCCGTTAGCCTACGATAACGTAGAATGGTATGGTCGCGGGCCTTACGAAAATTATTGGGATCGTAAAACTTCTGCTTTTGTAGGGATTTATAATTCGAGTGTAGAGGATTTATACGTACCCTACATTCGCCCGCAGGAAAATGGCTATCGTACTGATAATCGCTGGGTAAAACTTACGGATAATGAAGGAAACGGAATAAAATTCAGCGGAATGCCTTTGATTTCTTTTAGTGCATTAAGAAATCCAGTTTCAGATTTTGATCCGGGTATGGAAAAAGCACAACGACATACCACCGATATCAAACCTAAAGATGCGATTTATCTAAATATCGATTATAAACAAATGGGTGTTGGTGGAGATAATAGTTGGGGCGCAAAAACCTGGGAAAAATACCAGCTCAAACCTAAAAATTATAGCTATACCTATTTTATAGAACCGATTTTTGAATGATCTTTTTTAGTCATTTCGAGCGTAATGCAATGAAGTCGAGAAATCTATTTGTGTGAAAGTAAAAATTGAGTACTGAGAAGTTAGATTGTATATCGTTTCGCTGTAAGCGAATAATAAGTAAACTAGAGATTTTTTGATGCATGTTGAATGTTAATTTTTTTCTGTCATTTCGAGCGTAATGCAATGAAGTCGAGAAATCTATTTGTGTGAAAGTAAAAATAGAGTATTGAGAAGTTAGATTGTATATCGTTTCGCTGTAAGCGAATAATAAGTAAACTAGAGATTTTTTGATACATGTTGAATATTAATTTTTTTCTGTCATTTCGAGCGTAATGCAATGAAGTCGAGAAATCTTTAAGGAGTTAGAGTATAGAAAAGAGATTCATGGTTTATGCTCAATGTTCTTTTGTCATTTCGACAGAAGCATAGCGTATTGGAGAAATCTCTTTTAAATAGGTGTATTAATGTTGGATTCATACAGAAAGCTGAATTTTGAGGGATGCTTTTAAAAATGCAGCATGGGATATCACGTTAGCTATTGGGAGAAACGGAATAACTAAATAAGCTAGAAAAACCTTAATGTATATAGATCCCTCCACTACGCCTGCCTGCCGGCGAGGCAGGGTCAGGATGATGTTAGTAAGAATCAATAAAGGTATGATTATTAAAAGCTGAAACCATGCGCTAATAATCACAAATCAATTATAAAAAAATGGCTAAAAATTACCTTTTAAGAATAGCGGTACTGTTTTTCTTTTCCTCCTCAATAATTGCGCAGGAAGACCCTGAACTTTTAAGCTTAGAGCGTATTTATTCTTCATCAGAATTTAGTAGCGATTACCAGCGCCCTATTTTCTGGATAGAAAACGGAGATGCTTTTGTAAGTATCGAAAAAGATGATTCGGGTAATGATGAGCTTATTCGTTACGTGAGTAAAAATCATCAATCAAATACATACCTGGCGGCTCAACATCTTGCTGTAAATGGTAAAAACCTGGCAATAGAGGATTTTTCGTTATCCCCGGATGGTAGCAAGGTACTTATTTTTACCAATTCCAGTCGGGTGTGGCGTTCCAATACCAAAGGTGATTTTTGGGTTTATGATTTTGATACCAAAGAATTAAAACAATTAGGAAAAGATTTTCCATCCTCATCGTTGATGTTTGCTAAATTTTCTGAAGATAATCAGTTTGTGGCCTATGTACAAGATTTCAATATTTATAAAGAAAATTTTAAAACGGGGGAAATTACTCAGTTAACTAAAGATGGTACCGGAGATATTATCAATGGAACTTTTGATTGGGTGTATGAAGAAGAATTTGGAATGCGAGATGGGTTTACTTGGAGCCCCGATGCTTCCAAAATTGCATTTTGGCAATTAGATGCTTCAGACATTGGTACTTTTTACATGATTAATAATACAGATTCGGTATATTCACAACCCATTGCACTTCAGTATCCAAAAGCGGGATACAATCCTTCTTCAGCAAAAGTCGGAATTGTAGATACAAAAACTTCCGAAATAAAATGGATTCCGATGCCGGGTGATCCTGTTCAGCATTATTTACCGGCAATGCAATGGCTTAGTGAAGATTTACTGCTTATTCAGCAAATGAATAGGAAACAAAACCAACTCAATATTTTCACTTATAAGCCTTCAACAGCAGAATTGAAAAAAGTCTATACAGAAACTGAAGATACCTGGGTGGATTTGCGTTACCCAGACATTTCATCTAATCAATGGGGGAATAATGATCAGTTAATCGTAGATAATGGAAAGGCATTTTTACGAATGACAGAAAATGATGGTTGGCGTCATATTTACAAAGTGGATTTAGCATCTGGCGAAAAAACAATATTAACGCCAGGTGATTATGATATAGCGACCTATTATCAGATCGATGATAAGAATTTATATATCGTAGCCTCACCAGATAATGCCACGCAGCGCTATTTATACCGTGTGCCTTTAAATGGAAGCGGAAAGTTAACCAGAATAACTCCGCAGCAATTCGAAGGCGTAAATACCTACGATGTTTCGCCTAACGGAAAATATGCCATTCATAATTTCACTAATGTGAGCACACCAAATACAGTTAGTTTGGTGAGCCTGCCAAAGCATAAATCAGTAGAAACGTTAGTAGATAATGAACAATTAAAAAGTAAACTAGCTTCTTTAGCGTTGCCGGAAACGACTTTTTTTAACGTAACTACTGATAACGGTATCCAAATGGATGCTAGAATGACCAAACCTTTAAATTTTGATGCAAGGAAAAAATATCCTGTTCTTTTTCATGTGTATGGTGAGCCCTGGGGCGTTGTTGCCACCGATCAATGGGTTGGATTATATGAATTATTTATGGCGCAGCAAGGATTTGTGGTGATAAGTATAGATAATCGAGGAACACCAACGTTAAAAGGTAGCGATTGGCGAAAAAGTATTTATCAAAAAGTGGGAGTGATTAATACGAACGATCAGGCTGCAGCAGCAAAAAAAGTATTGGCAACTTATGATTTCTTAGATAGAGACCGAGTAAATGTTTGGGGATGGAGTGGTGGAGGCTCCATGACGCAAAATTTATTGTTTAGATATCCTGATGTGTACCAAACCGGTGTTGCGGTTGCCGGTGTTGCAAATCAGTTATTCTACGATAATATTTACCAGGAGCGTTATATGGGACTGCCAAGTGAAGATAAAGAGAAGTTTATTGAAGGTTCGCCGGTAACCTATGCGAAAAATCTGGAAGGAAACTTATTGCTAATCCATGGTACTGGCGATGACAATGTACATTATCAGAACATGGAGTATTTAGTCAATGAACTAATAAGAAATAATAAGCAATTTGATATGATGGCGTATCCAAACCGATCTCATGCCATTTATGAAGGGAAGAATACTTCGATTCACCTGTATACTTTGATTACTAATTATTTCTTGGAGCATAATAACATGTAATCAGGATTTAAATAGTAATAATTAATCGGTTTGCTGCCTGTACTGTGTAGGTGTAATCCCTTTTAGTTCTTTAAATTTTCGGTTAAAATTAGCGATATTCTGAAATCCGCAAAGTTCAGAGATCGCTGAAATCGATAAGTCATGATCTTTATAGAGTAATTTGCAGGCATGTTCTATCCTTATTTCTATTAGAAACTGAAAAAAAGTTTTGTTGGTTCGTTTTTTAAAATATCGGCAAAAGGCATTTTTACTCATAAAAGCGATATCAGCGATATCGTCTAAAGATATATTTTCCTGAAAGTTATCCATGGCGTATTGAAAAACATCGTTCATTCGTTTTCCTTCATCTTCGGTATATTTTTTCTGATAAACAAAAGAGGATAGCGGCTGTCTTTCAGCATGTGTAAGTTCGTTTAGCAGTAATAATAAAGTGGCAACCCTTTCAATTTTACTTTGTCTTTTGAGGTTATTAAAAAGATGAAATTTCTTCTCATCAGCTTTAATTTTCATTCCGTATTCAGACTCATCAAAAAACTTCTGGATTCCGCTAAGATCAGTTAGGTTAAAGAATTCTTTCCCAAAAGACTTTTTTGTAAAAAACAGGGTATACATTATAGAATTTGGATGCGCTTCAGCATCACTTCTAAAAACATGGGGAATGTTTTCTCCAATAATAAGAATATCGTGGGGCTGATATTCGTTAATGCTATCCCCTAGGATTAGAGATCCGCTACCTTCCATAATGTAGCTAATTTGAATCTCTTCGTGTTGATGAAGTTTATCATAAAATACAATTTCATGATCTTCCTGGTAAACCAAGGCTTCCTTCTCTGGCTTAGGGATTTTAAAGGGCAGAACTTTCATTTGGCTTTAGTTTTTGTAAATATTATTAAAAAAAACTGGATTAGTCAATTTATATGATAATATAGTATCAGGTTTAGTTAATCACTACAAATTGAAAGCGATCTAATGCATATATTTTTGTTAAAAAATTAAACACATGGCAATAAAATGGGAAGGGGTAATGCCCGCAGTAACCACTAAATTCACAAAGGATGACGAACTGGATTTAGTAACCTTTGAAAAGAATATTAACGCACAACTGGAAGCAGGTGTAAACGGAATCATCTTAGGAGGAACTTTGGGTGAAGCTAGTACCCTTACACCGGCAGAAAAGGAAACGCTTGTAAAGAAAACTTTAGAAATTACAGCAGGACAAGTGCCGGTAATCATTAATATTGCCGAGCAGTCTACCAAGGAAGCCATTCAGGTCGCTAAAAATGCTGAAGCCTGGGGAGCGCAGGGATTAATGTTATTACCACCAATGCGTTACAAAGCTACAGACTACGAGACTGTAGTGTATTTTAAAGAGATCGCTAAAAACACATCTTTACCGATTATGATCTATAATAACCCTGTGGATTATAAGATCGAAGTCACTATCGACATGTTTGAAGAGCTTCTAGCAGATTGTCCAAACATTGAAGCCGTAAAAGAATCTACTCGTGATATTAGTAATGTAACACGTTTAAAAAACAAATTTGGTGACCGTATTAAAATCTTATGTGGTGTAGATACATTAGCTTTAGAAAGCATGGTTGCAGGCGCAGATGGTTGGGTAGCAGGCCTCGTTGCTGCTTATCCGGCAGAAACCGTAGCTATCTATAAGCTTTTAAAATCTGGTGATATTGCGGAAGCTTTAAGAATCTATAGATGGTTTATGCCATTACTGGAACTGGATATTTCTCCACAATTAGTACAAAACATAAAATTAGCGGAAGTGGCCACTGGTTTAGGAACCGAGTACGTGCGCGCTCCAAGATTAGTTTTACAGGGAGCAGAAAGAGAAAGAGTGCAGGGAGTAATTGAAGCTGCAATGGCTGTAAGACCAGAATTAGTAGAATACAAATCTTTATAAATCAAGAAAAAAAGAAAGCATGATTACAGGAAAAAATTATATTGGTGAGGAGCTTTCCAGTAAAGGTGAAGTAACCTTTAAAACTTTTGATCCAAAAGAAAATAAAGAAACGGCCGCTATTTTTTATGAAGCTACACCCGATGAGGTTGATGCTGCTGTAGAAAAAGCGGCTGCCGCTTTTAAAATATATAAGCAAAAACCTGATGCTGATAAAGCCGAATTTTTAGAGGCAATTGCTGAAGAACTTGAAGCAAATGCTGAAGCTTTAAAACAAATTTACAGAGTAGAATCCGGTTTGCCAGAAGGACGTTCTAATGGCGAATTCGCACGTACTGCTGGACAGTTAAGAGCTTTTGCAGAGATGCTTAAAGAAGGTAGTTGGGTAGAGGCGATAATTAGCAATCCCGAAGGAAAACCTGATATTCGAAGAATGCAGGTACCTTTTGGACCGGTTGCGGTTTTTGGAGCGAGTAATTTCCCCTTTGCGTTTTCTACAGCAGGAGGAGATACCGCTAGCGCATTAGCATCAGGTTCTCCGGTTGTCGTAAAATCACATCCCTTACATGCAGGTACAGGAGAATTGGTTTCTAAAGCAATTATAAAAGCGGCTAAGAGAACAGGAATGCCAGATGGTGTATTTTCTAACTTAAATAGCAAAGGGATTGAAGTTGGAGAATGGCTGGTAAAACATCCAAAAATTAAAGCAGTTGGATTTACCGGAAGTTATAAAGCGGGTACTGCACTTTGTAAATTAGCTGCAGATCGTGCTGTACCTATACCGGTGTATGCAGAAATGGGAAGTATTAATCCCGTTTTGGCTTTACCTTCAGCCTTAGAAGAAAAAGCTGATTTTTGGGCTGAGCAATATGCAGGTTCCATAACCGCTGGATGTGGCCAGTTTTGTACAAATCCAGGATTAATTTTGGGAATAGAGAGTACAGACTTAAATAATTTTGTTGAAAAATTAGGAAAGAATTTATCGAATCTTGCACCTTCAGTGATGCTTAGCCCCGGAATCCAACATCAATATGAGGCTTCAAAAACGGAAGTTTTAGAGCAAGAAGGCTATTCTGAAGTTAGCAAGTATAATGGCGATCTTCAGCCAAATTTTGGCAGACAGCAAGTAATCACGGTTTCTGGTGCAAATTTCCTTCAGAATAAAAACTTCCATAAAGAAGTATTCGGTCCATTTTCAGTAGTGGTAAAATGTAAAGATAAAACCGAGTTAGGTGAAGTGCTTGAGCAACTAGAAGGGCAATTAACCGGTACAGTATTAAACTCCGAAGAAAAAGAACTAAGTGAATTTGCGACGATTATCGATACTTTAACCGATACGGTAGGCAGAATTATTTACAACAGTGTGCCAACAGGGGTAGAGGTTTGTGCGGCGATGACGCATGGCGGACCATTCCCGGCAACCTCGAATGCCAAATTCACTTCAGTAGGATTAACAGCGGTACAACGATGGGTACGCCCGGTTTCTTTTCAGGACTGGCCTCAGGCATTGCTACCACAGGCCTTAAAAGATGAAAATTCTTTAGGAATTTTACGTAATATCAATAATAAGTACACAACAGATAGCTTATAGACTTTAATGGCAAGAAAAACTTTTTTTTGTGTTGATGCCCATACTTGTGGGAATCCGGTAAGAGTGGTTGCAGGTGGCGGCCCTTTTATCGAAGGAAAAAACATGAGTGAAAAGCGTCAAAATTTTATGCGGGAATACGATTGGATTCGTCGTGGTTTAATGTTTGAACCACGCGGCCACGATATGATGAGCGGAAGCATTTTGTTTCCGCCTTCAGATCCCCAAAATGATTGCGGAATTCTTTTTATTGAAACCAGCGGATGCCTGCCAATGTGTGGGCATGGTACTATTGGTACGGTCACTGTTGCGATTGAAGAAGGCCTGGTTTCTCCTAAAAAACCAGGAACGCTTAGGCTGGAAACCCCCGCCGGACTCGTGAAAGTGAGTTACGTTCAGGAAGGAAAAAAAGTAAGGTCGGTTAAAATCGTGAATATAAAATCTTATTTGGCAAAAGAAAATATTACGGTGCATAGCAATGTGCTGGGTGAGTTAAAGGTAGATGTTGCTTACGGTGGTAATTTTTACGCTATTGTAGAGGTTCAGGATAACTTTAAAGGTTTGGAGCATTATCAGGCCAGTGAATTGATTACGTGGAGCAGGGAGTTGAGAAGCAAATTAAACGAAGCACATCAATTTATTCATCCGGAAGATCCAACAATTTTTGGTTTAAGCCATATCCAATGGACGGGGGCTGTGATGGATGAAACCTCTACTGCACGTAATGCTGTTTTTTACGGAGATAAAGCTATAGACCGTTCTCCTTGTGGTACCGGGACATCTGCAAGAATGGCGCAGTGGTATGCCAAAGGAAAACTAAAAAAAGGCGATCAATTTGTGCATGAAAGTATAATTGGTAGTAAATTTATTGGCAGAATAGAAGAGGAAACAGAATTAGGTGATAAAAAGGCGATTATACCGAGTATAGAGGGTTGGGCAATGGTAACTGGTTATAATAATATAGTTATCGATGATGATGATCCTTATGCTCACGGATTTCAGGTACTTTAAATTTTAATCTATGAAAAAAGTTGCAATTATTGGAGGAGGAATTACGGGCTTATGTTCTGCTTATTACCTGGTTAAGGCCGGCTACGAGGTAACAATCGTAGATAAGGGTAATATCACAAAAGGAGCCTCTTTTATTAACGCCGGTTATGTAACTCCCAGTCATTTTGTACCGCTCGCAGAACCTGGTATGATTAATCAGGGAATTAAATGGATGTTCAATAATTCCAGTCCGTTTTACATAAAACCACGATGGGATATAGATTTCTTTAAATGGTCCTGGTATTTCAAAAAATCTTCAACCAAACAAAAAGTAGCCAAAGCTATTCCTGTGCTTAAGGAATTAAACGAAAAAAGTAAAGAACTTTACGAGGAGATGTTAGAATCTTTGGATTTTGAATTTCACATAGAGCGTAAAGGTCTGCTTATGGTTTATAAAAGTGCTAAGAATGAAGAACATGAAACTAAGCTTGCCGAAAAAGGAAAAGACTTAGGCTTAGATGTTAGTGTTTTAGATAAAAAAGCACTGCATGATTTAGAGCCCCAGTTTAGTGAGGATGTTATTGGTGGTGTACATTATGAATGTGATGCCCACAGTACTCCAAATCTTTTTATGAAAAACCTGAAGCAATGGTTAGAAAATAACGGTGTTCGGTTTGTTTTAGAGGAAGCGGTTACCGGTTTAGAAGTAGATGGAAAGACTATAAAAGCAATGCATACCAGTAAAAACAGCATCGAGGCAGACGAATTTATTATGGCAGCTGGAAGCTGGACTTTTCCTTTAGCTAAAAAATTAGGTCTGAATATACCTATCCAACCCGGTAAAGGCTATAGTATGAGCATCACCAGAGAAACCAATATTAATTTACCGGCTATACTTACTGAAGCAAAAGTAGCAGTTACCCCAATGAAAGGTTTTACAAGATTTGCTGGTACCATGGAATTATCGGGCGATAATAATATTATTTTACCCACTAGGGTAGAAGCCATAGCTAAAGCAGCTTCTAATTATTATTCAGGTTTTACCTTAACCCCTGAAGAGAAACAATCGGCCACCAGCGGATTACGACCGGTATCTCCAGATGGCTTACCATTTATCGGAAAATCTTCAAAATTCAAAAATTTGAATGTTGCTGCAGGCCATGCGATGATGGGATGGAGTCTTGGCCCGATTACTGGAAAACTAATTTCAGAAATTGTAGAAGGCAATCACACTTCAGTGTTATTAGAACCATTTGATTTGGAACGATTTTAGAAAAAAAATCTGTTTCAAATATTTATATAAGTTTTTGAGACTGTCACTTTTATAGTGATAGTCTTTTTTTTTTGCTATGATTTTTCTGAGATCTGGATTTTGATATTATATGTAAAGATTATTCATAAATTACGTTAGATCTAATTGATAGATTTTGGGTATCTGCCATGGTATCATCTGTTTAACTTTTACCAAAAAGCAGCCATTAAATATTCTATTTCAAAAAAGGAAATACTCATCATTCTTTCTATAAAAATTTTAGAATAATACTTGTTAATATAGTATTATATAAAGCTAATTTTTTCATAAAAGGCTCCTTAATCTAATTGTAAGTTTATCCTCTAAATTTTAATGTTTATCCAGTTTTAATGGATTAAAATCAATCAAAACTCACAAAAATTTCAGTTATGATGAAAAAATTATGTTTTTATGTGGGAAAATTAAATGTTAAGAAAAAGCAATATTCATTGCTTTTTCTAATGCTATTTTTTTCTCAGCTAAGTATTGCTCAATCACAATTTGAGGGTACGGTAATAGATGAAGGAGGTGTACCCATTCCAGGTGTTTCGGTAAAAGAAAAAAATACAGGTAATGGGACCGTTACAGATTTTGATGGTGCATTTTCTATCTCTACTAATTCGGATGATGCCATACTGATATTTTCATTCGTAGGATATAAAACTAAGGAGTTAAACACAAGCGGTCTAAGTGGTAATCTAAGTGTGACTTTAGAAGAAGATCTACAAGCCCTGGAAGAGGTTGTTTTAATTGGCTATGGAAAACAGGATAGAAGCCAGGTGACCAGTGCTGTTGCCAGTGTTTCTGAAAAAGATTTTAATCCTGGAAAAATACAGGATGCGGCTGAACTCGTTAAAGGTAAAGTAGCCGGTTTAGTGGTGACTAATAGTTCCGGAAATCCTAATGATGAATCTAATATTATGTTACGTGGGGTCACTACTTTAAATGGTAGTACAAAACCGCTTATTTTAATAGACGGAGTTCCTGGAGATTTGACAATGGTCGCTCCAGAAAATATTTCTTCGGTAGATGTACTAAAGGATGCCAGTGCAGCCGCTATTTATGGGACTCGTGGTGCTAATGGAGTTATTCTTATTAGTACAAAATCAGGAAGTTTTGATCGCAAAACCAGTATAGTATATGATGCCTTTGTGTCTGTATCAGATTTTTATAAAGAAGCTGATTTTATGACTCCACAGGATATTCGGGATGGATTAACATCTTTTAGTGATGGAGGTTTCGAAACAGATTGGTTAGATGCGATTTCGCAAACAGGATTTATGCATAATCATGCTCTTACTATTAATGGAGGATCAGAACTAACATCTTATTCAGGAAATATTTCCTATAGAAAAGAAGATGGAACTATTAAAAAATCGAATAATGATCAATTAAGATTACAACTAAATTTAGAGCAATATCTTTTAAAAGATATTTTGAAAGTTGGTTTTAAAATCTTTTCTGAGCAGCGTAAAAGAACGCCTAATAATATTGAAGATAATGGGATTAGCAATATTTACCGCCAGGCAGTTATTCGTAATCCAACTTCCCCCATTTATGGTGAAGACGGAGATTATTTCGAAGAATTTGGACGATATCAATATTTTAACCCGGTTGCGATGAATAATGAGCTGATTGGGGAACGTGAGTTACGACGAACTAATATTACCGGTAATATCACTTTCGAACCAATAAAAAACTGGGTAACCAATCTTTTAATTGCAAAAAACCTGTCGGCTACAGATATCTCTACCTACACTACTTCCAGATATTATTCATCTAAAACTACTGGATTTAGTGGTAGTGCTTATAAAAGTTATGAGAAAAAAGAGGACAAATTTTTAGAACTTACTACTAATTACGAATTCGATATTAATACTGTTCATCGTTTTAATGCATTAGCAGGATATAGTTATAATTACTTTAGCAATAGTAATTTTTATGCCAGTAATTCAGATTTTCCTACAGATGGCTATCTATATAATAATATAGGAGTTGGTGCCAGGCTGAATGAAGGAAATGCCGGTATGGGTAGTGGAAAGTATGACTCTCGCTTAATAGGGTTTTTTGGAAGAATTCAATATGGTTATGAAAATCGATTTAATCTGCTTGCCAGTATACGTAGAGAAGGTTCTTCCCAGTTTGGAGACAACCATAAATGGGGACTTTTTCCTTCAGTATCGGCTGGTTGGACGCTTAGTAATGAAGCATTTTTGGAATCGGCTAGTTGGATCAATAATTTAAAACTTAGAGCAGGTTATGGAGTAACGGGGCAACGACCTAATGCTAATTATCTTTCCTTAACCACCTATAATTATGATAGCAATTACGGAAATTTTGTAAATGAGGACGGACAATGGGTAGCTGGTTTAATGGTAACCCAAAATCCTAATCCAGATTTGAAATGGGAACGAACTTCTGAAGTTAACATTGGACTTGATTTTTCATTCTTTAATAGTCGTTTAGGGGGTTCCTTAGATGTATACAGAAAAGACACCGATGATTTGTTATACTCATATAATGTGCCTTTACCCCCAAACATCTACGGTCAAACACTGGCCAACGTAGGTTCGATTAGAAACCAGGGTTTTGAGCTAATGATTAATGCCCTTCCTGTAAGCAATGACGATTTTTCATGGGAAACTACGGTTACGCTAACACATAATGATAATGAACTTTTAAGCTTGTCTAATGATTTATATGAAACAGAAGATTATTTGGATGTGGCCTATGCAGGTGATCCGATTAATGTTCCTACCCATAGAGTTGAAGTAGGGCAGGCCATAGGAAATTTCTGGGGATTAAAATCGGTAGGAGTGACGGAAAATGGACTATTCCTGGTAGAAGATCCAAATACCGGTGAGGCTATTCCCTATTCCACAAGTCTTAACACCAACGATTATCGCCAGTATCTAGGTAATGGATTCCCTACTGTTTATATGGGATGGACCAATACATTACGATATAAAAACTTCGATTTAACCGCCTTAATTAGCGGGCAGTTTGGTTTTGATATTTTAAATACGCAACGTATGTTTTACGAAAATAATTCAATTCAATATAATCGTTTAAAATCTGCGGCAGACCCCGTTTATGGAGAACGTCCATTATCTGGAGCCCAAGCGCAGGCCTTTGTTAGCCATTATTTAGAGAAAGGGGATTTTGTAAAACTGGATAATATCACTTTAGGGTATAATTTTAAAATTGAAAAAATATCAAATTATATTTCTGATGTACGGGTGTATTGTTCTGCCAAAAACTTTTTAACTATTACTAATTATAGCGGAATGGATCCTGAATTAGCTAATAGAGACTTTTATGCCGCCGGGAACGACTTTAGGGATAAATATCCTACCATCAAATCTTTCACCATTGGTACCAGATTAAACTTTTAAAACTACATCATGAAAATTTTCAAAAATAAACTAATAAAATATACAGGAATAGCAGCCTTTTTTCTGACCTCGTTTTCCTGTACAGATCTTTCTGAAGATACCTATAGTATTCTTACAAACGAGGATATAGACTTTAATAACGAGCAGGACATTTCAAGATTAACAGGTTATGTATACAACCATTTGCGGTATACATACTGGGAATGGAATGGATTATTTGATATCCAGGAAGAGTCTTCAGATTTAATTATGACTCCCTTGCGTATAGGAGTGGGTTGGGGAGATTTATATATCTCTATGCATAAGCATGATTTTAATTCTAATATAGGGCACTTTAGTACAATTTGGGATAATGCTTATTCTGGCATCGGTTATGCCAATACTATTTTGGACCTTCCTGAAATTCAGGAAAATGCTTTACAAAGTGCCAGACTTCGTACCATGCGTGCATTATATTATTATATCTTATTTGATTGTTTTAGAAATGTGCCTTTAGAAACAACACAAGCTGTAGAAAGCGGTTACCTGCCAGAGCAGGCCAGTCCAGAAGAAGTTTTTGAATTTGTTGTATCTGAGCTTAATGCTGTGAAAGAAGATTTGGGAACCGAAAAAGTTTATGGCTATCCCAATAAATATGCAGCCGAAATGATTCTTGCCAAAATGTACCTGAATCATAATGCATGGTTCAACGATTATGGTAATAATGAATATTTTGAACTGGCTTTAGAACAGGTAGATGATATTATTAATAATGGTGGTTATTCTCTTTCACCAAATTATAAAGACAACTTTAAAGCCAATCTAGCTGGAAATAATGAGATTATTTTTGCAATTCCTTTAGATTACACCTATGCCAGTGGTAATTATTTGGTAAACAAAGCACTTACTAGTGAGGGTGCTAAAGCTTTTGGATACGACGGGTCTCCATGGAATGGCAGTTGTGCAGTGCCGCAATTTATAGATACCTATCATGAAAATGATTCGCGTTTAGAAGATACCTGGGCTTATGGGCAGCAATATCATTATGAAACCGGAGAGCCATTGAGGATGAATGCAGATGATCAGGGAGAAGTTAACCTGGTTTATACAAAAAGAGTACATTCTATAGATAATCCGGGAGCTTATATGATGGAAGGCTATCGTTTTGTAAAGAATGAAATTGTACCAGGTGTCGATGGAACTTATGGTGATGATGTACCCTTCTTTAGACTCTCAGACGCTATGTTTATCAAGGCAGAGTGTTTATTGAGATTGAACAGGGATCAGGCGGAGGCCGCAAGATTAGTAAGTGAAGTACGTGCGCGTGCATTTGAGGATGGAACCGAAGCCGTACGCTCTGTACAGGATTTAACCTCAGGAAGTATTTATGACTATGGACATAGAGAATATACCAGTGAAGGTGCTACCAACTACAGCAATCTTGTAGCTACTTACGAAGGAGGAGGTGATATAGAACTAGGAGGCCTTCTAGATGATTTGGCCTGGGAATTTGTAGGAGAGCACCATCGTAGACAGGATCTTATCAGGTTTAGATTATCAGGGTCTAATACCAATGTTTATAATGGTAAATCCTGGTTTTGTAAAGATGCAGAACCTGAGGCAACATATAAAAATGTGTTTCCAATTTTTCAGACCTTTTTAGATGCTAATCCTAAGCTTCAACAAAATCCTGGATATTAAGATGTTGTTTTTATAAACTAAAGACGGAGTGATAATTGTCACTCCGTTTTATTTTGTAGAATCTATACTATAAGGTCGTAAAAGCATATAAAACTTATCAATTAATGTTAATATAATATAAATATATGTTAATGATCGATTTAAAATTAAACAGGTTTTCATTTAATTTTAAACTATGAAAACACCTGTTTACACCTATTTTATTTTTTTCCTGATTTCGCTAGTGGCCAGTGCCCAGGGGACAGTAGAAGATTATAAGAGAGCAGAATCTCTGGATACGCTTTTCAGAAATAAAGTCTTTAACACTCCAAATTCTTTCAACTGGTTAAACAAGAAGGAGTTTTGGTATAAAAACAATACCGAAAAAGGTAGTGAATATATTTTTGTAAATGCAGAAACTCTAGAGAAGGAAACAGCTTTTGATCATGAAAAACTGGCACGCGCTATTTCAAAATTAGTAGATAAAAAAATCGAAACTTCAAAAATGGATATTACTAATCTGGAATTTGATGAAGCTAAGTCGAATTTAAGATTCCAGTTAGATACCATACAATATAATTTAACTCTTTCGGATTATAAGCTTAGCGTCATTGATACCCTAGCTTCCAAAGATAGATCCAGAGGATACTGGGGAAAACGCGGGAACGAAAGAGAAGGTGATCCGGTACCATCGCCAGATCAGAAATATACCGCATTTATAAAAAACTCTAATCTCTATATTAAAAATAGCAAGACCAAAGAGGAAACACAATTAAGTTTTGATGGTACAAAAGGATTCTTTTATTCCGTTAATATTATCTGGTCACCAAATAGCGAAAAAATTATAGCCTATAAAGTCAGACCGGGAGAAAAGCACAATATCTATTTTGTAGAGTCCAGTCCAAAAGATCAGTTGCAGCCAAAATTACACACCAGGGACTATACGAAACCCGGGGACGAATTAGATTTTAAAAGTCCGCAACTTTTCCATGTTTCTTCCAAAAAACATATTCCAATAGAGACAACTCTTTTTAACGCTCAATTTTCTTTGTACAATTACCAGTGGAAGGACGATAGTTCTTCGTTTACCTTTGAATTTAATCAGCGTGGTCATCAGACATACCGAGTAATTAAAGTTGATGCTAAAACCGGAAAAGCCACAGCAATAATCGATGAAACAAGCCCAACTTTTATAGATTATAACGGTAAAAAATATCGTCATGACGTGAAAGGGAAAGACGAAATTATATGGGCCTCAGAGCGTGATGGCTATAACCATCTTTATTTGTATGATAGCAATACCGGGAAAGTTAAAAATCAGATTACTTCTGGAAATTGGCCGGTAAGGAAAGTAATAGAAGTAGATGATAAGAATAGAACAATTTACTTTACGGCAAGTGGGTTGGATAAAGATCAGGATCCTTATTTAATTCATTATTGCAGTATAGATTTCGACGGAAAGAATTTTACCCGTTTTACTACTGAAAATGGAAACCATAAAGTCACTTTTTCTCCAGATAAAGAATATTACGTAGATCAATATTCCAGAGTAGATATGCCGGCGGTTACGGTTTTAAAGAAAGCAGGTAAAAAAAAGCCAATATTAACTTTAGAAGAAGGAGATATTACCGAGTTAGAAAAAACAGGATGGAAAACCCCTGAAGTCTTTACCGCAAAAGGTAGAGATGGTGACACCGATATTTGGGGAATTATTGTAAGACCCACCAATTTTGATCCTTCAAAATCCTATCCTATTATTGAATATATCTATGCAGGACCTCATGATTCATTTGTTCCAAAAGATTTCAATAGTTATTACTGGGCACTGAGTTCTTTAGCAGAACTTGGATTTATCGTCGTGCAGATTGATGGTATGGGAACATCTAACCGATCTAAAGCTTTTCATGATGTATGCTGGCAAAATTTAAAAGATGCTGGTTTCCCCGATCGTAAATTATGGATTACGGCAGCGGCTGAAAAATATCCTTATATGAACGCCGATAAAGTAGGTATTCGTGGTACTTCTGCCGGTGGGCAGAGTGCCGGTGCTGCTTTGGTTTTTAATTCAGATTTCTATGATGTTGCCGTAGCTTCCTGTGGTTGCCATGATAACCGAATGGATAAAATCTGGTGGAATGAGCAATGGATGGGCTATCCAATTGGACCCCATTATGCGGCAAACTCCAACATCGAAAATGCCGCCCAATTGAAAGGAAATTTAATGCTTATCGTAGGTGAAGTAGATGATAATGTAGACCCGGCATCCACCATGCAATTTGCAGATGCACTGATAAAAGCAAAAAAGGATTTTGATTTAGTGGTTTTACCGGGAGAAAACCATACTTCAGGAGGTGAATTTGGAGAACGTAAACGAAGAGATTTTTTTGTAAAACATTTGTTGGACGTTGATCCACCTTCCTGGGATCAGGTTTACAATTAGTTACGTAATCATAGAAATACGCTTAATTTTTTATACCGAAAGATTTATAATATGAAATTGTACAAAATTATCACCTGTTTTATTTGTGTTATGATTGCAGGACTAGTGCAAGTCCGCGCTCAGGGCGATCAGATTCTTGACGGAATTGGAGAGACAGGATTAATTGCGCGCTATGTTTTTGATAAAGATGCCAAAGACTGGTCACGTAATAACCTGCATGCAGAAATTAAAGGTGATGCCAAATTTGTAAAAGACGAGCTATTTAAAAATGTACTTGCTCTTTCGGGACAAGCTTATATCATTTTGCCTTCTTCAGCACTTAACAATGTAGAATCCATTAGTATGGCAGGCTGGATAAAGTTAAATGCTCCAACTTCAGATCAATATTTTTTTGACTTCGGAAAAAATCAAAATGCGCATGCTTATGTAGCTCCTTTCGGAACAGGAAAAAATGAAAATTTCACAACTGCAGTTTCTGAAAACAGAAATAAAGATTACACGTTATCATCTTCAAAAGTAGGACTCCCGAAAGATCGATGGTCACATTTGGTTTTGGTGATCGATGTGCCTTCAAAAACTATAAAAGCATTTATGAACGGCGTTCAGGTTAGTCAGAAAGGAGAAATTGAACTTGAATTATCCGATATTTTTAATGTCGAATCTGGAGAAGAGAATCAGTTATATATTGGTAAGGCTATATCACAAAATAAGGCTTCTTTAGATGCCAGCATCCACGATTTCAGGATCTATAGAATTGGATTGACCAATAATCAGGTAAAAGGAATTTTTGAAAATGCGTTAAAAAAGCGCGATGGTGTGGTAAATGAGCGTAAAGAACCTCAGGATAACCTGCCCGAATTCTCAAGGACAAGTCCGCAACTTTACAATGAATTTTTAGCTTCCGTAGATGATATCGAAGTGGAAACTCAGGTAGGCGTTTTACCACGATTGCCAAGAACGCTTAAAGCTACCTATAAAAATGGGCTAAAAGGCCCACAAGTAAAAGTAACCTGGCCGTCTCCCGATGATAACAGCGAAGTTTTAAAAACTGGAACCTATATCATAAACGGAAGTGTGGCCGGAACAGATTTGAAACCCAAAGCGACGGTGAATGTTGTAGAGAGTACAATCGCTGAAAAGCCGGCTAGAGCATTAGAAGCTTTTGATTTAGATCAGGTAAGTTTAGAGTCAAATGCAAACGGACAAAACACGAAATTCATTGAAAATCGTGATAAATTTATAAATACGCTGGCACAAACCAATCCAGATTCGTTTTTGTATATGTTTAGAAATGCATTTGGACAGGAGCAACCAGCGGGAGCAAAACCTCTTGGCGTTTGGGATACTCAGGAAACGAAACTACGTGGGCATGCGACCGGTCATTATTTAACAGCGATCGCTCAGGCATACGCCAGTACAGGTTATGATAAAGCTTTACAGCAAAATTTTGCAGATAAAATGGAGTATATGGTAAATACCTTATACCAATTATCCCAAATGTCTGGAAAACCAGCTGAAGAAGGAGGTGATTTTAATGCCAATCCAACAGCAGTTCCTATGGGGCCTGGAAAAGAAATTTATAGCTCCGATCTTAGTGAAGAAGGTATTCGTACCGATTATTGGAACTGGGGAGAAGGTTTTATAAGTGCTTATCCTCCAGATCAATTTATTATGCTTGAAAATGGAGCGGTGTATGGTACTGAAGAAACAAAAATTTGGGCACCCTATTATACACTACATAAGATCCTTGCCGGATTAATGGATATCTATGAAGTAAGTGGAAATGAAAAAGCCTTAGCTGTGGCTGAAGGCATGGGAGATTGGGTTTACGCGCGCCTAAGTGAATTACCAACCGATACGCTTATAAGTATGTGGAATCGCTATATCGCGGGTGAATTTGGCGGGATGAATGAAGCAATGGCTCGTTTATATCGTATTACCGGAAAAGATACTTATTTAGAAACTGCCCGACTTTTTGATAATATCAAAGTGTTTTTTGGTGATGCTAATCATTCGCATGGCTTAGCCAAAAATGTAGATACGTTTAGAGGTTTACATGCCAATCAGCATATTCCCCAGATTGTGGGGGCTCTAGAAATGTATCGGGATTCTGATAAACCGGAATATTTTAATGTAGCCGATAACTTTTGGGTAAAGGCAACCAACGATTATATGTACAGTATAGGCGGGGTTGCAGGAGCCAGAAATCCTGCAAATGCCGAATGTTTTATTGCACAGCCAGGCACCTTATACGAAAATGGCTTATCTGCCGGTGGCCAAAATGAAACCTGTGCGACCTATAATATGCTAAAACTTACCCGTAATTTATTTCTTTATGAGCAGCGTCCGGAACTTATGGACTATTACGAGCGTGGCTTGTATAATCATATTTTAGCCTCGGTAGCAGAAGATTCCCCGGCAAACACCTATCATGTTCCGTTGCGCCCGGGTTCCAAAAAAAGTTTTGGAAACCCTAATATGACCGGTTTTACCTGTTGTAATGGAACAGCTCTGGAAAGTAGTACAAAACTGCAGAATTCGATTTACTTCAAAGGAGCTGATAATAAAGCACTATATGTGAATCTTTATGTGCCGTCTACTTTGCATTGGCATGAAAAGAATATAGAACTTACTCAGGAAACTAATTTTCCAAAAGAAGATCACACCAAACTCACGATTAATGGTAAAGGTAAATTCGACCTTAAACTACGTGTGCCGAGTTGGGCTACAAATGGATTTACCGTAAAGATCAATGGGAAGGATCAAAAAGTGAAAGCCACTCCCGGAACCTATTTAAGCCTTAGTAGAAAATGGAAAGATGGTGACACGGTAGAATTACAAATGCCGTTCGGTTTTTATTTAGATCCCATCATGGATCAGCAGAATATCGCAAGTTTATTTTATGGTCCTGTTTTATTAGCGGCTCAGGAAGATGAGCCAAGAACAGATTGGCGTAAAGTAAATTTCGATGCTGAAAATATTGGAGCTTCCATAAAAGGAAATCCGGAAGAACTGACTTTTGAAATTGACGGCGTGATGTACAAACCATTTTATGATACCTACGGAAGACATTCAGTTTATCTTGATGTCAATTTAGACTAGACATCTAAATATTTAAAAAAAACTTTTTAAATCATATAACCTAAATCATCGCATGAATAAATTATTAAGTTGCCTTTTCGTATTTATAAGTCTTTCCGCCAGCATGTACGCTAATGAAATGATTGATGTGATTAACACATTTAGAGCCGATAAATTTGTGTTAAGGCGTACTTATACTATGCGCGAATCCAAAGAATATTACGAACGTTACAACCGGTTCTATGAAAATTGGGAGACCAAATTAAACAATATAGATTTTAATGAACTGTCAAAAGATGGAAAAGCCGATTATATACTTTTAAAAAATCTTATTGGAAAAGAGGAGTATCTCTTAAATCAGGATTACGATACTTTTAAGGAAGTAGCTTCCGTTGTTGATTTTGCAGATGATCTATATACTTTTATTCAGCAGCGAAGAAGAGGAACGCAACCCGATGCAAAAACATTGGCAATGGCTTTTAATGATGCTGAAAAAAGTATCTCAGAAAAAATAAAAGCGCTTAAAAGTAATCAATTTAAGGATTGGCTTAAAGCTGAAAAGGCTGCAGCTATAATCTCTTCATTACAAAGAGGTTTAAACGAAGCTTATAGTTTTTATTATGATTATGATCCAGATTTTACCTGGTGGATAAAAACTCCGCATGCCTCTTTAGATCAAGAATTAAAGGAATATGCTAAATTTCTTAGGGAAAACTATTCAGAAGCAAGTCAAAAGGACGATGGTAGTGGAATTATAGGTCAACCGGTAGGGAGAAAAACCCTGATTAAAAATCTGGAATATGAGTTTATTCCTTATACGCCGGAAGAACTGATAGAAACTGCTGAAAAGCAATTTGACTGGTGTAAAGCTGAAATGATTAAAGCTGCCAACGAAATGGGCTATGGGAACGATTGGAAAGCGGCTTTAGAGCATGTAAAGAATACTTATGTGGCTCCTGGTAAACAACCAGAAGCGATCAATAATTTATATGATCATTCGGTAGATTTTATCGAAGAACGTGATCTTATCACTATTCCGGAACTAGCCAAAGAGACCTGGGGAATGATCATGATGACTCCGGAACGCCAAAAAGTGAATCCATTTTTTACCGGAGGTTGGGAGATTAGTATTTCGTATCCCACTGAAGGCATGGAGCATGAGGATAAATTAATGAGTATGCGTGGTAATAATCCGAATTTTTCCTTTCCTACGGTGCAACACGAATTACATCCGGGGCACAATCTTCAGTTTTATATGAATCAACGTAACAAAGCCTATCGTAGTTCGTTTGATACCCCTTTCTGGATGGAAGGTTGGGCATTGTACTGGGAAATAAATTTATGGAACAAAGATTTTCCCAGAACACCTGAAGAAAAAATGGGAATGCTTTTTTGGAGAATTCACCGTTGCGCGCGAATCATTTTCTCATTAAAATATCAGTTGGGAGAATGGACGCCGCAACAATGTATCAATATGTTAGTAGACGAAGTAGGGCATGAGTATGCCAATGCCGAAGCTGAAGTTCGCCGATCTTTTGCAACATCATACACCCCGCCATTATATCAATTAGCGTATATGATAGGTGGACTTCAGTTTTATGCCCTTAGAAATGAACTTTTAGAACAAGGATGGACAGAAAAGCAATTTCATGATCGTGTCATGAAAGAAAACATAATGCCGGTAGCCGTACTTCGATTATTGTTGGAAGATAAAGACATTCCAAAAAATTATAAAGCGAACTGGAAGTTCTCAACCGATTTTAAATAATTCCCCCTCAAAATTAAAAAATGAGAATATTCAACGTATTACGCTTTTTGCTCCTTACCGGTATAATTTGGTCGTGCGGCAATGAAGATAATAAAGTCTTATTATCTCCGGAAAAGGAAACAGCTATAAAAGAAAGCGGTTGGCAATACGAGCCATGGAGTGCTCCGATACATTATACTGATGCACCTTCAGAGCAATTCAACTCTCAAGTACTTATGCTTTCTTCAGATACCTTGACTGCAGAACGCTGGTTTAAAAAGATTGATGTAAAACCTTTTGCAACTTATAAAGTAACCGGTTATATAAAAACCGAAGGAGTAGTAGGTGGCAGCGAGCAAAGTGGCGCTGGATTAGGTTTAGGGAAATTCGAATTTACCGGAGATACCATTTTTAATGGGGATACCGATTGGACAAAGGTTGAAATGCAATTCTCTACAGCTATGGACGATAGTTTTATGCTGGAGCTTTTACTGGGAAAGAGAGGACAGGCAAAAGGAAAAGTTTATTTTGATCATTTTCAGTTAGAAGAAATCTCTGTAAAAGAGTTAAAACCTGAAATTACGGTAAATCTCGACAAAAAATTAGAACCCATATCGCCTTATATCTATGGTCAGTTTATCGAACACATGGGAAAATCTATTTATGGTGGAATGTGGGCAGAGATGCTGGATGATCGTAAATTTTATTATGTTCCCGGTACGGCGAAATCGCCATGGGAAACGGCTGTTGATACCAACTTGGTTAAAATTGATAGTTCCTATTCTTATGCTCAGGGAAAATTACCGGTGTATCAGGTAAAAAATAGTTTAAACTTAAGACAACAAAAATTAGCCATTGTTTCTGGTAAAACCTATCAAGGTCGATTGGTTTTTAAAGGAAGTGATATTAAAGAAGTTTCTATTTCTTTAAACGGAAAAGAAGAGCATTTTGAGGTTTCAGACCATAATTTTCAGAAGCTACCATTTGAGATTTCTTCGGAAGAAACTAGCGATAATGCCGTTTTAGAAATTACTTTTAAAGGGAAAGGAAGGCTAACATTAGCAGCGGTTTCTTTAATGCCCTCAGATAATATTAAAGGCTTTCGCCCTGAAGTGATCGAATTAATGAAGCAATTAGACGCGCCAATTTACAGATGGCCAGGTGGAAATTTTGTTTCGGGTTACGACTGGAAAGATGGGATTGGCGATCCTGATAAACGCCCAACCAAATTTGAAAGAGCCTGGAATGGTTTAGAATACAATGATGTTGGGGTACACGAATTTATGGCACTTTGTGAGATTTTAGACACCAAAGCCAATATTGCGGTTAACACCGGTCTTGGTACTGCTGAACTTGCTGCGAATGAGGTTGAATATTTTAACGGAACTGTTTCTACAAAAATGGGCCAATGGAGAGCTAAGAATGGCCATCCAGAACCTTACCATGTAAAACTTTGGGCCGTAGGAAACGAGATGTTTGGCGATTGGCAATTAGGACACATGCCTATAGAAGATTACGTAAAAAAGCATAATAAAGTGGCTAAAGCCATGTGGCAAGTAGATCCCGATATCGATCTGATCGCCGTGGGTTATCCCGGGAAATGGAATGATATGATGTATGAGAACAGTGCAGCGTATATGACTTATATAAGTGAGCATTTTTATAAGCAAAACTGGCATGCCGGTGGTTTACTAACCCACGTAAACCAGATGCCAGAAGTGATCTCGGCTGTGGCTAAAGAGCATCGCAGAGCACGCAAGGAAATTCCTGGGATAGCAGATAAGAATATAAAAATCGCTATGGATGAGTGGAATTATTGGTACGGACCACATGTGTATGGTTTATTAGGTACTCGTTATTTTTTAAGAGATGCATTGGGTATCGCTGCCGGATTGAATGAATTCTCTCGTCAGTCGGATATTTATTATATGGCCAATTATGCACAAACCGTTAATGTAATCGGAGCGATAAAAACGACTAAAACCGATGCATGGTTAGAGGGAACAGGACTAGTTTTAAAATTATACCGTAAAGAGTTTGGTACGCAGCCGGTTGAATTTAACGGATCGCCACAACCATTAGATGTTTCGGTTACTTTAACTGAAGATGGTGAATATCTGACGATTTCAGTAGTCAATGCGACGCATGAACAACAGGTTTTAAAATTAGATGGTCTTTCAGGAAGTATAGCAACTTCTGGAAAAGCATTTATCATTTCAGGGGAACATGATATGGTTTTTAATGATGAAGACAATAAGGAGCGCATCAGCATTACTGAAGCGGGCATAGAAATTTCAGAAAATAGTATTGCGGTTCCTAAGGAAAGTGCCGGGATCTATAAGTTTAAAATACATCAATAATTCGGCAATTTAAATAAGCATAAACAACTATAGGTTGGGATTGGACATTTTCGTCGCAATTCCTGATAATTGAGCAAACAATGAACATGAGAACGAAATTACAAACATTCCTACTATTGTTTTTAATAACGGTAAGGGTGAATGCGCAAGAGAAATCAACGTATTGGGATAACCTTAAAGATCGGGAATCTACTCTGGGGATAGAGGATGGTTTTACTGAAGTAAAAACCGATGAGTTTACTTTAAAACTGGTAAATGCTTCACAAACCGTAGCCGGATTATATCCAGATTCAGATCCTGATTTTGATTTTACTCCGGGTGAGCGTATCGAAATTCGTGATAAAGATGGCATTTATTACATAGGTGATTTGAATTTCAGGATAAAAGGAGACAATGGCCAATGGGAATCATTTTCAACAGCTAAAAACCGAAAAAAGGTAGAAGCTTTGACGGTTTCCGGCGATGTATTAGCTGCAGCAGATTTGAGTAATACTTTAGGTAAAAACAATCCGCTTAGCATTAAAAGATATTATGAGAAAAAAGACGGGGCTTTAGTGTTGAGATTTGAAATTACAAATCCTACAAACAAATCTGTAGAGATTGGAGCCTTAGGAACACCAATGGCTTTCAATAATATTTTAGAAGGAAAACATCTTGATGAAACTCATGCTGATAATGTATTTTTTGACCCATACATTGGTAAAGATGCCGGTTATGTAGAAGTAAAGCACCTTACCGGAGAAGGACAGGTTTTACTGGTGTTACCAGAGCAAAATATGCCTTTCGAAGCTTACCGTCCCTTAAATGATGATCCTACGACAAGAAGCATTGTTTTTGAAGGAGTACATGAATGGATGGCTTTAAGTAAAGCATATGCTGAAAAGGAGTGGAAAGGTAAAGAACAGTGGAACAAACCCACATCTTTGATTCTTAGAGGTGGGGAAACCAAAAATTTCGCATTGAAATTTGTCCTGGCACCTGGTATTAAAGAAATTCAGGATAAATTAATCGAAGAAAAACGACCAGTGGCAGTTGGCGTACCGGGTTATGTATTGCCAATGGACGTAAACGGAAAATTATTCCTGAATTATCCAGAAGACGTTGACGATATTTTAGTAGAACCCCAAGGTGCTCTTAAAATTACTGAAATCGATAAAAAAGTTTCCGGTTTTACCGAATATCAGGTAGATGGGAAAATTTGGGGCAGAAGCCGTGTAACTGTGACTTATAAAGATGGTATAGAACAAACTATTAATTATAAGGTGATTAAGCCGGAAACCGAAGTTGTAGATGATTTTGGACATTTTTTAATGACGGAACAGTGGTTTGATCAACCCGATGAATTCTTTGGAAGAACAAATTCGGTGATCTCTTATGATTATGAAGACAAAAAGCAGATCACACAGGACAGTCGCGCCTGGGTAGCTGGATTAAGTGATGAAGGCGGTGCAGGAAGCTGGTTAGGAGCAATGATGAAACAGCTTATTCAGCCAGAAAAGGAAGAGATTGAAAAGCTTCAGTTATTTATCGATGAAACACTATGGGGTGGGATTCAGTATGATGAAGGAGATCGAAAATATGGCGTTAAAAAAAGTGTTTTCTTTTATGAACCTGATTCTTTACCAAAAGGTACCTATAGCGACTCGATAAATTATAATACCTGGGCTGCGTGGAATAAAAAAGGAGCAGACGATCCTGGAAGATCGTATAATTATCCTCATGTTGCAGCGGCCTACTGGGTAATGTATCGTTTAGCCAGATATCACGAAGGTTTAGTTGATAATCACGACTGGAAATGGTATTTGGGGCAAGCTTATCACACTTGTATTGCCATGTCTGAGTTAGCACCCTGGTATGCTGAATTTGGACAAATGGAAGGAACTGTTTTCTTAAACATTTTAAAAGACCTGAAAGCTGAAGGTTTAACCGATATGGCGACTAAACTAGAAGCTTCGATGAAGAAAAGAGCCGATCACTGGAAATCTTTAAACTATCCGTTTGGTAGTGAAATGCCGTGGGATTCTACCGGGCAGGAAGAAGTTTTTATGTGGAGTGATTATTTTGGATATCAGCAAAAAGCCAATGTTACTTTAAATGCTATCCTGGCGTATATGCCCGTCATGCCACACTGGGCGTATAATGGAAATGCACGTAGATACTGGGATTTTCTTTATGGAGGAAAATTATCCAGAGTAGAGCGCCAAATTCATCATTATGGATCGGGTTTAAATGCGATTCCTGTTTTAAAAGCGTATCGCGATCATCCAGATTTTTATTTATTGAAAGTTGGCTATGGCGGAACTTTAGGAGCGATTTCGAATATCACTCAGGATGGTTTTGGATCTGCAGCTTTCCATTCCTATCCTTCGACCATGAGAATAGATTATTTATCGGGTGATTATGGTTCGAATTTCTTTGGCTATGCCCTTAATACCGCCACATATATCACAAAGAATAAAGATCTTGGATGGCTTTCTTTTGGCGGAAATATCGAGGAAAACGATGATGAAATAAAAGTGACACTAACAACGGCGGCTAAAAGCAAGATCTATTTTGAACCAAAAGAATTATGGTTAACACTGGATGCGGGTACTTTTAAAGAATTGATTTACGATAAATCTTCCGGAGAAATTGAATTGGTTTTAAATAAAAAAACCAGCGATAGCCCACAAGCTTATTTAAGAGTAAATAAAGAAATAAATTTAAAATATGATAACATGAACGGGGCTTATATAATTCCGTTGTCTAAGAAGCCAAAAACTATCCTTTTACAATAGTTCTATAGTTATGTAGTAATAGTTTTTGAGTGTTAATTTTAATTAAGTAGAGGCCGAAAAGGTCTCTCTTTTTTGCATAAGAATTGTTCCTTACTCATCCTTATTTTTCTTTAAATTATCCAGATCTGGAGAGGAGAAAGGATAACTTAAAATCTTTAAAAGGCCTTTTTTTCTTATCAAATTAAATATTCCATAAGCCATCCATAAACTTAGTACTGAAATGATTCCTAAAGCCAGAACACCATAAATATTCGGAAAAGCATCATATAAAGAAAGACCTAAAAAAATAAAGGGTAAAATTGCTAATAAAGCGAGTACAAATCCGATAAGAGATCTCAAAAATAATTTCATTATACCTACAAATATTTCTATGAGGAAGTTAACTTAATTTTTTACCCTGTAAATTTTAAAAATTAACCCATCAATTTAATTCATCTATAATCTCTTTCACTCTTTTTTCCAATTGTCTGGAATTGTTAGATACATTGATAACTTTTTTATTGGGATCGATAATGAGATAAGTAGGGAACAGGCGAATACTTAAACTGTCTAAAACATACTTTTTGTTCATTGGTAAGGTTTCAACCTGATAATTTTTGCCGTCTAAATAGTTGTTTAATGTATGTACTTCGTTTAGGGATATATTTAGAAAAGCGATCTCGCGGTATTTATATTTTTGAGCGAGGGCTTCAATATCCGGAAGTTCTTTTTTACATTTTCCACAGGTGGTATACCAAAAATTAAGCACCAGATATTGATCTTTAAACTGACTTAATTGATAAGAATTTCCTTTTAAACTTTTAAGATTAAAATCTGGAAAAGGTTTATTTAATAATTTAAGATTGCGTAATTCACGGTCGGCTTTCTTAGCAAGTTGGTTACCAATCTCTTTATTACCATCTTCCGGTATTTCTATGAGTTTGTAAAAAGTAGTGTTTTCGGCAGAATTCATTCGTACCACCAAATATTTAGCCGTACTCAGTTCTTCTAAAAATTCTTCTTTACTTATTTCTTCAGAATTAGAATTTAAGGCATGGTAATCTTTACTGAGGTCGATATAAATCTTATCATATCTGTACCAGTTTAAAAACTGACTTTGAATGGTTGCAATATCCACATTTGGTGTCCCATATAATTGTGGTTTTTGATTACAACTGCTTACAAATAATACTATTGAAAATAGAAGAAATGCTGGTAATTTAATTTTTTTGATGATAAACATGATGATGATTTATGATTCCTGTTAATATAAGAATTATTTTATAAATTTAGGTTTCCATTTTATACAATTTCAGTTGTAAAAAATATCTCCTTAAAATGTACAATCTGTGTTGATCACCGTATGCTCATTTATGATTTCCGAAATTTGCTCCAGCTCTTCAGGGAGGTCATCGATACAAACTTCCTTGACAAAGGGATAGTTAGACATTCCGGAATTCCCAATATCATAAGCCGAAAATGTATTTAACACGGAACGGTTTTTCAGAATTAATTTTGTGATTCTATTTTCTGAAATATCAAGTTCTTCTAGTTCTTCCAGACAATGAAAATCGAATACATCCGGTTCCCCGCCTTCCAGGTAGCGCATGTTTAATTTTTTGATTGAAGGTGCCTCGCAAAAATCAACTATAAGAAAACTATTTTCCATATTTATTTCTGCTAAATTTATACAGCCATTCATGTGAATTTTTATAAAATGAGTTGGATATTCCCAGTCCGCTGGTTCCGTTAAATAGCTTGGTCTATTATTGATGAGTTCCAGTTTGGTTAAGTTTTCCAGATTAGATAGATCCAGATCACTATAAAAATCAGATCCTAGATAATTCAATTTCAATGTTTTTAAATTGTGAAGAGCGGTAAAATTAGAAGCCATTTTGGTTGTACCAGTATTTTCGATATAACCGTTATCATCACTACGTGTAATATCCAGATATTTTAAATTGGAGAAATATTTAATTTCTTCCAGATTTACAGGACCTAAAATGATTTCATGATTAAAAGCAAGAATTAGGCTTTCCACTGCTTCGATTTCTTCAAGATCGATATTGCCATCCTTATTGAGATCGATGTTCTTATCTCCTACCTTATCGTTATTGGTATCTACGCAATTAGTTTGGAGTAGAGCATATCTAAAATTAGGATCCATAATCTCTATAATTTCTTCTGGTTCTTGTATTTCTTCTAATTTTTCTGATGGAGACGGTTCGCAAGAATTCGTAAGGATAATAAGCGCTAGAAGTATAAAAGTAAGTAACGGTAAAGATCTCATAGATAATTAGGTTATGATAATGAAATAACGGTTTTGTCTAATGTAAACATACCTAAATTTCATTCAAATTGGATGATCTGAATACAATCAATTGAAATTTGTTAATTATTAATTACTAATAGAATTTCATTCTCAATCAACTCTTTCTCCTAATAGTAAAAAAGTAAAAGAGAAGCTCTATTTAAAGAGGTGTCTAATAAGAGTAAAAATCATAAATATAACTGACTTTTATCATCTTTTTAAGGTGGCTTTCGAAATATTTTTGAGGTATTAATAAAATTTCAAAATTATGAGAAGATTTGTATTTACAACACTTGCTGCATTATTGCTTAGTTTTTCGTTTCAGGCTCAAGAAATAGACAAAACTCAGGATAATCCATGGCAGTTTAGGTTAAGAGGAGTAGTGGTTTCACCAGACGAAAAAGCTTCAATAGAAGCGATAGGTGGTGATGCAGATATTTCTACTACAGTTATACCTGAATTTGATATTACTTATTATTTTACTAAAAACTGGTCATTAGAACTTATACTTGGAACAACAAAACACGATGTAGAAGCTATAAATACTGCTGCAGGAAATATTGATCTGGGAAGTGTTTGGCTTTTACCTCCAACACTGACTTGTCAATATCATGTAACTTCATTGGGTAATTTTAAGCCTTATATTGGAGCAGGTTTAAACTATACTATTTTTTATAGTGTAGATGAAGGTCCGGTGGCAGATGATTTAGATTATGATAACAGTTTAGGCTTTGCCGGACAATTAGGTGTAGATTATATGATTAGTGATAAATGGTTTATTAACCTGGATGTTAAAAAATTGTTTTTGCAAACCGATGTTACCGTAAATGCCACTACTGCTTTAGATGCTACCGTTGGAGCTGATGTAGATATCAACCCATGGCTTTTTGGATTAGGTATTGGGGTTAAGCTGTAATTCCCTTGTCCGGTTACAAATTAAAAGCCGCCCTAATGATAAAAATGTTAAAATGATCAAAAATCCTGATCTATTTGACTTTTATCTTTTATGGCGGCTTTTTACAACAATTGTTTACATTTTTTAGGTGATAATCCCAGATTGGATGAAATAACTTACTGATTTTTTAATAAATCTACAGCTCTTTTTTGCCCTCTTTCTTTTGCTAAATCTAAGGCTGTTTTACCCGATGCATTTTTTAAAGATAAGTCAGCTTTATTTCTAATCAGTAATTCCATAATTTCTGTATAGCCATACTTAGCAGCTTCTCCAAGCGGAAAGTCACCTTCTTTATCTACAGTATTTACATTCGCTCCTTTATCAATTAAAAAGCGCACTACGTCATAATGGCCTTTAGAAGCCGCATGTTCTAATGGTGTAGCTCCATCCTCAGCTTTTACATCAATTTTAGCCCCATGTTCAGCTAAATACTTTATAATATTTAAATGACCATTTCTAGCCGCAATCCGAATAGGTGTAAAGCCTTTAAACGCATTATAGTTAACATCAGCACCATGATCAACCAAAAGTTTTACAATTTCAAAATATCCTTCCTGTGAAGGATAAATTAATGAGGTCAAACTCCCGGAGGATGTTTTGTTTTCTAAATCAACCGTTGCACCATTTTCCAATAAAAGTTTGGTTATTTCCTGGTTATTATTGGCTGTGGCTCTCCATAAAGGGAATAACCCATCTTCCGTATAAACATTTGGATCAGCTCCTTTTTCTAATAGCGCTTTTACTTTTTGTGCATCTCCTTTATCTACAGCTTTAAAAAGCTTCTGAGAAGATAAATTTGAACAAACGAGAACTAGAATTAATGCTAAAAAAGATTTTTTCATGATGATTTTGGTTGTTACGATTAAAACATAAGCTAATGAACAGGTAATAAGATTTGAACGCGTATTGCTTTAAATATAATGATATTCCTCCAACTTGAAGCTTCATTTATATGATATCATATATTTCTATATAATATGTGCATAGAACAGATTGTCTATGTTTTTTCTTGTAAGGGGCTTACTCATTTTCGCTCTTATCGGCTAATAAAATTTTAAAGTAGTCGGCTACCTTCGAGGCTCCTGCTTTTCCTCCATCGTCAATATTTGATAGTATAACTATGGTATAATGATCGTCGAGAAAATCCATTAACTCGCAATGAATCCCATACCATCCGCCGCTATGTCCAATAATCGTTTGATTATATCTATTATCGATATCAATCCCATATCCTAAATGCGTATTATATCCTTTTACTTTAGGTTGCAGCATTAAATTTGTGGTAGCTTTGTTTAATAATTGATAGTTTCTTAAGGCTTTAGAGAATTTAAATAAATCTTCAATTGTTGAATAATAGAATCCGGCTGGTGATGCTTTAGTAAGATAGTAGTCATTTCTTTTTAAATTTTCACTTTTGCCAAATTCTGAAGTATATCCACTAGCTTTATTCTTTATAATTGAATCTACCTGAATCGCTGATGTTTTCGTCATACCCGATGGTTCAAGTATATGCTTTTGAATATAATCGTAGTAATTTTCGCCAGACAATTGTTCAATTAAGAGTCCCAGAACCACGAATCCTGATCCGCTGTAATTGTATTTAGTCCCTGGTGGACATAAGAGACTATCGTTTGCAAATAGGGAAATAAAATCTGAAATATTCTCATAGTCCTTATTTTTGATCATAGCCAAATCATTAACATAGAAATTATTTAGCCCCGAAGTATGCGTTAAGAGTTGATGTGTGGTCACCGAGTTCCTAACGATTTGGTTTGGATAATCCGGTAGATATTCTTCTATAGGCTTATTAAGTGCTATTTTACGCTGTTCGAAAAGTTGTAATACTGCCACAGCAGTAAACATTTTAGTAATAGAGGCTATATTGAATTTCGTATCAATTTGGTTTTTTACGTCATACTCTATACTAGCAAGTCCATAGGCTCTTTGAGCTATAATCGTGTCGTTATGTGCTACTAATATGGTTCCTGAAAATTCTGAGTCCTTTAGGTTATCCAGATAATTTTCAATTTGTGATGTTGTTGATTGTGCATAGTTTTTAGTACTGGCCAGGAATAAAACTACGTGTATTAAAAGGAAGAAGGCTTTAATTTTCATGAATGCCTGATTAAAGTTAGTAAGCGATGGTGTATGATATTCTGTAAGTTGTGTTACATTTTAAAGTTATTATTTTTAAAGTAAACTACCTCGGGGCAAGCCCACGAGGCATTCGATAAATACAAAATTTCAATTCCGAGGCAAGCCTCGGGGTATTAAACCCTTTGGCGGTGCCAATGAATATCACTGTTTCACAGAAACTATAGCTATAAAAAAATCAAATGCTCTTTTAATTGTAAATCAGTTCCTTGATCAAATCAATAAAAATTTGTCCGTTGGTAAATCTTTATAAAATCTTTATAAGTTAATACTTAAATTTACAAACAAAAGGTGCGTTCAATTCTTCACAGAAATATAAGTTTAGGTAAGCAATATGCCATAGGGATGTCTATTATTTTGCTAGCGTCGCTTACTTCTTACTTTTTTCAGGATTTTATGGGCTATAAAGTAGTTGCTTTAATCCTGTTACTAGCGGTTTCGCTTACCGCGGTAATTTTTTCTATTTTACCCGTACTGGTTTGTGCACTGTTAAGCGCGCTTATCCTCAATTTTTTCTTTATTCCTCCTGTACTCACCTTTAAAATTAATACGGCTGAAGATTTATTGTTGTTTTTAATGTACCTGCTCATCGCTATGATCAATGCTGTGCTAACTATCAAAATAAGGCAGATGGAGGATAAAAAAAGGGATGAAGCAGAAAAAGAGAAAACCATAGCCTTATACAATACCTTACTTAATTCTTTATCACATGAACTTAGAACTCCGATAGCGACGATATTGGGGTCTGTAGATACCATCGTTGAAAACGAAAAAAAATTGTCGAAAGAAAACATACAATCCCTTTATCATGAAATTTCGACTGCCGGAAATCGATTGAACCGTCAGGTTGAAAACCTGCTAAATATGAGTCGGTTAGATGCAGGTATGCTAAAACCTAATTTCGATTGGGTAGATGTGAATGAACTGGTGTTTATGGTCATAAATGAAAATACAGAAAGACATGAACTGCAAAACATAGTATTTGAACCCAACGATAATGTGGCTTTAGTCTTACTGGACGGTGGTTTTTTAGAGATGATCCTGTACAACCTTATCCACAACGCAATGCGTCATAATCCAAAAAACACAACTATTCTTGTATTATGCGATTATCGGGTTAATAAGTTGGTTATAGATATTTCAGATAACGGATCGGGTTTCCCTAAAGACGAAATAGAACTGGTTTTTAATAAGTTCTATAAAATGAAAGGTACAGCTACCGGAGGTACAGGACTTGGCCTTTCTATAGTTAAAGGCTTTACAGAAGCTTTAAACGGAAAAATCACGCTGGAAAATATAAAGACGGGAGGCGCGCATTTTCATATTGAAATCCCTGCTCAAATATCAACCTTAGACATCCAAGAAAATGAATAATCCCAAAATTCTTATTATAGATGACGAGCCCCAGATTCGTAAATTATTACAAATAAATTTAGAAAGTAATGATTATAAAGTCTTTGAGGCCGGTACTGCCAAAGAAGGTATTTTGCTTGCTGCTCGCTATACACCCGATTTGATACTGCTGGATATCGGTTTACCCGATAAAAATGGTCATCAGGTCCTTCAGGAACTAAGACAATGGTTTAATAATCCCATTTTAATTCTTTCTGTTCAGGATAATGAAGCCGATATTGTATCGGCTCTCGATAATGGGGCAACGGACTATTTAACCAAACCTTTTCGTACCGGGGAATTATTAGCTCGTATACGTTCTGCGATACGTAACAGTCAAAATACCGATAATAACGCCATCCTAACTACCGGGGATATTAGTATAGATTTTGTCGCCCGGATAATAAAAGTGCGTGAACATATCATTAAACTTACTTCTACCGAATATGAATTGCTTTTCCTTCTAGCCAGAAACGAAGGAAAAGTGTTAACCCATCACTATTTACTGAGAAAAGTATGGGGGCCTAGTTTTCAGTTAGAAACTCAATACCTGCGTGTTTTTATTGGTAACTTAAGAAAGAAAATTGAAGCCAATCCAAACCATCCAAAACACATTATTACCGAAAGTGGTATTGGGTACCGTTTTCAGTAATTAGTAACGTCACCGAATCCTACTATCTTATTGCGAAATGTTTTTAGCCCTGCCAGGAATATTATCTTACGAGCTTGATGATTATCTGGTTGCTGCGAAATTAAAAAATAATTCTTCGGTTTATATCTGGGGGCTACCTCGACAATCTTTATAAAATCTTTATACCTTTCATTTAAATCTTGATTTTTAGTAAAGCAATCGCTGCCGAGATTTGTAACATCAAATAGCATTGGATCCATGATGATCTCATGTATGCGATAAAATTTATGTTATGAATGCTAAGGCAACTGATTTTTTTACTACAGCCCATTCTAAAATTATTATAGAAGTCTACGCTTCAATAAAAGATTTGCAGCATCAATTAGCACTTCAGGAATTAGAAGAGCTACGGGTGATACTTAACTGTAATTTACTTATTCTTCAAAAAGTTGACGCTCTTATCGCTGCGCAATCTGCAACCGAGTTTGAAGGTAAACTTAAAGAAGCCCAGGCCTGCCTTAAGGCACTTTTACTAACTTTTGAAGGGGGAAAAACTACTTTTGCCAGACCATCTGCGGTTAAAGCAAGACTGCGGAATATCGAAAACCTCCTTCAGAAAATAGTTATTAATCCTAATTAAACTTTATATAAATGTTTAAAACAATACTTCAACAGATTGCTATTTTGCAATTAATCCTGGGAGGCGTTATCCTCGTTCCCGGTGTCGTTGCCATTATCTATGGAGAGTGGTATTCATTACTGGGCTTTTGTATTTCTTCACTTATGATTTCAGGCATAGCCTACGGGATCTATAAAAGCCTTAAAAACGTAGAAGATCCACAATATCAACAATCTTTAATGATCGCAGCCTTAGGTTGGTTGATGATTATCGTTATGGGCAGTATTCCCTATTATATGATTGCCCAATTTACCCCTTTAGAAGTGATGCAGTCTTTTGTGCCGTCGGGATTAGAGTATGAGTCCAGTTTACTGAATTTCCGAAATCCCTTACACTGTTTGTTTGAAAGCACAAGTGCTTTTACCACTACGGGACTCACTATGTCTTATCACGAACCTTCTATAGGAAAATCATTAATGTTTTATCGTTGTTTCTCACAGTGGATAGGAGGGGCAGGTTTTATCGTGATGGCACTAGCTATTTTTAAACAAATCCCAGGTCAATCTGCCCTTCTCTTATATGGTTCTGAGGCCAGTGGCACCAAATTAAAAACCAATGTGATCCAAACAGCCCGTTCTATATGGAAAATATACGTTTTCATCACGTTTTTAATGGCCGTTTACCTGTTTATTGGCACTTATTTTATTTTACCGGATTATCCAATTGTAGAAAATATTTTTGATGCTGTAAACCATGCGATGGCCGGCCAGTCTACTGGGGGATTTAGTACACTGGACGATAGTATTGCAGGTTACCAGTCGGCAAAAATGGAAATTCTTTTTTTGTTGCCCATGCTGGTTGGCGGCTTTTCTATTCCTTTTTTGTACAGGTTCACCATACTGCAAAATTATAAACTGCTATGGCATGATATCCAAACCCGGGCTTTTATTATAGCTTCGGTTATAGGTGGGATTTTATTATCGGTTTTACTGATGAATTCAAACGGGGTATCGGATCCGGTACGTGAAGGTATTTTTCAATTTGTAAGCGGTTTATCCACTACGGGCTGGCAAACAGCGAATATTGGAGCATGGGATGATTTACCGGTGCTTTTTATGGTTGCTGGTGCCATGATTATTGGAGGTTCCGCAGGGGGAACAGTTGGAGGAATAAAAATTATAAGGGCCCTTCTACTACAAAAAGGCTTGCGCTGGCATATTAATAAAATCTTTGCTTCAGAGCATACCATAAAAAAGGTGAAATTTAATAATCGCTATCTACTTCCTGCAGAAATGAATGAGGAATTGGCCAGGGCAGGATTATTTACGCTTATCTACTTACTATTTGTGTTTTTTTCTACCTGTTTTACCGTGTATTTTATGCAAGATGGATATACCCTCGCCGATGCGATATTCGAATCGGCTTCAGCTCAGGGTACGGTTGGACTTTCTACAGGAATTTCAGATCCCTCTATGAACCCAGTACTGGAGTTAATATATATCATACAAATGTGGGCGGGAAGAATTGAAATCATTCCGATTCTGGTATTGGTGAGGGTGCTACTGTATGGTACAAAAATCAGAAACATTTAAATTTAAAAATCATATAAATATGAATATTATAATAGTTGGTGCAGGAAAAACTGGAAAGCATGTTATTGAAGCCGCACTTAAAGATCGTCAAAATGTTTATGTTATTGAAAAAGACGAGCGTATTGCTAATCTTGCGGCTACCAATTATGATTGTGTGGTCATTAATGCCGATGCCACAAATCCAGATACGCTAAAAGAAGCAAAGGCAGAGGATGCCCATGCCATCATTGTAACTACGAATGATGATGCGGTAAACTCGCTTGTTATCTTACTGGCAAAAAAAATGGGGATTACACGATTGGTAAGTTCGGTAAATAACGATGATCTTTTACCGGTTTTTGAACAATTGGGTATTGATACGGTAGAGAGCCCTTATCGCTTAAACGGTAAATACCTATATCGTGCCATGCTTGGGCCCAATGTAAAAGAGTTTTTGGATCTTGGGGATGGTTACGAGCTGTTGGAAATGATGGTTGAAAAAAACTCAAAGATCTCCAACCAGTATATTAAATCCTTATCTAAGGATAAAATTTTGCCCTCAGATTCTTTGGTGGTGCTTATCAAAAGAAACAATCAGGTTATTATTCCTGAAGGAGATACCCGAATTTTTGTTAACGATATCCTGGTGGTTTTATCCCGAAAAAATGTAGTTGCCGAAATTTCTAAAATTTTTGGAGCTGT
>Ga0098065_1000110_pt1 | contig 44414 bp, 23 predicted proteins | sample 25_taG_FD_75062 | JGI IMG/M metagenome (GOLD analysis project Ga0098065, IMG submission 75062) | Marine viral communities from Cariaco Basin, Caribbean Sea - 25_WHOI_OMZ | ecosystem: Environmental > Aquatic > Marine > Oceanic | place: Caribbean Sea: Cariaco Basin | collected 2014-11-08 | reverse complement strand
TAGCTGGTACACCAAGCTCACGCGCGATGATAGCCGCGTGACAAGTACGACCACCACGGTTCGTGATGATAGCTGACGCGCGCTTCATTACCGGTTCCCAATCTGGATCCGTCATGTCAGACACTAGGATATCGCCGTCTTGTACTTTATCCATCTCGTTTAGGTCGTCGATGATACGGACTTTACCAGCACCGATACGCTGACCAATTGAGCGGCCTTCACACAATACTTTAGCATCGCCAGTATTGATGACATAACGCTCCATGATGTTGCTGTCTTGACGGCTCTTAACCGTTTCAGGACGAGCCTGTACGATGTAGATTTTACCGTTGTCGCCGTCTTTAGCCCATTCGATATCCATCGCTTGGCCATAATGCTTTTCGATCACTAGCGCTTGTTTAGACAGTTCTACCAGCTCTTCAGTGGTTAGAGCAAACTGCATACGCTCTTGCTTATCGACGTCGACAATCTTAGTAGACTTAGTCGTGCTACCTTCGTCACCGTAGACCATTTTCTTATGCTTGCTACCTAGGTTACGACGGATGATTGAAGGACGGCCTTCATTCAATAAGTGCTTAGATAGGTAGAATTCGTCAGGGTTGACCGCGCCTTGCACGACCATTTCGCCTAGACCATAGCTCGCCGTGATGAAGACCACTTCGTCAAAGCCACTTTCAGTATCTAGGGTGAACATAACGCCCGCTGCGCCAGTCTCTGAGCGTACCATGCGTTGGATACCAGCAGATAGAGCGACACCCGCATGCTCAAAGCCTTTATGGACACGGTAGGCGATAGCACGGTCGTTATATAGCGAAGCAAATACTTCTTTAATCGCAATTAGGACGTTATCAATACCACGGATGTTCAAGAAGGTCTCTTGTTGACCGGCAAATGAGGCATCTGGTAAATCTTCAGCAGTGGCTGAAGAGCGTACGGCTACAGCGATATCTTCGCCAGCGCTCATCTCGATGAAGGCTTGACGCACTTCTTGCTCAAGATCGCTTGGCAACTCTTGGTCGATAATCCAACCACGAATCTTTTTACCCGTAGCGGTAAGCTTGTTGACATCATTAACATCTAAGTCTTTCAGCTCACTATTGATCTTATCTATAAGACCGGTGTCTATCAAAAATTTATTAAATGCATCGGCAGTGGTCGCAAAACCGCCTGGAACGCTCACACCAAGTTCTGATAAGTGACTGATCATTTCACCTAAAGAGGCATTCTTGCCGCCCACTATCTCGATGTCATTTTTGCCTAATTTATCGAGGGTGATTACTTGTGCTGTGGCTGATGTCATGATAACTCCAGAAAATAAGGTTATTTACTTACGATTATAACGGTAGATTATAACGCCAAATTTGGAAAATTTCGAGCTTATAAATACAAATTTAGCAAAAATTACCACTATTTTGGCCTAAAATTGTTAAAACCTGAGATTTCAGTCAAAGTAAAGCGATAAATACGCCAATGAGTGAAAGAATCAATAGGCAAAATAATACCTTGATAAGAATTCGTAACGGACTAAAACGACCTGTAAAAGATAGAAAAATAGCTAACAAGAGAGGGCTTAAATGAGTAGGGTGTCGATTTGAGGTATGTTAGCGAATGAATAAGACGGGCAGATCACTAAAAGTAGCTATTAAAGGCTAGCTGTTCACTAGTGGCTATCAATGAAAAGCTATTAAGAAGCAACTATCAAAGAGCCGCTTGTTATTAGTAGTGATTACAGGTTGGTATTATCTAAGGTCTATGGCGCTATATGCTAACATTGATTCGTATTGAGGGTCTATTGGGGTTATAATATTGCCTAGTTAGACGCTATAAATGGTTAGTTTTTATCTCTAAAAAACCATACTAGCTCCTGAGCGCTCCATATTGATTCTTGACCGTACTATAAAACTGAGTCGCATGGACGACGACTTATTAAAGCGCTATTGAAACGCTGCCTCACGAGCCGTTATATATTAACTCAGTGAGAGGATGGCGCTATTTTTAGACCATTAGTTGACGACCCGCTTTGATACCGTCACCATACGCCCATTTCTTGTTTATTAAACATTGCCCTTTTTGAGGTTGTTATGCCCGAATCTATCAAAAATGCCCAACCGAAACCCACTATCCAAAATCGCCACGCTCTAAATTTGAATAATTCAGAAACTTTGCGCAGTGCTTTTTTTATCTCGGATGGCACAGCGATCACGGCTGAGACGTTAGGTCGGTCTATTTTAAGCCAATTTGCCTCAGTCCCTTTTGAGACTCGAGTATTGCCTTACGTGGATTCTATTGAGCGGGCAGAGGAAGCTGTGGAGCAGATTAACTTGGCGTATCAACGCGATGGCCTGTTACCCTTAGTATTCGATACCATCGTGAGCAATGAGATTCGTGAAAAGGTGAATTCAGCGCAAGCCTGCAATTTAGATATGTACGAAGGTTTGATTGGTCGTATCGCTGATGAAATTGGCATCGAGCCTGATGGTCACTCGGGTCACGCGCATGATCGGGTGGACTCAGAAACCTACAAATCTCGTATTGATGCCGTGCATTTTGCGCTAGATAATGACGATGGTGCGCGGACGCGGCACTATGATATGGCAGATATCATCCTGGTCGGGGTGTCACGCTCAGGCAAAACGCCAACCTCATTATATTTGGCGCTACAATTCGGCATTAGAGCGGCGAACTATCCGCTCACCGAAGATGACTTGTATGACAACCAATTGCCTAAGTCTTTGCGTGAGCATAAAGACAAACTGTTTGGCCTGATGATTGATACCGATAGATTGGTCAGAATCCGTCATGAGCGCCGTGCCAATAGCCGTTATTCGAGCTATCAGCAGGTGCAGCAAGAGCAGCGTGCGATTCAAGGTATCTATATTACACACGGTATCCCTAGTATCGATGTCTCTGAGATGTCGGTCGAAGAGATTGCCACGCGTATCTTGCAAATGACGGGTCTAAAACGCCGCATTGGTTAAGCCAGCATCAATATATCAACTGCATTACCTATCTATTCTAATTTAGACCCCATTAAGTTTGGGTCACTACTATTTGGGTCACTACTATTTGGGTTGCTATTGTAAGGTAGGGCTTTCCTATAGTTTTTAGGATTTATTTATTAAGACCTAGCTATACAGTAGCGGCACCGAACGTTATCTTCATTGCACATAAAATTCATTGCACATAAAAACAGCTAAGGTGGACTATATCGTGAGCGTCATGCAATTCAATAAATCTATGGTCATGGGCAGCGTCCTATTGGCAATGGCAGCTATAACGGGTTGTCAGAGCAACGTCTTTAAACGCGAACCTGTGCCTGAGCCGCGCTACATTCCGACTATCATTTTAGGGGAAGCGCAGAGCCTAACGATTTTGCCTGGCCGCGTCTCTTGTGAGTCTGCTTTGCCAATGCAATGTATGCTGGCCAAGAGCACGGCTACCGGTGAAGTCTTTCAAATTCCTTACGATTGGATCGAAGGCTTTGCGGGTAAGCCCGATATCGAATATCAGATTACTGCACGCCCACAAATAGATCAGGGTAAACAGAGCTTGACCGGCTACTGGACGCTACAGAATATTACGGCGCAACGTATTGTTGGTAGTCGTTAGTACTATTCTTAATAAATAGTGCTGTTCTTAATAGCAGCCTGCTAAGAGTAAAGATAAGCATTACCAGAAATTTACTATAAATAAGAGGAAATCATGGCTAAGAAACGCAAAGAAGACGAAACCAATGACACGGGTGAAAATTCCCAGACGGAAGTGTCCAACAAAGACAGTGGGGCCGCGCCAGTAACCATGCCTGAGGTGACTACTCCGCAGGATAGCAAAGAGAAAGTTGAGCAGACCCACGGGCAAGCTTCAGACCACCTATACCATCCCAACTTAATCAGTCCGCTAGATGGCGACCGCATTAATATCAATTCAGGCTTTACTAAAGACTCGCAGCGTATCAAAAGAGACAACCATCAATACGAATACGATGCTGTAGTCATTGGGGCAGGTCCTGCGGGTGAAGCTGCGGCCATGAAGCTGGCCAAATCGGGCAAAAAAGTCGTCGTCGTCGATCCGCGCGATCAAGTGGGCGGTAACTGTACGCATGTGGGTACTATCCCGAGTAAGGCATTGCGTCAGTCGGTCTTTAACTTGATTAACTTCCGCCGCGATCCGATGTTTACGCAAGCGATGGATTATCAGCAGGTGCCGTTGAATAAAATATTGGCCAATGCTCGCCAAGTCGTGCGCCGTCAGGTCAATACGCACACTCGCTTTTATGAGCGCAATCAGATTGAAATTTTGCATGGTTGGGCAAGTTTCGTCGATGGTCATACGCTAAAAGTAGACCATGATGATAATAACGGATTTGACCTAATTACCTTTAATAAAGCCATTATCACGGTGGGTAGCCGTCCTTATCGCCCTGATATTTTAGACTTTGAGCACCCTCGTGTGTTTGACTCTGACAAAATCCTACAGATGGATTATGTCGTCAAAAAAATCATCATTTATGGTGCTGGCGTGATTGGTTGTGAATACGCGTCTATCTTTACGGGTCTGGGTTATAAAGTTGATTTGATTAATAATAAAGACCAACTGCTCAGTTATCTAGATGGCGAAATCAGTGACTCGTTATCGCATGACTTTAGACAGTTTGGCGTATTGATTCGTAATAACGAAGAGATTGACCATCTTGAGACCCATGATGACTGTGTTATCTTGCATCTAAAAAGTGGTAAGAAAATCAAGTCAGACGCCATCCTGTGGTGTAATGGCCGCTCGGGCAACACTGAAGGTCTAAACTTAGAAGCCGTGGGCCTAAAAGCCAATAGCCGTGGCCAGCTCAAAGTGGACGATACTTATCGTACAGAAATCGATAACATTTATGCAGCAGGCGATGTGATTGGTTGGCCTTCATTGGCTTCAGCAGCTTATGACCAAGGGCGTTGTGCAGCGGCCTTTATGGTCGGTGATAAAGACGCTGAACCGGTCTCTAGTGTACCTACAGGTATTTATACCATCCCTGAAATCTCTAGTATCGGTAAAACTGAGCAAGAGCTGACGGATGAGCAAATCCCTTATGAAGTCGGTCAGGCTTTCTTTAAGCACTTAGCACGCGCGCAAATCATCGGTGAGCGTACTGGGGTATTGAAGATACTTTTCCATCGCGAGACCTTAGAAATCTTAGGTATCCATTGCTATGGTAACCACGCCTCAGAGATTATCCATATTGGGCAGGCGGTCATGAAGTGCAATAACACCTTGGAATACTTCGTAAATACGACCTTTAACTATCCGACGATGGCAGAAGCCTACCGCGTTGCCGCCTTAAATGGTCTAAATCGTATCTTCTAAACAGCGATAAATCGCTAATAGTGTGCATAATAAAAAACCGAGTTTCTTATGAGGCTCGGTTTTTTTAGGGCTGTTGTTAGTGAATGGTGTAGCGTTACAGGTGGAATTAATGGTAATGGTAGGGTAAATCACCCCGTTACTAATAACCGCTAATCACCAGTATTGCCGCTAGCTATTAAGGCAGCGCGCGGCGTTTGCGGCTCGATTCTAACAGCAGTAGCGCCGTGTAATAGAAGACAAATAACGCCATTAGGATAAATAATTTGGGCATGACTTGGGTGAGACTGGCGCCCATTTGATTGAGCTGTACAGAAGTATTAATACCGGCACTAGAAGGGATAAACCACCTTAAATATTGTAAAACGGTAGGCAATTGATCGGCGGGCCAAGGGTAATCACTGACGAAAAATATCGGTAAGGAGCTGACAATTAATATCTGTAGACCGCGCTCACGCTCACGAAACCATAAGCCTAATAGACAACCTAATGCCGCCACGGCAGGAAAGTAAACCGCTAAAAAGACTAGGCTGCCTGTCAGATTGGCACCGCGAGCATAGTCATGGATATCGAATACCCAACCGTAATAGAAACAGCCCATGATAAAGCCTAGAAAGCTCAGCGCAAAAATACGACCGAGCCAACCGCGTGCGCTCGTATGATGGCGACGCTGCTCATAGAGCGTACTGATGAGTAGGGCGGCGCCCATCATAAGGGTCTGCTGTAGGATAAGAATAGACACGCCGGGAACCACATAAGCCCCGTAGCCTTCAGACTGATTGTATAGGGGGGTAATGTGTAATGGTACGGCTTGCGTATTGGCTTGTGCCGTCGCAGAATAAGCCCCTTGAGCCACACTTTTTTTGATTTCTATGCCTGCAGAGACGGTGCTGACAGCTTTTAGAAAGCCTATTTGCACGTTCTTATTTAATAATAAATAGCCGCCGTTACCAATCACGGTCACTGAAGCCGCTTGATTGGACTTTACTTTTTTCTCTAAGCCAGCAGGAATAATCATATAACCCGCAATCTCATTACGCCATATCGCCTCGATTGCGGCCTGTTCGTTAATAAAAGGATGGGTTTCTAGCTGTGGGCTGGCGGCTGAGTATTGCGCCAAGGTGTTGGATAGGCTGCTATGGTCATAATCAACTACGCCGACGGGTACTTGGTTAACGACTTCAGCTGAATACGGCCAAGGGTAGAAAAAACCATAGATAATTGGAGCGACGATAATCATTAGTAGCACGCCTTTATCTTTAAAGACAGCAGCTAAAGTCTGCAGAAACGCACTAAAAAACCCTTGATTGTCATTGTCAAACGCATCCACTGGGTCAGCGATAGCAATAGGCGCAGCAGCAGGAATAGGCTCAGCATTAGAGTCAACAGTGTTATCGGCTGTTTGAGTAACCATTGCGGCATCGACTATAGGAGCTAGGCTAACCGTATCTTCTATACCTTGGCTATCTTTAGCACTGTCGGCTTGAACAACGTTATCTTTAATAAAGTGCTCGTCAATAGCGCCTTCTTTAATAGCACATTCTGCACCAATTAATAGCGAACCGGCAGTAATTACAGTGGCGCTCGTGGTTATTGCTTCCGGCTCTGCTGGCTCTTTTATTAGCTGTATAGGGACAGGTGAGTCTTCAGTCTGATTTAATTCAGTGGCGTCGCTATTATTCTCTGCTAGATTCCTTGTTAGGTTTTCATTAGTAGGCTCATCGACAGAAGTAACGGCTGATAACGGCTCATTATCTACTAGGCTATCCGTAGAAGGGCTAACTGCAATCGGGCTATCTAGGTCAGAATTTACACTTAAATCAGCGTCAGTAGCTATTGTAGGTTGTGGGGCTTGCTCGCTTGCTGCGCTTGGTGCGCCTGATGCGTTTAATATCGGTACTAAGTCATTGGTCTCAAGCTCATTAATAGCGGATTCGTCGCCAGTTAAATTACATAACTCCAAATTGCCAATAGCTAACTCACCAATTGCCAATTCGCCAATATTTAACTCACCAAGCGCTAACTCACCGAGTTCTAAACTATTGCTATCAGCTGCTGTGCTGTCTTCTTCAACCGAAATAACCGCTTGTTGATTAGGAGAATTAGTAGCCTCTACATTAGCAGTTTCTGTAGCAGGGATATTAGTGTTGCAGTCCTTATTTTCAGGCGCTGCTGAGTCTTCAGTGTCGCTAGCAAGCGGGTCGTTAGTAGGTATATCTTTAGGGTGGTCAGTCATTAGCGGGCTCCCCAACGGTCAGGGCGGGCAAGCGCTCGTTTCGTTAATAAGGCGGTCAATAGCAGCATTATAAAAGTGGCGACGATGAAACCATAGACGATAGGTAACGAGATAAGGACCGGTGCTCCCATCTGTAACTGTGCAATATGCAGCTTAAGATAATGGGTCAGCGGTAGGGCATCAGTCCAATATTTGGCACTGTCATTAATTGCGATATAAGGAAAAGTCACGCCTGCAAAAGCATAGGAAGGAGCGGAAATAAAGCCTGTGGCGGACAGCCCAACCCGTAAAGAAAAGGTCGCTAAAGTAATGATAGCGCCCAACCAAAAGGACACCATCAGCAATAGCAGCAGACAGGCATAGGTCAAGGTTAGAGCAGAAAAACTTACGGGATGAATCTCATTGGCCAAAGTCAATACTACGGCGGCCCACAGACTATAAGCCAACATCGGCCAAATCAGCTTACCGTTCAGTCCCGCAATGAGTAGAGGCAGACTGGCAGCATTGATAGCCACGTCATTCGTGGGGGAGGGAATCTCACTATCAAGGTCAGCGATTTTGGCTACCGTCACGTCAGGTCGTGACTGAAGGTAGTGTGATGGTAAGATATTGGTCTTTTGAGCAATATAGTGATACCAGACATCAATCTTATGGTCACGTAGCTCACGCCCTACTGTAGTAGCACCAACAATCATGGCTAAAATATGTAAGATAGCTGGCAACACGGTCGACGCTAAAAACAACTGGTAATCGGTAGTAGCGTTATACAAGCTCACCCGCTGAATAGTAATAGGCGAGTAGGCCGCATTGACTTGGCTAGTGGCCGTCCCTTGTTTGACCAAGCGCTGCATCTCGGTACCCGCAGAGACCGTACCCACGACCGACTGCACGCCCTTTTGGATGATGCCAGAATGAGTGCCGTATTGCGCGTTTACTTGCAGCACTATGGGAGCCGGTTTGGCGGATAATATACTACGTTGAAAGTCCGGTGGAATAATAACGACGCCGAAAATCTCACGCGCGAGGATAGCCTGTTTGGCCTCAGCCGGCGAGCCATATTGGGCAGCAACACTCACATCAGGACTGGCATCTAGGTAGCGCACGAGGGTCGAGGCCACGGGCCCGTGGTCGTAATCAATAACGCCAATAGGCAAATCGACGATTTGTGAGCGAGAAAACACCCACCAAACCATGAAAATCACCAATAGCGGAATCCAAAAGACTAAGGAAAAGTCCCAACGGTTATGCATTAGGATACGCCGCTCATACTTAGCACTACGCATAAAAGCGAGCAGGAGAGTCGGATAATGCGCTGATTTAGAGGAACGCTGTGACCTAGAAGAGGACATCGGTTACTGGCCTGACTTTTTAGCAGTGGTGAGCGACTGAACTTTGACCAACACGCTCATGCCTGAGCGAATCGCAGCGTCCGGCTTGGTAGGTCGTGCCTTAATCTCAAAGGTACGCACATCAAAACCATCGTCATTATTGGTCGGGCGCCAAGTAGCAAAGTCTGCTAAAGCAGAACTGGCATAGACGGTAAACTCTTTTTCATAAGGCGCATCGGGTTGTGATAAAGCAGGCAAGGTACCAGTAAAGGTTGAGCCAATCGCAAACTGACCCAGATAGTTTTCTGTGACGTTTAGCACGACCCATTGTTTATCAGGATTGACTAGACTGATTAAAGGCACGCCTTGACCGACGACTTCACCCGGACTCACGATGACATTATCTACGATGCCCGAGATAGGGCTCTTTAAGTTAGATTCTTCTTTTGCCACCATAGCTTCTTCTAGCTTGGCATCCACTTGCGCCACTTGCGCTGCTGCCCCGGCCTTATCTTCGCTACGTGCCCCTTCTTTGGCCATCTCATACTGCTGTCTGGCGGCTTCCGCTTTATCTTGGTTGGCCACATATTGCGTGTAGGCCTCATCGCGCTTTTGCCGCGCCATTAAGCCTTCTTCATAAAGGCGGTTGACCCGCTCATACGTGCTTTCGGCCAGATCTGCAGCGGCTTGATTGGCCTGCCAAGCGGCTTTTGCTTGGGCAATCTCTTGCGGGCGAGCCCCATTCTCAGCTTTATCCAATTGGCTTTGGGCCATCTGTTGCCCGGCCTTCGCTTGATTAATTTTGGCATTAATCTCAGGCGAGTCCATCTCAATCAACTGCTGACCCATAGTTACAGTATCACCTTCAGTCACGAATATCTTGGCAATACGGCCGGGAACTTTCGCGCCAATAGAGGTCTGCTGCATGTCCATTTGGCCCTGTAGCGTTATGGCCTCAGGCTCATTGCTGCGCTCACTTTTGAATAAGCCGTAGGCTACAAAGGCCAATAAACCCAAAACAATGGCAGCGATAACGATAATCTTTATAGGATTCTTTTTATTATAAGCGGGGCTAGAGCTAGGATTCGGGGTGGGCGAGGTAGACATTGCGGACTTGCTCCTAAGCAATAATAAAATGGGGGCGGCAAATAAATAAAAATAGCCTAAGCAGTGAAAATTCTATAATAACAATGCTATAGGAATAAATTTAGCATCGATATAGGACGGCTGAAGACTTTAATGCACTGACCCGATTTATTATTAATAACTAATAAAGGGTAAAAACCATAAAAAATAGAGGGTAAGCTAATACTGTTAAGCTACTGGCCTAAATTTAAGGCAGCGGAGCATTGGGGTCATATAGCGTAGGCAAATGGATGTCAGCCGCATTCATATAAGTATTAAAAGCTTCTGGTACACCGGCACTATTTAATAGGGCTGCTAAAGCTTGCACGTAATCATTGGCTGCCTGCGCCTGCTCCGTACGTGCCTTGAGGTATTTGGTTTGCGACTGCACCACATCGATAGTGGTATTCACACCCTCTTGCAGACCAAGACGCCGTAAGCGCAGTACTTCCGCAGCTAAGTCCACATTACTCTGTAAGGCCTGGTAGCGGGATTGGGCATTATTCACATCGTTCCAGTTTTTTTCGACCAACAGCAGCAAATTATCACTAACATCAATCTTGGTTAGATCGGCTTGTCGAATTTTAGCTTCGCTAGCGGCTAGAGTAGCCCCTTTATCCAGACCACCCCCCAATTTCCAAGTCGCTGAGACGCCCGCAATCCAACTGGGTTTTCTATCCAATTGGCCATAGCCATACATCAGTACAGTAGGTTTATAGCCGGTATCTGAGAGCTCATGCAGCTTATTCGCCTGTTGCTGCTTGGCCGCGACTTTCTGTAAGCCCGGGTGGCGTGCTAGCGCTAAGTCTTGGAAATAACGGACATCGGGTAGAGGTTTGGTGGAGACGAAGAGTGGGGTAGTCGGACGAACACGGGCTTCTGTACGCAATAGACGCTGTAACGCAATCATTGCCAATCGAGCAGTATTACGGGCTTGTGCCGCCTCACTTTTGGCATCTGCTAAGGCGGATTGTGCCTCTAAGCGATCGACATGCGAGATAAAGCCTTCTTCGAATAGACGCTGGGCCATATGGTCGGTTTGTTGGATGGTATCGAGGGCATCATCCCTTAGATAGGCGGCAATAATGGCCAACTGTGCTTGGAAGTAACGCTCAACTAGGGTGGTGCTCAACTCGTTTTGATCCATAAGCTGGTCGGCAGTGGCTTCTTGCGTCCGGGCTGCCATTACCCCCGTTAGTGCTTCGCTACGCCCTGCTGTATAGACCGGCCATACCACCCCGATACCGGCGCTGGTGTTGGAGCCCGATTGCTTAAAATCATAATTATCGGGTAGCCGCGAATCCAATTCATCGCTGAGGTCTGGGATAATGGGCAGGGGTAAATCAGGTAGGATAGGAATAGAGTTTTCGAAGTCATCGACGCGGTCGACAATATTGCCTTTAAGACTGCTTAGATTGATATCGCGCTCAAGGGTATAAGCACTTGCCGAGACACGCCCGAATACAAAAGGTCGGTCCACACTGTTGGCGGCTTCGGTTTGATATTGGCTGGCTGCGATAGCGGCTTGATCTGCGGCGAGTTTTGGTGAGACTTGTTTTAATAGCGACTGGGCTTGAGCTAAGCTCATATAGTCTGAGACATTAATAGGGTAGCTGTTCGTGACTGTGTTTTTTGTAGTAGGGTCAATCAGCGTCGCTAAGGTCACGCTAGAGGCAGGCTCTAAGGGTAGCGAAGGGCTCATTTGTGCAGTAGGGTGAGGATCAGACACCAAGCTAACAGTGGTATTGGCATCCGCCAGCTCGCCAGTAGGCAGTTGCGTGGTAAAGCCCGTTTCTGTAGTGACAAACGCTGGGTCAGTCAGGGGCAAGGCAGCAGGGGCTATTGTGTCGGCTTGGGCCGTCTGGGCATAGCCACTTAACATACTGATAAACATCAATACCGCAGTCGGCTTCAAGCTGAAGGCAGTACAAGTGCGGTCGTTAAAGGTCATGGGGTCACCTAAACTTAAAAATACGGATATTTATGAATCAATAAGCGCTATCAGCAAAATCACTAGGACTAGTCGCTAGGGCTAGTTACTTTAGCGAGTTGAGTTAATATTGCTAAAGGGTAACTGAGTTGTGATACGGGCTTATTGACTGCGTCTTAATCCTAGCAGTTTCAAAAGGGTAAGTCGCTAAGATATTTAACGAATAAGACGGCTAAAAATAGTAGAAAAATGATGATTTTGCTAAGCTAATGCTTAGCGATGCGTTACTTTAGGGACACAATCGTGACGAGTCAAGACACACTTTACCAGAGGGTGCGGTTGTATTGGTAACGTGGGTATGATACAGACAATTTTGTAGGGCATTAATAATCGGAGATAATGCGCCACTTTAATGTCAACAAAATAAAAATAATACTGTGTGCGAATAAATGCTGTAATAGTCTGATAAGTTTGCATCAAGCCCCCAGGATAAGCCACTAAATTAGGATAGATGATATGCCAGGATATGTACTTGCCTTAGACCAAGGAACGACGTCGAGCCGTGCGATAATCTATGATGATCGGGCGCAGCCTATTAAAATCGTGCAAAAACCAACGACGCTATTGACGCCAAAACCGGGGTTTGTCGAGCAAGATGCTGAGCAAATTTGGCAAACACAAATCAGTTGTGCGCACGATGCTATTAATCAAGCAGGGTTGCTGGCCACCGATATTACCAGTATCGCCATTACCAATCAGCGCGAAACCACGGTGGTATGGGATAGGCGGACAGGTAAGCCATTAGCGCCCGCTATCGTCTGGCAGGATCGCCGTACGGCGACTTGGTGTGCAGACTTACAAGAGCAAACTGGCCATGACTTTCTAGCGGCTGGCGAGCAGATGCAGTCTTATGTGCAGTCGGTGACCGGCTTACGCATTGACCCGTACTTTAGTGCCGGTAAAATTGTTTGGTTATTTGCGAATCATCCTAAGTTTATGGCGTTAGCTCAGCAAGGACACTTGGCTGTGGGAACCATCGACAGTTGGCTAATCTATAACCTTACCGGCGGCGAGCACGTCATTGATGTGACCAATGCTTCACGTACGCTATTATTTGATATCAATACCCTCAAGTGGTCGGATACGCTGCTGCAACACTTTAATATCCCGGCGGAGGTTCTGCCTAAGGTATTAGCGTCAGATGCAGAGTTTGGCAAAACTAAAAAAGGTCTATTTGCTAAGCAGATCCTAATCCATGCAGTGTTAGGAGATCAGCAAGCTGCCTTGTTTGGTCAAGGATGCTTGAGTGCGGGTATGGCGAAGAATACTTACGGTACCGGCTGTTTTATGCTAATGAATATCGGTACCCAGCCTACTTTAAGTCAGCACCAACTGCTCACTACGGTAGCTTGGCAACGTAAAGCGGTTATAGTACCTAGCGATGCTCACTTAAGTGACAGTATCTCTATTGGCAAGCTGGTCGAGTCGGGCAAGCGGCTGCTACAGCCACCCAAACGCGAAGTGAACTATGCCTTAGAGGGCAGTGTATTTATGGCAGGAGCTATCGTGCAATGGCTGCGCGATAATTTAGGCTTATTTCATCACAGTCAAGATGTCGAGGCCCTAGCACGGCAAGTAGAGGACAGCGAAGCGGTAACCTTAGTGCCCGCCTTTACGGGGCTAGGGGCTCCTTATTGGCGCTCAGATATCACGGCGAGTATCAGCGGTATGACGCGAGGAACGACTAAGGCGCATATAGCACGGGCGGCCTTAGAGGCCATAGCTTTCCAAACCTACGATGTGCTAATAGCCATGCAAAAGGATGCGCCCATACCGTTAACTGAGTTAAGAGTAGATGGCGGTGCCGCTAATAACAATCTATTGATGCAGTTCCAAGCAGATTTACTGGGAGTACCGGTGTTAAGGCCTAAGGATACGGAAATCACCGCCAAGGGAGCGGCTTTGCTCGCGGGTATTAAAAGTGGTCTCTATGATGATGCCTTAATGAAAGAGTCGTGGCAGATAGAGCGAGTGTTTGAGCCCACCATGGCAGCAGCAAGACGAGAAGAGCACTTGGCAAAATGGCATCAAGCCATTAAAAAAACCTTGATTCAAAGCGACTAAGTTATAAATATAGTCAGTCCACTCTAGATTTGGCACAGAGTCACTGATATAAGTTTGCGCCTGCCTCAGTCATCTAATGACTTCTAGCCAGCAAATTTATATCAGTGACTCGCAAAGTACCAGTTTTAAATAGGATTGACTATAGAACTGCTAAAAATAGAGCGGCTGAAAATAGAGCGGCTGAAAAACCAACTTCCAGCCAGCAAGTTTGTATCCGTGACCTATAAAGTATTAGCTTTAAAAGGATTGACTATAATAAGACTTTACACAGTTGACACGGCTACAGTATACGATACATGTTGTTACGCAACGCTATCGTGATAATGACATATCTTACATAACAGAGCTATGCGAGGGCCAGCTTAGCTTTATATACTTGTAAGGGTAGTCACCGAGTATGGCTTTGATGCTATATCTCATTATCTATAATGATGACGCTATTAAGGAATAGTAGTGTATCGGGATAATGATGGTTTATAGCGATAACTATAATCAAGCCGCTACGGTTTTAATAAAAGGCTGATTAAACAAACAGCTTAATAAATAATATGAGGATGGATTTATGAGTGACCATGACAATATCGACCGCGCAGCAGTAAAAGAAATGTCAGCTGAAACTAAACACGACCTTAATGCTGATCCCATTACTGGTGAGCCAGGCTCTCATCCAATAGGTACTGGTGTTGGTGGTATCGGTGGCGCAGCTGCTGGTGCAGCAATCGGTTCAATGGCAGGCCCACTAGGTACGCTAATCGGTGGTGCTATTGGTGCTATCGTTGGTGGTGGTGCAGGTCATGCAGCAGCTGAAGCTATTGATCCTACTCGTGAAGAAGCTTATTGGCGTGCTCAGTATGCCAATGCAGACTATTACCGTGAAGGCCATGACTTTGACCGTGATTATCATCCAGCTTATGCAGTCGGTTATGCAAACCGTGCTCGCTATGGTGCCGATGCTCGCTTTGAAGACCACGAAAGCGAACTAGAGCAATCTTGGAACGAAGTAAAAGGCGATTCTCGCTTAGCTTGGGAAGATGCAAAACGCGCTTCTGCTGATGCTTGGCATCGTGTGAGCTAATAGCATTCGCTAATTTAAGATAAGCACTAGCATTGTAAAACTTGTTTTAAAATAAAGTTTTTAAATTAGTGCTAGTGCAACTTAATAAAGACCTTTAGACCATCGCCTAAGGGTCTTTTTTATGGGCTATGTTTTTATAGACGGTATTTTATAGCCTGCATTTCTATAAATGCTTATAGTCAATCTTATTTAAGACGGGGCAACTAATCGCCGATATATATTTTCTGACTAGAAATCATGCTATTGGCTGCACTGGATGTAGACTTATACCAGTGACTCTAGATTACACCTTGAGTGGACGACCTTGATTCTGTTTTGAATAAAAGGTAGGACTAAAATTAATAGCGGCTACATATTGACTAAATCCACACGAAAGTCAATATAATAATTCTGTTATAATAAATAACAGGACGCTCTACGACTTTGGCAACTTATTCTTGTAAAATACATAGTAACAACAGTAGGGTAGTGCCATATAAGCTCATGAAATACGCTCTATTTAGGCCTATATTCTTCAAAAACTGAGTGAATATTTCGTAAAATTTTTATCATAAAGCTCAATGATAGCCTACTGCCTGATCGTTTATAACAATAATCCATTCCAATATTTAAGGCGCTTTTTTTAGAAAGTGCCTACTCGATAAAAGCTTGACCAAAACTATGAATAAGAAACCATTTTATATAGCCACTGCTAATTTATTAAATTTTGCGAATCCAGGACGGATTTATTATGAGAACGCTGAAGCTTATGATGAAGCGACTTACCAAAGAAAATTAGCCGGTCTTACCCAGCTACTTTCTCAGGCGCATCCTGATATTTTGGCGGTACAAGAGATTTGGGACAGCGAAGCTTTAGAGGCTTTAGCTAAAGGTTTAGGGTTTGAAGCGCACCATGCTTGGGCACCTTTTGCCAGTAATACCGCCAATGACCCGATTACCAAAGGTTTGGGCGCGCAAGATACTCCTGCAGTCGGCATTATTAGTCGTTTCGATAGATTGTCTTCGCAGTCGTTACAGGATATACATCCCAAAGCTTGGGTTGATGTGCCGGATATGGGGTTGTATAAGCAATTTAACCGTCCGCCATTATTGGTTCGCTATGATGTGTATGGCCAACCCATTAACGTATTGACGGCACACTTAAAGAGTAAGCGGGCTTATCATCTGCGCGATGAGCAGGGTAAGCTACTAGAAGATATCGATGATCCCAATATTCGTGTACGTGCCAAATTACGTAGCTTGTGCATGCGGGCAGCAGAAGCGGCTTCTATTCGTATGACTCTAATTGAGCTGCTCCATCACACCCGCGAGCCAGTCATTTTATTAGGCGATATGAATGATGTGACCGACAGTGTCACCACCCAGTTGATGGCGGAAACCGGGGAGATTAACTACGATAAAAGCATGCGAGATATCGCTTTGTTTGACGCCGCACGCATCCAAAAACGCTATGGTTGGATGAAGGATGTCGCTTATACGCACATTCATCAAGGGGTACCAGAAGTCATCGACCAGTTGTTCGTCTCTGAAGAGTTTTTGTCAGACAGTAAGTATGCTTTAGCAGAGGTAGAACGGGTGGATTATTTTAATGACCATCTTAAGTGGGATTACGAAGATAGAGTCAGTGATCATGGTATTGTCAGAGCTAAGATTAAGCTCTTAGGCGATTGATTAGTAAAATTAATCCCCCTGATTTGGAATAAATTCTATATTCGCCTTGTCAGATATAGCATAAGTGATTATCATGCTTTCTCAAGAAGTTTGTTACGTTATAACTTTATTATATAACCTAGGTGCATTATATCTAGCGTGAATGTGGCTAAGTTGTGGCTGCAATTTAAGCTTTTACCTCTTAAATGAGCTTTGTGTTTGATTAGTTTAATAGCGTGTTTGTTTAAGTAGCTGTTATTATAACCACGGCTATTATCAAGTACAGGTAAACGAAGTCTAGCGATGTCTATAAATTAGTGTCCCTATTGATCAGTGAAGTATTAGTCAGTGAATGATAGATAACTACTTAATGAGATAGCCACTTAATAATAAAGCAGCGAATTAATTATATCAGCAACTATTTTAAGTTAAAGCCCTTTGTCTGGCGTGCTGAAGCCAGATAATAGGTTGGAATACATCAAAGGTGGCCCTAATGACTAAACAGTATGAAGATAAGATTGAAGATGTGCTAGTGGATTCAGAGCTGGCAAAAAAGCTAGTGCCGAACAAGTTTAAGTTTACCAGTCAGCAAGGTCGTGTGCGTCGTCAAAAGCTCTTAATGGGAGCGAAAACGCTTAGCGAAACTCGGGCTATTAAAGACATTAGCTTAGCAGACGTTTGTGAAGAGGCGGGTATTCCGCGCGCTTCTGCGTATCACTTTTTCCCGAATGTCGAAGCTATCTTTTTGGCATTAAGATTTTTGAACGCTATCGAGACGTTTGAATCGCTTAATACGGTGAACGCTGCCGACTATAACCGCTGGCAGGCTTATTTGACTGGCCTGATGGAAAAAGTCGCGAGTATTTTCCGTGAAGACCCTTTAAAAGCTAAGCTAGTGTATGAAACGAATACTCCGGATTTTGAAGGAGATAGTTTTGGTACGCAAATTGATGATCAGATTGTTGAGCTGTTCTATAATCAACTCTCAGTTCGTTATGTCTTACCAGAGTTAAAAGATATTAAAGATGTATTGCTTATTGGCTATAGTATTGCCAATGGGGTATTTATGCTCTCTTATCGTTTGGAAGGCAGTGTTACTGAGCACTATTTACAAGAAGCGATTACGGCAGCTATTGCTTACTTACGTTGCTACTTGCCAGAAAAATTACCACTTAAAAAGTAAAGGTTTAGCGAGTAAGTTTTTTATAAAACTGCTGGCTAAATGACAGCGACCCAGGATATTTACTGATAACTTGCTACAAGTTATGAGTAAGTGTCTTGGGTTTTTTTATGGGGGTAATAAAGTGAGCGGTAGAGCGGATAAGTTGGCAGAATCGCTAAGCTAATGCAGTTCAGTTAGGTGACTAAGCTTAGCGAATAAAGGTTAAATCTTGCCCCTGACATTGTGACGATGCGCCAACTCTAGGTGTTAGCTCAGTTTGTAATCTGGCTACTGCAGCCTGCAAGGTCGCCAGCTTTGCGCCATCATTAGCGACATAAGCAGTTTTTGCTTGGTTCAACCAACGCTCAGCCGCATCGAAATGCTCACGCGCATGGCGCCAGTCTGCTTCGCACTGCTCAGCAGCAGCCCAAATCAATTTGACTTCGCTAAACGCCAATTCTCTAGGAGCTACAGCCGTAGCTCCGTTCTGCCTCAATGTTAATAAGGTGGCCCATAAATCTGGTCTTAATAAAGTGGCATACTCAGGGATGGTAGCGGAGTCTAGCAGGGAGTCGGCTTGATGATTGCGTAAAGCTTGTAAGAGACTGACGCCTTGTTGCCAAGCGTCTAGGCTGGCAGGACCCGCAGGACTTAAGCTGCTTTCACTAGCTTCCGCTTGGGCATAACTGAGCCAAGCTTGCGCTTTAAAGGCGGTATATTGAATAGTAGGACTTAAATCCGCTTGCTGATACGATTTGAGCTCGCTCATCATACAGTCGATTTCATAGCGACGTTTAGAGACATACTGGGCATGCTGAGTGGCTGCTGCAACCTCTCCTGTACAGTAGCTCTCAGCATCTGGCAAATTAACCTTAGCTGCGGTAGTAACCTTTAGATTCGTATCAATAGGTTGCGCATAGGTGACGGTGCTGCTAAGCGCAAAGACTAAGGCAGCTGTCGTAGTTAGCGAAGCAATAGAGGGTAAACGCTGGCGCAACGGAGTAAGGGCAAATCGCATATTGGCGACTCCTAAGAGTATATAGAGTATTTACCGTCACTATGACAGCTTAGGTTGGTAGCCCGCCCTATAAGATCAAGCGGCAAAAGAACTCTAGCTAGAGGTCCTTTTTACAATGGTGTTCTACTAAATAGTTTTCTACTAAATAATGTTCTACTACTAAATAGCGTTTTACTACAGGGATAAGGCATTATTTCGGGTCATTGGGGTTATGAGACTTGAATAAATCTTCGTCAAACTTGAAACGCAGTCGCACATAAGCGCCTTGCTGAGTAGTATCATCCGAAGCGATATCTTCATCATTAAAGCCCATAAAGTTATAACCCACCGATAACCAAAGATTGGTCATAGGGCTGTAGCCCACTTCTGCGCCCAGCATATAAGTCATGCTGCTGTCTGCGCCATTCCAATAACTGCCGACTTGTAGACCCGCATCCCAGCGCTCACTAATATCGTAAAGGCCACGCACATAAGCGGCATGCGCGGTATTATTATCACTAGTACCGTCTGCGGTATACTGAAGGTATTTACCGGCATAATGGCCCGATAACGTTAACGGACGGGTAGGGTGATAATTGCCATGCAAAGACCAAATGAGCGCTTCTTTTTCGTAAGCATCATTACCGGTTTGATTGTCATCCAGTCGATATTCAAGTTTACTGAGCATATCCAACTGATTGCTGTCTAAATCTCGATAAGCGGCGCCCAACTGCAAACGGTTAATAGTACGCTCGCCTTCAGCAAAGCTAGTATTGGAGTAGATGTCTTTCGCTAGTAAAGTCACGTCATCGCTATAGCGATAGGCTAGGCCCGCCGTAGCTAGTAACGTATCACTACTGTTGCCCCAACGCTTCTCTAAACGCCCCGATACTTTATAATCTTCTTGTGCCAGATACTCAGCGCCGACACCTACAGCAGTAGATTGGTTCTCTGCCGTATCATCGAGAGACTGTACACGCTCAAACAAAGTATTCAAGGTTAAGCCTTGACGCACATGCCATTTATTTCTTAAACCGAGTGCAGCTTCAGTATCACGCGCACTGATAGCATCGCTCATACGGTATTCGCTATAGACTTGACCGTCTTTCATATAGGTGGCATCCACCCCAACCACCGTGCGTTGGCGCTCAGCGGTATCGTCTAAGCCATAACTGCCCGATAAGCTATTGATTAAATCATGACGCGCATAGAGGCGACCAAGATTACCCAAAGCTGTCTCGCCACCAATGGATATAGCATTGCGCTCGCTATGGTTAATGTCTTGCTCGTATTCTGCAAATACTAGGGATTTATTGAGCTTAGGCAGGCGAGCCGTCAGTTTGGCATTGACGGTAGTGCCTTGGATATCTTGGTCTGCATTACCCACTGTCGATAGCGCGGATTGGTTTAGGGTAGTGTCATTGAAATCTGTATTGCTACCTAAGCCTGTGACGTCGACTGCGCCTTGAATGTTACGCGATGCCGCGCCTTCTTTATTATAATAACGCACACCCAACTCAGCAGCGAGATTGGGGGTAATCAAACGCTCAATAGCGGCTTTAAACCCTTCTTGCTTCGCATTGGTGCTGTCTTCTTGCGTGCGCACACCGTCTAGTTTTAAGGTCGTATTGACCGCCGTATCTAAACGATAGTCTAGGCTAACGCCAGTTTCAGTGCGACCTGCCGTAATGGTTGAGCCCGCTGTCACAAAGCCTGCGTCGGCTTTATTATAATAAGCTTCTGCCTTAGTACGGCTGTGGTCATCGTAGCTCAAGTTCAGGCGTAAGGCATTACCAGAGACATCATTCGCCGTGAGATCATCCGTATTAATTTGGTTGGCCGCCTGATAGTTGGGGTCGCTAGCCTTATTATGGGCGTATTCCGCAATCAATTTGGTACGGTCGTTCAGTTTGATGACGGTATTGACGCTGGCGAGCTCTTCGGTATTGAGAGGATCGTCACTTTTAACGTAGCTGCCACCAATGGACGTTTGCTTATTAACCTGTTGTTTGGCACTAATACCACCTACCCAATAGCGCTCGCCACCGGTCTCTACTTCTACGATAACGCGTAAATAGACGGGGTTGCCATTGAAGTCTTGGCTAGGAATTGGGCTCTTTAGATAAAGGCTACGGCTGATAGGGTCGATTTCGTAATCGGCAAAGCGGGTTAAGCTTTGACGCGAGACAATAATGCCTGGGTTATCGGCATCACGAACCAATACTTCGACCGACTCTGAATTCTCTAAAATATCGTTAAAGTTTTCAGCCAATGGGTAAGGGCCAGAGATACCTAAACCACGAGTTTCATTGACGCTCTGAGACGATGAAGTCTGTGCAGCGAAAGTGGTAATACGCGTATCGTCATCTTCAAACTGAGCTTTCACGCCAGTTAAGCTGCGGCTATAGTTGCCCAGTTGTAGACCTTCGTCATTGGTGGTCTGGGTATTTAGGTCGCCATACATGGCAAAAGAGCGGCCTTTATCCAAACGGATATACAGCTTGCTAGTCGACTGGGCGTCAAAGCCTTTGGCTGAAGCATCGCCATAGACCGGATAGTAGTCATCAGGGCGAATATCGCGGAACAGACGCTCGCCTTTCTTATCGCTGTCATACGATAAGGTTAATAGATAATCACCGCGTACTTTACCTTTTAGGAATAATGCAGCACGGCCATTTGCGGCTAAGTCGTCATTACCTGCGAACTCTTGCAGTTCTTTTTCAAAGATTCCTTGGTCCGCTGAGACTTGCTTGCTATCAAAGTCTTTCAGCGAGATAGAACCTTCGATAATACCGACTGCGATTAGCGGGCGTAAGCTTGGGATAAATTGGATAGTTTGCGCCGACTCAATCCCGTTGGCAGTGATTTTTAAAGTGCCTTTACCCGGCGTTTGCGGCGATAATATTTCTACCAAGACTTGCGCATCAGTGACCATGAGTTGCACGCCAGGCAAATCTGGATTTAAGTCTTTATTAACGATAGTACCGACATTACTGTCTACCGTGATTAGGGTGTCGTTGGCTACTGGCGTACCTTGGGCATCGCGTAAAGTAGCCTGCGCATAAATCTTACTAACGCCATCTGCCTCTACAATAGAGGTATCAATCTGGGTAGTGACAGCCTTGATATCGCCAGGAGCAATCACCGTGATTGATGTGCTGTCCACTTCTTGCTCATTGGCATCGTAAGCTTTAATCGTCAGCGTGTTGTTGCCCGCTTCCAAAGGAATACCGAAGTAATCAAAGCCGATAAGCTGCGCGCGCTCTAAACGGCCGGTTTTACCAATGCGGCTGGCAGGCACTAACTGGCCATTGGCAAACAGTTTCACTTCGTACGCTAAATTAGAGGCTATTTGCGCCGTAACCTGGCGACTCGGTAGGATTTGTCCCGAGATTAGATTGATAAAGCGAGTGCTATTATCGGTCGTATTCTGTAGATAGCTTTCTAGGTCTTCCATTTTAGGCGCGGCGAAAGGCGTTAGCGCAGGCAGGGTCAAAGGGCCCGCGCGCTGATCACGCACACTATAAACCGTAGCTTGCTCACAATTGCCGCTAGTAGTATTGTTACCCTCTTGCTTGCAACCCGCGGCTTCATCACTGCGGTAGCTGCTACTCAACGTTGCGCTAGCGTCTTGCTCTAGGCTAAGCTCTGATTTTATCGCCTGCTCTAGAGCATTGTTTTCCCCTTGGATACGGTTACGACGGGCAATAAGCTCGGCGACCAACTCCGGAGAAGTATCGCCTAAGCCATCTGCAATGCCGAAGTCAGCGCGATGCAGCTCACCATATTTTAGGTCGACAAAACGGCTGCTCGGGTCACCCGCATTCCGATTGCCTTGCTCGATGAGCTCAACATGCGCTGGCAAAGTAATGCGGTCGATTTTGATCACGTGAGTCTTGGCAGTGACGCCATAGAAGTTATATTTACCTTCGCTATCGGTCACGGCAAAGTTACCGTTTTCCATATACAAGCGTACGCCCGGCACACCCAGCTCACCGGCTTGCTTTTGTTGGATGCCATCACGATTGATATCGTTATAGACCTTGCCGACTACGATACCATCGGTATTCAGCAGACCTTGGCTGACTTCTACTTGCCATTGGGCTTCACGCGAAGTTATAGGCGTATTGTCGCTGTTGTTAACGTTGTCATTAGCAGTAGCTATAGCTCGGTTGATACCGTCACCGCGTAGGGCAGTAGAGCCTACCAACACGCGATAGCGAATCGTAGCCGTCTCGCCAGTAGCCAACTCGCCAATACCGAGGACTTTATATTTCCCTGCGTTGGTAAAGCGTTGTGTGGTTTTAGCGCCAGCTATTCTTACTGAGTCTTCGATGATACTAAAGCCTTGCGGTAGGGCGTCTTTTAAATTGACATCATAAGCCGTGGCTGCGCCCGTATTTTTGATAGTAATGGTGTAATTGACATAGTCGCCTAATTCAGCGACTTTGATATCACCTTCTTTAGTCACTTGTAGGCTAGGCGCCGTATCTGTGATAGCGATAGTAGTAGAGAGTGGGTCGCTGACAGAAACTAAATCATTGGCAGTCGGGGTTTGGTTGGGTGCTACTGTAGGAGCGACGCAAGCGACTAGGGTCGCGGTCAAAGTGTCTTTATCTAAAGTCTGAATGATTTGATCATTGAGCGCATTAGCATTGTTTTGCGTAGGGGCAAGCAGGCGATATTTGCCAGTATTATTCCCGGTTTCTACCGCTTTTAAGGCGTAGCTGTCTTTGGTTAGCTCCGAGGTAACCTTGACCCAAGCATAATCCACGGCATCCACACGATAGTTACATTGTGCGTAGGTCGTAGTGACGAACACCTCTTTACCAACCTGACTGGCAGGCTGTTTCGTAGTGAAAGTAGGCTCAGTAAATTGGATGAGTGGGGCTAACACCAATAAGCTATCGGTCGCTGTAGCGATTACTTTGTTATCTTCAGCAACGACTGCTTTTAGGCCTAGCTGTGCCGTAGCGCCATTGCCTAAGGCAGGTTTTACTTTAGCTTGTACGATAAGATTGATACTGGTGTCACGCGGTAACACGATAGTTTCAGGCAGTAGTGTATCACCGGCATCGATGACACCATTGTTATTATTATCTTGATATATTTTAAGCTCAGATAGGGTAGCAGGTAAGCTGCTTTCAAGGCTAATGGTCGCGCTAGTATTGCTATTATTGGTTAAAGTGTTGTGCCATTCGACGAGTTGCGATTGTTGTTGGTCGCTTATTATTTTAATCGGTGGCGTGGATAAATCGATAGCGTAAAAAATACGGGGTCGTTGAAGTTCAACAGTGACCGTATTGGACATCACATTACTGGCTTGCGCGCCTCTATTAAAAGCAGCTGCAGCAGTATTGGTTAATAATATATTTTCTAATAAACGGGCTTGTTCTGCATTGATAGCAGCAGGAATAAAGGTAGGTAATACGGACTCAGCGGCAGCAGCCGTTTGCATATGACTTAAGCAGATAGCTACGGTCAACCCAGATAAACGGGCAGCACAAAAAGATCGGTTATGACTACCAATCTTGGATTTTACCTTTAGCGCTACTGGTTGTGAATTAAGCCGCATACTACGAGTCAGCCTTACTTAAGAGTAGAGAGAAGGGGGCTATGAGCATCTATATCCTCATAGCCCCTAAAATTACGAACTAAATTAAATTTACTAAGCTAAAGCTTTACTAAAATAAGGCTTCACTAAACTAAAGCCCTACTAAAATAAGGAGTGCTTAGTTAGCGTTAATTTGACGAGTAAAGGTCAATACTGCAGACTCATTAGTAGCAAGGTCAAACTCGGTAGTGACCACAGCCGTGCTATTAAAAGAAGCCGTGCCTTTAGTGGAAACCGGGCTAATAGCCATCGTTGAGTTGTTTAATACGCTAGCGTTTAGAGTATCGCTTAAGATAATCTTGCTGATAGTGCTAGGGTAGAAGTTAGTCGCGGTGATTTGGTAGAAAATACAATCACCAGGCGCCGCTTTAGAGATGGCTACATCGTTGTATTTACCAGCAGCTTGGTTGGCTACTGTAGAACAGCTTTGACCAGATACCGGCTTAATAACCGCTTGACGCTTAAGCAATTCTAAGGCTCTTTGCGCATTCACGATCAACTGAACGTTGTCAGAAGTCATTGCGCCTTTAGGGGTCACTTTGATAGAGACAGGGTAGTTCTGATTGTCTTGTAAGATAGTGCCAGCAGGAATAATCGCTGTAACCGTAACCTTCTGTGCAGCGCCTGGAGCAATATCACCAGTAGTAGCTGGGAAAGTAATATTGGTTAATTGACCCGCTTGCGTTTGATTGGTATCGATAGCCAAATCAAAGTCGGTGCTTAGGTTGCCGGTATTATGAACATAAACCTCAAAAGTCACTGTAGTGTCTGCTAGCTGTACATTGCCTGCGCCAGAAGTCGCATTGCTAGAAGTAGCATTCGTGATAATGACTTCTTTAGTGATTTGGTTGTCTCTATCTACATTGCCAGGGATGATTTGTGCGTCTGAGTAATCATCAGTCAGGCTTTCGTTAATAGTACCCGTGATTTTGGTTTGACCATTTGGCGTAGTTACCGTACTGGTAGCAGGTGTCGCCTCATCAATAATATTGTCCTTGTTCACATCGCTACCAATAGCAGCCACGTTATTGATGGCTTTAGTTTCGTCAGTAACCTTAACTTTAAAGGTTAAGGTTCCTGCAGGAGCGTTAGTAGTATTGGTATTGGCCGCAACCGTACCAGACTTATAGACAATCTTTTGACCAACGATAGTCAAGTTGCTAGCAGCTACTGCAGTGCCATCGATTTTTGCTGAATTAGCAACGTAAGTGACGCCTTCAGGCAAGGTATCTACGATGATGACATTGTCAGCAGCGGTACTAGTACTGGTGTTACCAAACTTGATGCTATAGGTAATCTCGTCATTGTTTTCAGCCGAGCCAATCGTAGCTTTATCGAGCGTAATCGTGGCAGATTTCGCAATCACTAAGTTAGAGGCTTTGATGACACCCGTATCTTGGTTGGTTTGCTTGATTAAAGTTTTGTTAGTCGCTTCAACCGTGATACTACCGGTATTGCCATCTTTAAACGTACCGATATTATCGTCTTTCGCTACGATAAAGAACTTAGTGCTGTTACCTGCAGCAACGGTAATTTTATTGCCAACAATAGGAGCATCAAGTTTCGGTTGACCCGGGTTAGCAGGGTCTTCAGGATAGATAGTAAACCTCTCATAATCTAACTGATCGCCAGTATTGTTAGAGATAGCTAAAGTATAGGTATCGTCAGTATTACCCGTGTTTTTGATGGTGTGCGTGAAAGTCACTTCACCCGTGTTTTTATTGATGGTCTGCTCTTGGTTTTGCGTTAATTCAAAACTTGGTGCATCGCCCACAGTAATCTGGACGGTGTTAGATTGCGTCGTTACTAGCGTACCGTTCACTTGATAAGAGGCAGTAGCAAAGTTGGTAATTTGGGTACCCGTAGTTGGTGCTGCTGCACTGGCTGGGGCCAAACCGATTAAGCCAACGGTCATGGCACTGGCCAGATAAGTTAACTGGGTGGTTATTTTCATATATTAAGTTCCTAAAGGTGCACGGGGATAGGCCGCACTGAAAATGCAGCAATTGGTGGGACGGTTGAGATTAAAGAAAGACTAAGCTAACTAATCGTGCTGACTAAGACTTGGTTAAGTCCAATTGGGTGTCAGCCGTGACCGTAGCGGACTTGCGTGCTGGCAGCAGCTTGATCTGCCAACGTAATGATTTATATTGAGAATAAGGTACTTTTACTGTCTTGCCATCGATGACTTGCGTCAACGGCATAGGCAGATAGTTAACCCCATCAATTGAAGCGAGCGCGCTGCTAGGGGAAGCAGCACCATTGAAGCTCATGTTGGCCGGAATAGGGAGGGTAACGGCCATATCGCTGATTGCGCCGTCTGAGGTATTGGTATAAGTAGCGCTGTAGCGCACGACTTCTTTACCATTTAATGAGCCGATATTGCGCAACTGCTCAACGCCTTTGCTGTTTTTGACCACTTCATTTGCCGTCAATTTAACCTGCACGGGATCAGCAGGAGCCGCTTGGGCTGGGGAGATCGATAGCGCTGTCATTAGGCATACGCTGGTCAAAAGAGCTTGGTTGGTCTTACCGAACATAGAAATTCTCCAATCTGGGTCAATAGCATCTATCAATCATCTGACAGATAGAATAACAGCGATAGTATTGAGCCAAATACCAGCGGTTAGACTTTAGGGATTCAACATTATTAATTACTAAACAGCAGGTTAATTACTAAAAATCTGGCTAACTACTAAAAAGCGGACTCTGCTTTCCATTAGCGCCCTGCGCAGCGTAACACCAGCTACAGACTAGCGTTAAACAAAGGACGATATAAAAAAATGGTAGAAATGTGTGGACAAATAACAGGTTCTACTAGAGCTAGCAATACTGTGCAAAAGACATTTGTACAGTTAACGTAAAAGAGAATAGCATTATAGCCTAATAAATAAATACTGAAAAGCGACCATTGACCGATAAATAGGTATCAATGGCAGCCCCCAAATTCTCTTTAAAATTAACTTATTAGCTAGGATAATGAGCGTCTATTAGCCGAATTAATCAGTTGCTAGCGCCTTTGCTAAAAACGGTATTAAACCAAAGCTTTATGATCTCCTGCTTGCCCATTGTCGCTACGGTAGCGCTAGTAATATCTTTAGCCACATGCGCTGGGTTATAGACAGCAGGATTATTACGACTAGCCGCATCAATCACATTGCTAGCAGTCTTATTGGTGCTCAAAGCCGCTTTACCATAAACAGCTTGGGGAGCAGGCACATACAGATAAGACGTTGAGCCCGCGCTCGTAAGGCCACTATCGGTAATACTGATGGAGGTTAACGGTAAATTACCGCGGTTATAGGCCGCTATGTAATAGGCCACGCAACGCTCAGGCTTGATATCAGTAATAGGTTTGGTGGTAAAGCCCGCAGTAGTGCCACTAGCTTTCGGCATTTGGTATAGGCTACTGGTCACGTTGCTACAGTCATGCGCGTACTGGTACTTACGCAGCACTAAAGGTTGATAGGCGGGCAGGACGTCGCCGAAGTCAAAACTGCTGGCTGGGGTTACTGTATTCAGGGTGATAGTTTTTTTATTCTCTGTGCTGTCAATGGTGTAGCCACTAGCATTGGTCTCTACTAAACACAGCTGGCCATTTTTAGCCGTGGCTTGCTGCTTGATAGTTTCGGTAATGAGCAGGTTATAGCGCCCCGTACTGTCTGTCGTTACAGAGGTCGTGCCATTATTAATGTCTAGTGGTGTGGCTAAAGCATTGCCGTCACAACTGCCTGCATACAGACGGATAGTAGCGCCGGCGATGCCAGGCTCAGGCAGGCTAGAGTCATACAGGCCATTAAAATAATTGGCATTAGTAGCTGTAGGAGCGTCAGTATCTATCCCACCTAGATTGACATCTGCTAGAGGAACGCTACCTGCGCTAATGGTTGAGTTAGCATGCGGCTGAGCGGCGCCAATATCATGGAAGACTATCCCTTTAATATAGGCATTCGTCGTGTTGGTAATCTCACAGGTAATCTCATCACCGTAATTGAGGTTCGCCAATTCAAAGCTAGTGCCGGTAGCGTCAACAGGGAGGACGGTCTTACTGCCTAGCGTTTGGTTGCGGCAGCTATATTGGCTGGTATAACTGTTTAATGAGCCTGCCCCTATGATGGTCTCATTTAGGGTATAGCGTTTATTCAATTCTAGAGTGACTGAGCCTGAAGTCTCCGTACCTTCTGTAATCTTATCTGTAGCGCCTTGCGTGGTAAAAGTCTTGATGATGGTCTTTGGGGCAGCCGTTTGCGCAACAGATAATGCAAACTGATCGCTAGCGACTGCTCTAGTGCCTACCAACTTTTTAGTTAAGATAACTTTCGGCGGGGCGAGGCAAAAGTAAAAGTCTGAGTAGCCTAACGCATGGGTTGAGGCATTATTCACAGCGGCTACGTTTTTATGAGATAAGCTAAAAGGGGTGTTGGCGTTTTTATAGCCCCAAGTGGCCGTGATAGGGCACTGTCCTAGACCGCAGTTTTTACCCGTCAATGCCGTGGCAATGTCAAAATTGGCATTCAGGCTATGAAAAGCGGCTAAGGCGGTGAGCTTACCCCCCGTGGCAGAGACATCGACTTGCTCCGTATAAGCCGGTGGGGTGTTGTTCGCTGAATCTATATCTTGAATGACAAAGCCCATCTTAGAGACGGGTTTATTAATGCTGACTTCGATTTTATGGTTTTCCGCATTGGTATTAGAAGCATGCACCAAGTTAATCGCATTGCTAGTTGCACTGTCTATGCTGCCAAAATAGGGAGAGGCCGCATAAGTCCCATTTACGGTAGTCGTATCCTTGAGTACGGGAAAGCTAATATTGACTACCTTATCGCCTGCCGCTGAATCAGCAAAGGTAAAGCTGCGGCTGGTCTGACCGGCTGTCCAAGCTAGAGGCAGTACTGTAGCGTTACTTGGGACCGTTTGCCCAATGTAATACATCTTGTGCCCTGTAGGACAAGAGTTGGTAGTAGGGACAACGGGAGGGGCAGGCACCGTTAAGGCATCAATAGTCAGACGAATTAACTGACCATTTGGTACGGTAGTCGTGCCATTAGGAGTGTAGTTGCCATACTCAATAAAGACTTGGTCAACGGCCTGATTAAAAGTAAAGCCTTGGGTATGCTTGGGGTCTAGAAGAATGGAAGTGCTAGTATTGGCTCTGGCAGTACGCATAATCAAAGCACTATTTGAGCTGGTCGTAGTGACTTCACTAGCGCTATAACGCCCGTTCACCACGGGGACAATCTTAGTCGTCGCAGACAGCTCACTATTAATGCCATAGACGGTTATCTGGTCCCAGTAATTACTAGAATCAATATCAGAAGCCGCTAAGCTTAAATTGGTGACGGGAGTGCTAAAGTTAAAGGTAACAGCTCCCGATGCTGCTCGGTTTGCGGCATCCATATTCAATAAGAAATAATTGCCTAGTGACGTTGAGTTGGAAGGCGGGTTATTAACGGTAAAAAATCTTGCAAAGCTGCCGGTCGACTTAGCCTGTGCCGTCAACGTGACTTGTCTGCCACTATCTTGAATGACCGGAAAGGTGTAAATAGGGCTAGTCGCCGTAGTGCCCGTCTGCCAACCTCTATACTCCGACTCGGAAAGGGGATTTTCTAGCGCCCAAGCAGGCGTTATAAAAAACAGTCCTAGTAAGCACAAGCCAATATAAACGTGGTAGTTAATTAAGCGGGATAATCCTGATTGGATTCCTGCTGACTTGCGCACTTGCCCCATACTCACTCCGACAACTTTATGATAGCTAATAAATAGAATTAAATTCCTATATTTACGCAAGGGCTAAGCTACCGGCAAAATGGCACAGTCAATCTTGGTAGCCCATATCGTTGCTATAAGAATTTGTTCTAATAGACCTGGATACTTACGGTCATTAAATATTTAAAGCTATCTAATGAGGTAGCCGCTATTTTATAGATAAATCAAGCCAATGTTCTAAAAATTCGATGAATCAATGATTTATGGCTATGATTGGTAATTTAAGCACAAAATTTTTTATGCTAAATTAATAAAGACTCGCCGTTCAAAAATTACCCTTGTATTTAATAACAAAATGTTAGATTCGTTGTCATTTAGTTGAGGAGATAGGTAAGCTCTGCGAAACTGGTTATACTATTCACACCGCACACTTAACTAAGATGTTTCGCATCTCTAGTTGCTCCATACTTTATTTGTTCAATATGATTTAAGTCTACACTTCTAGCTTATCATTGAGCTAACCATTAATCTAATTGCAATTGCCAAATCATTGGCTGGCATGGACGTGCTATTACTATCGACAATAAGGACAAATATTATGAATTATTACAAGGATGCCGACAATTCTGAGACCCAAGAATGGTTGGATGCCTTCGAATCGGTCATCAAGCATGCTGACAAGGATCGGGCTCAGTTTCTGTTAAAGGCCTTGTATAATATGGCCGTCCAAGAAGGACTCCCTTTTAACCGCCTAGATACCGCCTACATTAATACTATTCCTGTAGAAGATGAGCCTGCCTATCCAGGTGACGTACACATTGAGCGCAAAATTCGGGCGCTAGTGCGTTATAACGCTTTGGCTATGGTCATGCGCGCCAACCAAAATGATGACGACCTTGGTGGTCATTTAGCGACTTTTGCCTCTAGTGCTACCCTTTATGAGACAGGATTTAACCATATTTTCCGTGCTGCTAGCGATCACTTCGGTGGTGACATGATCTATTATCAAGGTCACTCAGCCCCAGGTATCTATGCGCGTTCGTTCTTAGAAGGTCGCTTAACCGAAGATCAGTTGGTGAATTTCCGCCGTGAAGTCGGTGGTAAAGGTCTATCGAGCTATCCGCATCCGTATTTGATGCCAGACTATTGGCAGTTCCCAACGGTATCGATGGGTCTTGGTCCCATCATGTCTATCTATCATGCTCACGTGCATAATTATTTGATTAACCGCGGTTTGTTACAAGAAGAAGGCCGCAAAATTTGGACTTTCTTAGGCGATGGTGAGACGGATGAGCCAGAAAGCTTGGGTGCTATCTCATTGGCGGGCCGTGAAAAGTTAGAAAATCTAATCTGGGTGATTAACTGTAATTTACAGCGTCTAGATGGTCCAGTACGTGGTAACGGTAAAATCATCCAAGAGCTTGAGTCCGTATTCCGCGGTGCAGGCTGGAACGTGATTAAAGTCGTCTGGGGCGGTCATTGGGACAATCTGTTGGCGAACGACCATACGGGTGTGCTTAAACAACGTATGGATGAAGTGGTCGACGGTGAGTATCAGCTCTATGAAGCGCGCGATCCTGCTTTCGTCCGTGAGCAATTCTTTGGTAAATACCCTGAATTGAAAGAAATGGCAGATAAGCTGTCTGACGAAGAGATTGCCCGTTTAAACCGCGGTGGTCATGACCCTATTAAAGTTTATGCCGCCTTTAGCGAAGCCATGAAGACCAAAGGTCAGCCTACGGTGATTCTAGTCAAAACCGTAAAAGGCTATGGCTTGTCTGCACAGGCTCAAGCGGTGAATAAAGCGCACCAAATTAAGATGTTGGATAAAGAGGCGCTACAATATTTCCGCGACCGCTTTGATTTGCCCTTCACTGATGAGCAGTTAGAAACTCTACCTTTCTATCGCCCTGACGAAGACTCGGCCGAGATGAAGTACTTAAAAGGCCGTCGTGAGGCACTAGGGGGTCATCTACCGAATCGCCGTAGTGGTCATATTCCTTTAACTATTCCTGAGCTGTCTATTTTTGACCGCGTATTGCAAGGTAGCAAAGGTAAAGAGCAGTCTACAACGATGGTATTTGTGCGTCTGTTAGCCTCTATGCTGAAGAATAAAGACATTCAAGACCGCGTAGTACCTATCGTACCGGATGAAGCGCGTACCTTTGGTCTAGAAGGTATGTTCCGTCAATTGGGCATCTATTCTGCGGGTGGTCAGGTCTATACTCCAGAAGATAGCGAAGCATTGATGGGCTACAAAGAAGCCAAAGATGGTCATATGCTAGAAGAAGGCATCAACGAAGCCGGTGCTATGAGTGCTTGGATTGCCTTGGCAACCAGTTATTCAGTCAACGCCCTGCCGATGATTCCGCTGTATATTTATTACTCTATGTTTGGTTTCCAACGCGTGGGTGATTTGGCTTGGGCTGCCGGCGATTGCCAAGCACAAGGTTTCTTACTAGGCGCTACTGCGGGTCGTACTACGCTGAACGGCGAAGGCTTGCAGCATCAAGATGGTCATTCGCAAATTCTATTCAACGCTGTACCGAACTGTGTCAGCTACGATCCTTGCTATGGCTACGAGCTAGCTGTGATTATGCATGATGGTCTACGCCGCATGTATGGCGAAGGAGAGCGTGTGTACTATTACATTACGCTAATGAACGAGAACTATGACCAGCCAGCGATGCCACAACGTGAAGGCATTGAGGAAGGGATCAAGCGTGGGATGTATCTGCTCGAAGATAACAGCGATAAAGAAGGCGGCGTACAAGTCCAGCTGCTAGGTTCAGGCGTTATCTTACGTGAAGTAGAAAGAGCTGCGCGTATCCTTCGCGACGAGTTCAATATCAATGCCAACGTCTGGAGTGTCACCAGCTTTAACGAGTTGACCCGTGATGGTATGGCGTGTGATGACTACAACCGTCTGCATCCGCTCGAAGAAGAGAGAGTGCCTTGGGTCACTGAACAGCTAGCGCCACACGAAGGTATCGTGGTCGCTGCTACGGATTACATGCGCATGTATTCAGAGCAAATCCGTGCTTGGTTGCCAGACAGCCGTCCGTATACCACGTTAGGTACTGATGGTTATGGCCGCTCAGACAGCCGTAAGAAATTGCGCAGCTTCTTTAACGTAGATGCCGAGCACATTGTCGTCGCTACCTTAAAACGCTTAGCGGATGAAGGTGAAGTAGAGATGCGTCTGGTCAAAGATGCTATCACTAGCTTTGATATCGATGTCGATCAGCCACCAGCTTGGCAGCCACAGCCTTACCATGATCATTCTCCAGATGCGCCAGCGCCTGATAAGGTTAGTCCGCATCCTGTGCCAGAGTTCGTCGAAGAAGACGACGAGGGGATTAGCAGTGAAGGTCGTGCCGAGGACCAAGCGGATGCCACACTATTAGACGATAGCGACATCAAAGAATAACCACACAGAATTGGAGAGATAACATGGAAATCAAAGCGCCAGATCTGGGTGTGGACAGCGCCGAAGTCAGCGAAATTATGGTCAGTGTTGGTGATGTCATCGCTAAAGACGATAACATTGTCTTATTAGAGTCCGATAAAGCGTCTGTCGAAGTGCCTAGCAGTGCAGCGGGCAAGGTCGTCAGCATTGCTATTAGCGTAGGTGATCAAGTGAGCGAAGGCACACTGCTCATCACGCTAGAAGCGGAAGAGGATGCGGACGCTGCTGCTGATACTGCAGAAGATAACAATGCAGCGGCGCCTGCGCAAGCAGCAGCGCCTGCAACAGCAGAACCAGAACCAGCGGTAGAGAAAGAGCAGCCTGCTGCCAGTCAAGAGCAAGCGGCTCCTACTGCAGCAGCCGCGCCGCAAACTTATGCCTTGCCTGACCTTGGGGTGGATGAAGCACAAGTCGCTGAAATCATGGTTGAAGTTGGTGATACTGTCACCGCAGATCAGTCAATTTTATTGATTGAATCGGATAAAGCTTCGGTCGAAGTACCTGCTCCTGTAGCTGGTAAAGTCGAAAAAATCTTGGTCGCTAATGGCGATACCGTTGCCAATGGCCAAGACTTTATTGTGATTGTAAGTAGTGAAGCTGCTGCGTCTACTGAGACCAAAGCACCTGCAGAGGCACCGCAAGAACAGGCTAAGCCTACTGCGACGACGGCAGCTAAGGCGCCAGCGGCTCAGGCTGCTGATGGTAAGCCTGCGCAAGCGTCTGAGAAACTCAATGAAACGCAGGTTAATGAAAAATTAGCCGATGTTTATGCCGGTCCGGCCGTACGTAAGTTAGCACGTCAGCTCGGTATTGATATCACGCAGGTAGCAGGTACGGCTAGTAACGCGCGTATCGTGAAAGAAGATGTCTTTGGCTATGTCAAAGCGAATATCACTAATGGGGCGGGTAAAACGGCTACGGCCGCGCCTGCTGGTGCTGCCCGTTCTGGTCTGCCAACCTTGCCAGATATGAGTAAAACAGAGATTTGGGGTGAGACGGAAACGATCGACTTAACCCGTCTACAGAAAGTCTCTATCCCGCAGCTCAACTACAACACTTATCTGCCGCAAGTCACGCAGTTTGATTTAGCAGACATTACGGATACCGAAGCTTTACGTGGCGAGCTTAAAGGCGACCTGAAAAAACAAGGTGTTGGCTTAACTATCTTGGCGTTCATCGTCAAAGCCACAGCGTATGCTTTAACGCAGCATCCGAAGTTTAATAGCCACTTAAGCGATGACAATTCACAGGTTATTCTTAGAAAGTCGGTCAATATGGGCATCGCTGTCGCTACGGATGATGGCCTAATTGTCCCTGTGATTAAAGATGCTCAGGCTAAAGGCATTAAGCAATTGGCTATTGAGATTGGTGAGCTGGCTGGTAAAGCGCGTAATAAGAAGCTAAGCGCTAAAGATTTACAAGGGGCTAGTTTCACTATTTCTAGTCAAGGTAATCTTGGTGGCACTTACTTTACACCGCTAGTAAATTGGCCACAAGTCGGTATCATGGGCGTCTCTGAAGCGACTATGCAGCCGCGTTGGAATGCTCAGCAGCAGGCTTTCGAGCCTCGTCTGATGTTGCCGCTGTCATTATCTTATGATCACCGCGTGATTAATGGTGCGGATGCCGCTGTATTTACTCGCTATGTGGCGCAGTTGTTGGCCGACCCAAGACGTATTTTGCTATAAGCTTTAGCATTTAGTCCTTCTGTAGTCCTACAAAAAAGACCATCAGTGGATGGTCTTTTTTATGTCGTGGTCATAACTACTGACTGCGCATTAATATTTTCTACTATCCTATATCGAATTCTTTATGACCGGCTACTGTAGTAACTCCCCCGCACGCTGTCAACATGCCCTGCAACTCGATATATTGACCACAGACGATCATCGCTGTCCTGAGTGTTATTCACCGCTATTGCAAAGGCCAGAGCGGAAGATGCACCCTATTCTAGTTAATCATGGCTTCCAATTGGGCCTAGTCGTCTTTATGCTCTTGGCATTATTACTGGTCTGTGTGGCTTTTGATTAATTGCTCCATCAGCCTACTTCCGCTTATCGAAAGTCCGGCTATTAAGAACATAGCTATCAAAAGTCCGGCTATCAAAAGTTGGCTATCATGGCATAGCTTGAGTCACATATTGGTCGAAAGCGTAGGCTAAGCTAAGGTGATATCTCAAACTTTTATATAGGCAACCTCACTGTGTAAAACCCCACCAGTAAACGGCCGTTCATAAAAAGCCCCCGCTTAGTAAGGGTGATTATGGCATAATAGCGCCTTTATTCTTCAAAACTAGCTCAGCTAGGGTCGTCGCTAAGTTCGCTCAACTAGTGACTTTTTGCATTGACGGCGTTTTTTCTTCAAGCTTAGGAATGGTATGATTTCTCACTACATTCATAATCTACGTCGTTTTGTTTTCAATAATCTGCAGAACCAATATCATGACTCTTGGTTGAGTCGCTACGTTGATTACTTTCTAATTCTATTGATTTTAACCAACGTCGCTGCCGTCATCGCAGAGTCGGTCGATACTTGGTATTATCCCAACCAGCAACTGTTTGCGTGGTTTGAAACCTTTTCTATCATTGTGTTTAGCATCGAGTATTTACTAAGGTTTTGGTCGATTGCAGAACGCGATTTAGAGAAACGCAGTTGGCGCCAGCGCTGGGAATGGATGAAAAGCCCCGATGCCTTGATTGACTTAATCGCTATTTTACCGGCCTTTATCAACTTCTACGTCTCGATTGACCTACGCTTCTTACGGATTCTACGTCTCTTCCGCCTGCTCAAATTGACCCGTTATTTCGCGTCAATGCGTATTTTATTGGTGGTATTAAATAAAGAGCGCGGGTCATTTCAAGCGGTTATTTTTATTCTGCTTATTTTAATTGTCACTGCAGCTAGTGGGATTTATCTGGTAGAGAACCAAGCACAACCGCAAGAATTTGAATCCATTCCGCAGTCGATGTGGTGGGCGGTCGTGACGCTGACCACAGTGGGCTACGGTGATGTCGTACCGATGACGACGACGGGTAAAATATTAGGCGCCGTTATTACTATCTTAGGGGTAGGTTTAGCAGCTTTACCAGCCGGTATTCTCGCGACTGGTTTAGCTAACGAACTCTCGCAGCGTAAAGAAGAGCTTGAGCAGCGTTTTCGCGAATTATTACTCGAAGGCGATATCGATGTGGTACAAAACCAAATGCAAATAGAGGCCATGCGTAAGGAGCTAGGCTTAGATAAAGAGCAGGCACAGGATATTGTCTTGCAAGTTATTCGTGAGCAGAATTTAGAAAATCGCGAGCGAGAGCTGCGTAAGAAAAACTACTGTCCGCATTGTGGCGAGCATTTATAGACCGCTAAAGAATAAATCATCAGCGTGATAGAAATAAAAAAGGAGAGGGGCTACGTTCCATCTCCTTTTTTTATGGCCTGTCTTATTTTTTATGAGCTATTTTGTTTATAGCTACTCTGCTCTAAAGGTAAGCTAAATTATAGAGAGCAGCATAGGCTACAAAGCGCGGCCTACGCTAGGTTTTGGTAAAGAGCGCGCCAGCTCAGCACTCACAAAAGCCGCTATTTTAGGAATATCATTACTATCAGTAGGTAAGACTTGTAAGGTTAGATGCCAGTCATCGACTTCACGGCGCAGATGCGCGACCCATAGGCCATTACACTTGGCCGGCAATGTTCTTAAGTCTATTTCAAAAGCAGGGTTGCCTTCATCATCGCTTAAGTGCAACTTGCCTGCTTCAATACGACGTAACGGCTGACCCTTGTAAGACGTCAATATTAGAGCGATATGCGTCACATAAGAGGGCACAGCATTGAGACGCAGCTCTATAATTTCAGGGTCTACTGAGCCTTCATAAAGAGCGTTCATACCGCGGTCTTTGCCATTCAAACTATCGCCTTGATGGCGTATAGACTCGCTGCTATCCCGTAACGATTTAAACCAAACGGTATCGACCAAATTGCACTTCTTATCATAAAGAACACAAGCAATATCTAGGTCCATATCGCCTTTATTTTTACGCAGTCTATTCATCATCCCGGGCAAGACTGCCTGGGTGGCTTTGAAGTTTAGCCCATAATACAGCGTATCGGAGTTAAGATTTAAAGCGCTTAGCGGACTGGATAAAAGGGCTAATGAGCTGGCGGTCGCTACATCTGACATGAGATTCCTTAAAAGCTAAATAATTTTTATACGAATAGGGGTGACAGTAAGTTATAAAGCAGCGAGTTATAATGAATGAACTCAGCACGCTAGGCATAGACCAATCTAGACTAGGGCGTCTTGCTTGACAGCCGTAAATAGCAACTCTGGCTTGGCATCGATAAGCCCTTTACCAAACCCGCGCAGCCACCAGACCAACTGGGAGGTCAGGTTAATAGTCGCTGTGATGGTCATAGTATCGTCTTCATGCATCTCTACCGTTTGGTCGGGACTCAGCTGACTTTCGGTTAAGCTTTTACCCGCCGACTGGTTAAAACGCAAGCTGACTTCAGTTTGCTTACCGCGATTGGGCAGTTGGGTAAATAAAGAATGGGAGAAGCCCATACCACCCGCATCCAGATAGCTGTCTAAATCAAACCCTTCTGGGGTAATTGCAGTTTGCTCAAGCACTTCGACACTGGCAAAACGGTGCAAGGCAAAGGTGCGGATAATGGCTTCGGCATCATCGACCCTTGAGGCCAGTAAGTAAATCACCACCCCACGTTGCACAATGCCTAGAGGGTTGAGTAAATACTCACTGGGCTCGGGCTGATTGCGTCTGGTATAAGCGGCGAGGATTTGCTGCTGGTGAAAGAGGGCATGGTAGATATTGTCTTTACACTGCGGCTCGATATGGGGCGCGATAAGCGGTTGGGTCGCCGGCTCTATACGCACGCGGTCGAGCCAAGTGTGGCTGACTTTGCTGTCTTTTAACTGACGCCGGGCCAAATCAAACCAAGGGAATAACTCGTCCAAAATGGCAGGGGGGAGCAGCTGAGTAAGATTGGCCTCAACCATGTTGAACGCTACAGCTTGCGACAGATTCATATGCGGCAGACTTTGTAGCGGGGCATCTTCGCGCCAGCGCCAACCTTGCGGGTTGGCATTGTTCTTTTCGATAGGAAAGCGCTTTGCCAAGGCATTCAAATCACGCTGTACCGTGCGCAAGCTCACCTCAAACCCGGCCATATTGAGCTGATCATAGATTTGTGCCGTACCTATCCAGCGGCCGCGCTCTAATTGCGAGAGCACTTGCCATTGGCGGGCGGTCGTAGCGGCACCATGCGTCGTCGATGAGTTATCCATAGTCTACTTATTTTAGGGGGTTGACGGTCAGTAATTTACGCGAGAATACAGCCAAAAAAAGATAAAAAGTCTAAAAAATAATGTTAGCTAAGTGTGCAATATTATAAGCAGGTTTCAGTCAAAAAAGCACCGCTATTTATCAATGCTCAAGGTCACTGTAGCGCCCCATCCAGTCAAAATCTATGCCGTGCTTGCCTTGTAGTAAACCACAGCTAGCCTAAAATGGCGCAGCTGCCCTAGGGTTGCGGCGCTTTAGCAATAGGTTTTTTAATGACCCGCTTTGGGGCGGGCGAAGCCTTTGCTGGAGCCGCCTCTGCAGGCTCATCACCCACATCCTCTTCATCATCGCTCTCTTCCCAAGAGCGCAATCGGCGGATAATCTTACCAAATAAAGAGCGTTTACTATAGTTGCCTTTTTTGGTTAGGATGCTGACCGGCATATCGCTCAGCAAAGCTAACGCTTCATGAATGCTAGACACCCCATAGATGTGAAATTGCCCTGCGGCTACCGCTGCGATAATTTCTTCCGGCAGCATCAGTTGTGAGATATTCGCGGCAGGGATAATCACCCCTTGATTGCCATTAAAGCCTTGCTCGCGGCAGGCATCAAAGAATCCGGCGATTTTCGCATTAATGCCGCCAACGGCCTGTACTTCGCCCAACTGATTCATCGAGCCGGTAATAGCCAAGGCTTGTTTGATAGGCACATCCGCTAAGGCAGAGAGTAGAGCGCAGGCCTCACTCAGCGTAGCACTGTCGCCATCAATATGGGCATAACTCTGCTCAAAGGCAAGCGAGGCACTAAAGTTTAACGCATGATGCTGACTAAATAGCGCGCGCAGATAGCTGGTCATAATTAGCATACCCTTGGCGTGTAAACTGCCGCCCAATTCGACATCACGTTCAATATCTAAGATATCACCCGCTCCAATATTTGGCTGAATCAACGCCGTCAAGCGCGCCGGCATCCCAAACTCGCTGTCGGCGTAACTGATCACCGTTAGGGCATTCAATTGACCGACGGCTTTGCCTTTGGTATCGATGAGCTGTTGGCCTTCTTTAAGCTCTTGCCAATACAACTCTTTGAGGTAGCTTGAGCGCTCATGCATATCGGCGATTGCTTGTTGGACATCGCTACTGGTCACGGTGGTCTGCTCTTGCAGCTTGGCGTGGCGATTGGACTCATGTAACAGCTGGATTAGGCGGTCGCTATGTAAGCTCAGCTTGTTTTGATCTTCGGCTTGCAGGCTCAAATGATCCAAAATAGCCGCTTGAGCCTGGTTATCAAAAGGCAATAACTTAGCGCCCTTAATCATATCCGCCATTCTACCGACGATGGCTTGTTCCGCAGCAGGGCAACGCGGCACTTCATCATGAAAGTCTGCGCGTATTTTAAATACGGCATTAAACTCAGGCTCAAGCTCTAGCAATTCATAATAGAGGTCGGCCTCACCAATAAGGACTACTTTCACATCTAGTGAAATCACTTCCGGTGCTAGCGACAGACTGCCCGTCAAAGTGAGCATCTGCTCCAAGCTCGACAGCTTAATCTGCTTGGACTGTAGCGCGCGCTTGAGGCCTTGCCAAGCATAAGGGTGCTCAAGTAAGTGACTGGCCTCTAGCAGCAGATAGCCACCATTGGCACGGTGCAGCGAGCCGGCACGAATCATACTCACATCCGTCATTACGGTGCCCAGCTGGGTAATCTGCTCAACGTGACCGAGTAAATTCAGATGGGTTGGTAAGTCTTCAAAGACCATGGGCGCGCCGCTGCCTGGCGTTCTAGAAACCAAGACATTGACCGCATAGCGACTGGGTGACGTGCTCATGGGGGCGGCACGAAAGGCTTCGTCATCGCCATTCACGATATGCTCGACATGGGTGACCATATCGGCCATAACCGTGTCTAAATAGCTGTTCACGGCGGGTAGGTCTTGAAAGTGTGCTTTAGCCTCAGCAAATAGCGGTGTAAGCGCACGAGTGGCCACACTGTGATTTAGCGCTTCCATAGCACTATTGGCCTCATCTTCCAATTGCTCTAAAGCAATCGTCAATTGATTCAGGCGCTTATGCATATGGTTTTGATGTAAGTCAGGAGTGATGGCCGCAGGTTGTGGAGACGTTGTTGCTGCCGTATTAGCATGAGCCTTGTCGGGTTTGGTTTTCTGCGCTTTAGTAGTTTGCGCAGACTTAGCCGCAGTTAAAGATTGCGTGCTGTGCGACGCCGATTTAGTATTTTGACTATTAGCATCCTGTGCTGACGCATCGGCTGCAGCCATTTTATCCGTAGGCACAAAAACAGCTTTATTATCAGACTCGCGAAAGCTTAAGGTCAAATCGTACTGTTTGCCTTCCGCATCCAAAGCTTCATAGGCCTTGGTTTCTTCCTGATGGGTCTGGTTTTTAATCCGCTCAATTTGACTTTGGTAGCCATCACTGCGAAAACGTTGATTCAGGCGCTTTTTCGCATTGAGCCAGAGCTCGTCCATAACGCTCTTGAGACGATCGCCTTCTCCCGGCGGCAGCGCAATCGAAGTAGGGGTGCGTGGGGTCTTAAAATTATGCACATAGACCCAATCTTGCGGAGTAGGCTGGCTCGCCGCGACTTGACTGAGCATACGCATAATCAAAGTGCGCTTGCCCAGACCGTTTTCACCAGCGGCAAAGATGTGATAGCCATTAGCATGGATACCCAGCGCGGTCTTAATAGCTTTAATAGCGCGCGATTGGCCATATTCGATATTCAATGGCTGCGCGGTATCGGTGGTTTTGGGCAACGTCGACGGATCACTGCGACGCTTTAATTGTTGCGGGGTGAGCAGGCAGCGGGTAGCCACATTGTTCGGCAGCATAGTTTCGTCCAGTGCCGCCAATAAACGCGCCTGCTTTTTACTGCTCTTGTCAGTGGCTTTTTTCGTACTGACGCTATCATCAGGGGCTACAGTAGTGGTGGCTGGCTTTTTAGCGACGGTTTTTTTAGCGATATCGTCACTAACTACATTGTCACTAACTAAATTATTGTTTTTTGAGGTCATATTCGCTGTCGTCATGCATGTCTACCAAAAGTGAGGCGAGGGTCTCACCAAGTGTGTTCAGAAGTCCGCCCAATCCAACTAAGGATTGCGCCTTGAATGAAGGTGTTATTGAATGATTAAAAACGCAGATATTCATTAAAAAGTAAGTTGGGGCTAAATGGTATCAAGCCAATAGGTTAAAAAAGGTCATTATTAACTTTGCATTAGCAGGGTATAAATCTAGCCTATGGGTCTTATTATGGGGTTAAACAGGGGTTATTTATAGGGGGGTGGTCTATATAACTTTGAGATAGCCTTGAAATATGAGATAGCTTTGAGACGGTTGTGAGCAATAAGCCATATATTGACCATGTCCCTTTCATGCAGCTTACCGCTTAGTCATAGCATGAGCGCTGATTTTTAGCATATCAGGCGCGCTTAATCGTGTTTTTAAGGGTATAGAGTACACCGAAAGTCGGCTTGCGCCAATAGAAACGGGCATAGCCGCATCTTAACCTATCCATCATATGCTGTGCGTGATAAAATGATGCGCTTATAGCAGCGCTCTGCTAGTTTTTAGCGGACTACTACGAGCCACATTAGCATAAGAAAAACGGTTTATCGCGCTAAGCGTTAGCTGAATTTAAAGCTGGCTACGGGATTTACTGAATAGTAAAGTGGGCAACTGGCTTTAATTGTTAAGTATTTAATCGGCTTTATTTTTAGTAGCTAGCTGGTTTGTTTTAAACTGCCCGACCGCTTTGGTTCAACTTGGCATTAACATTGAGATGATTATTTTGGATTTGACTGACCCTACTGGCATGGTAAAAATAGGCCCAGCATTGCCTGTGCTGAGCAAGCTACTGACGCAAGCTGTCGACGAGCTCGGTCTCGAGTTGTCCCTAGAGCAGCAGCGCACGTTGCTATTGTATCTCGATAAGCTATTGATGTGGACCAAGGCCTATAACCTGACCGCGATTACCCAACCCAAAGAAGCGCTGATTAAGCATGTCATCGACTGTTTAGCCGTGGTACCGCATTTGCCGACCGGCTCCTTATTGGATATCGGTACTGGAGCGGGTCTACCTGCGGTTATTATTGCCATTTGTCAGCCAGAGCGTCAGTGTACCGCCCTGGATAGCAACCAAAAGAAGATTCGCTTTATTAAGCAAATAGCCTCTGAGCTTAAATTGCCTAATGTAAATCCTATTGCCTCGCGTATTGAAGCTCACACTGAGCAGTACGATGTGGTAACCTCACGGGCTTTTGCAAGCTTAAGCGACTTTGTGGCATTGGCCGCGCCGCGTATGCAGCCGCAAGGCAGTTTGCAAGCTATGAAAGGTCTGGCTCCTGAAGCGGATGAGCTGGCCCAATTGGGTGAGCACTGGCAGATTACTGTCCAAGCCTTGACCGTACCTCGGCTCAATGAATCTCGCCATTTGGTCGCTCTTCTTCCCCAATAATAACAAGCTTATATAGCATAACTAACCGGCTCGGCTAGCTTCAGGGCCGATCTATATAGGCCTTCGTTTCATACCCCCATGCTAATAGCAGCCCTAGTTCGATGAGATTAGGGTAAGATAGACTGCCCGTTTATTTTACTGGTGAATCTGGCCAGGATTGGGTAATCTTTACTATGAGCTCTGCAGTAGGTTAGGGTATTGGGTAGAGCAATTCCCCAGAGCGGATGCTCAATAGTTGGGCTGCTCATGGGATGTTGCAGCGTACAAGTTGGACAAATTTTGCAGAATAAAGACTATTAATACCAAAAATATAACTGCGTCACTTCGCTGCCAAGACCATGCAATGATAGGGTGGGCTTGACGATATGATGACAATAGCAAGGCTTTAACTGAGTGAGTGTATGGAAATTCTAGCAATTGCAAATCAAAAAGGTGGGGTAGGCAAGACCACAACGGCGGTCAATTTGGCAGCCTGTTTGGCGGCCAAACGTAAGCGTGTGCTGCTGATAGATTTAGATCCGCAGGGCAATGCCACTACCGGTACCGGTTTAGAAAAGAATGACTTGGCACTGACTATGGCCGATGTGTTATTAGATGGGGTCGCGCTAAAAGAGGCTATCGTGCGCAGTCCTGCGGGCTTTGATGTCATTGGTGCTAACAGAGAGCTGGCCGGCATGGACATCACTTTGATGGGTCAGGTCAACAGTCATGAGTTGCTCAAAACAGCCATTGCCGCTGGGGATACCTTGGAGACCTACCATTATGTCGTCATCGACTGTGCGCCAAGCTTAAACCTATTAACCGTCAATGCGATGGTCGCTACAGATGGGGTGATTATCCCTATGCAATGTGAGTATTATGCGCTAGAAG
>Ga0098065_1000107_pt1 | contig 44770 bp, 43 predicted proteins | sample 25_taG_FD_75062 | JGI IMG/M metagenome (GOLD analysis project Ga0098065, IMG submission 75062) | Marine viral communities from Cariaco Basin, Caribbean Sea - 25_WHOI_OMZ | ecosystem: Environmental > Aquatic > Marine > Oceanic | place: Caribbean Sea: Cariaco Basin | collected 2014-11-08 | reverse complement strand
GTATAATGTATTGTGAAAACGGACTTCTCGATACAACAAATTTCTCCATTTCATTTCGAAATCTGTCACTCGAAGTGACATCATCTAATTTTCAGTTCAAGTGATCTTGAGTGACGAAAAATTGTATCAAAAACTAGAAAGCGCTTCGCTGTTATAAGATAGAATATAGAAAAGCGATAAGAGAGCCTAGATGAAAGACTTAGGGATCAGGATGAAATTTTGAGTTTTTAATGTGGAATTTCGAGTGGCTGTAAACTGTAAATTTTTTTGAATATTGAATCTTTTTAAGCTGATGGCCGACTGCTAGGTGCTGTTAGTTTTAGCTATTTTTTCAATCTTTGATTCACCTTATTTCTTACCAACTCGGTTGTGATTCCAAATAAAACATGAGCGATGAGCTCATTTGCTTGCATTTTTATGGGCACATCTGTAGGTTTATCTTTAAGACCTAAAATAGGTAAAGAGGTTTGATGAGTAGAAATCCAGGTTGAGGTTCCCATAATAATTCCTTGGGCAAGATTCAATTCATCTTTATCTTTTTTTCCATAGCCATAGGCCGCACCTGCACTGGCGCCTACCGGAAAGTTCACTAGTTGCTCAGCTAGTTCCTCGTTTTGTACACTTATGGGAGTTCCAGTGATTTTAGTGGAAAGATGATCCAAAATTTTAAGCTGTGCGCTTCGATTTTCAGCTTTTCTAACCGGTAAAAAATATTCTACCAAACCCTTTACCGCGCCACCTGCTAATCCGCCAATAGCACCGGCGATCAAACTTCGGGTAGTTTTATTATTGATTGTAGGATTGCTTTTTAAGTGTTCTAAAAACATAGATTCCAATTTATATTAAAGCTATTTAATATTGAACGCTTCTGCAATCATTTAACAATCATTTGACAGGAACTTAAAAAAATAAACTATTTTTAAAATATGAGTACACCACCAAATTTAAAAGTAGCGATTATTCAGGCCAATTTAAAATGGGAAGATGCCAACGCAAACCGAAGTTTTTTCAGTAAAGAAATAGCGGCTTTAAGCGATGCTGTAGAGCTTATTATGTTGCCCGAGATGTTTACCACAGGTTTTAGTATGAATGCTGAAAATCTTGCCGAAAAGAAACAGGGCCAAACATTACTATGGATGCAGGAGCAGGCAAAACTGAAAAATGCAGCGATCACGGGAAGTGTAATTGTTACTGAAAATGGGCAGTTCTACAATCGCTTATTTTTTGTCTTTCCAGACGGTACGGTGCAGAAATATGATAAGCGGCATACATTTACTTTGGCTAAGGAAGATCAAACGTATACGGCAGGAACAAAGCGTTTAATTGTAAATTATAGAGGCTGGAAAATTTGTCCGCTTATTTGTTATGACCTTAGATTTCCTGTTTGGGCTAGAAACACAGAGGATTATGATCTCTTGATTTATGTGGCCAACTGGCCTAAAAAGCGGGTTGCCGCATGGGATGCCTTATTAAAAGCAAGAGCAATTGAAAACATGAGTTTTTGTATTGGTGTAAACCGCGTAGGTGAAGATGGTGATGGATATGTTTATAATGGGCATAGCGCTGTGTACGATTGCCTTGGTGAAAATCTAACTGATCAAAATGACGAAACTGAGTTTTCTAAAGAAATTACGCTAGACAAAAATCATCTTGAAAAAACACGAGATCAGCTTAAATTTTTGCAGGATCGCGATAAGTTTAGATTAATCTAGGTAAAATTGATAAACTTCATCAAAATTGGCCCGTGTTTGTAAAGTGTCTGGATAATAGCTTATTTTTTCAGGCTTTCTACGTTCTAACCAGCTACCAGTATCCCAGTATCCATTTTGGTTTTCGTCGTAGATAATTCTTAGAAAGTAATTCCCGGGGTTTATATGTTCAAAGGTAAACTGGTTGCCTTCTTTTAAAATTTGCTGTTTTACAATCTCCCCTTTTAAAGTGGTTAACTGAACAATCATAGGATAGCTTCGAACATTTCGGAGGGACATGATAATGCTGCCATATTCAGAGAGTGGTTTGGTAGTTAATTTCTGACTTATGGTATCGTTTTGATCACCAAACAAGTCGGTTAAAGATCCCGGCAAGGCTTTAAAATAGTAAGTCCCCTCTGGTTCTTTGTCGAAATAAATTTCTAACTGATTCTCTAAACCTCTAAGTTCAGAAGTAAAATTAACTTCAACAGAGTCTTTGTCTAAAATTGTGATAAGCGCATCATTTTTTTCAACCAGGGGAGTATTTGCTTTTAACAATAATGGTTGATTGTATTCTATTTTCCCAGAAGGTTCAGCTTGTATATTTAGAGAATCTCGTGCTAACTGTGCCATTCTTATATAAACGGTATCGCGCTGGCGCGGAGTAACATATTCTAAAGATACACTATCGGTTTCAATAGGATCCCTAAACCAATAATAAAGCGTATCGGTTTTAGCATCGCGCGTAATTCTGGATACCGGCGGATCCATTGGCGGATATAAAAAATTCAACTCTAAATCGTTTAAATTAGGGATGCCCTGGTAGCCAATAAGTAACTGCCTTCCTTTAAAAAGTTTTGGTCTCTTTACCTCAAAAGCCAATTCTTCCTGAAAAATAGAAATCGTATAAATACTATCGGTAGGAATGCTAATAGGATGATCCAAAAAGCCAATTTTGTCTTTTGCGGGATTAAATTTATAATTGGCGTTATCGTCTAAAATAGCGACCATCTGATATTTTCCTACCTTTAAATTTTCCAGGTCGAAATTTACACTACTATCGCGAGTGTAAGCTACATAGCGTGGAATTTCGTTGTAAACCACAGAATCGGTATAGGTGGAGTCCATCTCGTACAGAAATATCGAAACAAACTCAGGTGTTTCTTTTAAATATGCATCTTCAATAAATCCTGAAACTTCTAAAGAATCAATATAATCCCCTGTGCTGAAAACATATTTAAAATAAGGGTAAGGATTTCCTTCGTTATTATCCACGATACTTTTTCCAAAATTTATGGCGTAAGTAGTATTTTCTCTAAGGGTATCGGTAATCTCGATTTTTACATCTTTCCTGGCCTGGCCTAGCGGAAGAATATTCGGCTTAGGATCCATAGGGGGAGAAATGATGATTTGTTGTTGTGGATTTTCGAGTTTAATAAACTCGTTAAAAAGAATACTAATTTCTTTAGCATCAAAGTTTGTGGTGTAATTCTCTGGGTTTGCTCTTATAAAACGCGGTGGTTCTTCGTCTATCGGGCCACCTTCAGGCATTCCTTTTTTGGCACATCTTACCACAGATGTGATTACTACTATAAAAAGAATAAAGTTGAAAAGCTTCCTGTTCATCTTTAAAAGCGCTATGATTTTTTCAGAAATTACACTTAAAATCCTTTCGCAAAGAAACGATTATTTTGAATTTAAACGCAACAATCAAATGGTAATTGCCATAGTGGCGATACTGATTTTAATTTTTTCTGATTTTCTTAAACATCCAATGCAGGCTTCTAATGTTGCGCCAGTGGTTAAAATATCGTCCACCAGCAGAATATGTTTGCCAGAAATTGCCGAAGTATCCGTAAGTTGAAAGGATTGCTCCATAAGGTTCCATCTTGATATTCGATTTTTAAAAGCTTGTTTTCTGGACGAACTTACCTTGAGAAGAAGGTCATCACGATAGTTGGCATTTAAACTTTTCGCAATTTCTTTTCCAAAACCTTCTACCTGGTTATAGCCACGCTGTTTAAGACGATTTTTGTGTAAAGGAACAGGAACAATTATGTCTACAGCATTAAATCTTGCGCTATTTTTGAGAATTTCACCAGTCCATTCCCCTAAAAAATAGCTTATTTCAAATTGTCTCTTATATTTGAGGTTGTGAAGCAGTACCTGTACCATGTTCTTCTTGCGAAAAACGAGCAAGGCGTATGCGGCATTAATAGGAGTCCTGCCATAAAATACTTTATCGGCCTGATTTTCGTTATCAGTTAGATAATTAGTAAGTGGGAGTTGATGTAAACAAGCGGTACAGATCACTTTTTCATGATCCACCAAAGGCCTTTCGCAGCAATTGCAGGTTTTAGGATAAAACAGATTTATGAAATCGTGAAACATTTGTTAAGTGGTTGTTGGGGAAAGCCTTAAACCTCTAAATTTATAAAATATAAAATACTTTATGATGACTGAAAAGAAGAATAATACTGCATTAAAGATTCTTATTGGTGTCTTGGCGGTGGCTCTTATTGCGCTTACGATTTATACGATAAGATTCTATAATGAAGAAAAAGAAAATAAAGCGATTCTTCAAAAAGAAAAAACTGCCATAGAGAATGAGCTTAACGAGCTTATTGTTAAATACGATGAAGCTATTGATGAGAACGAAATCATGGATCAAAACCTGGTTGATGCCAGAGAACGTATTAATCGCTTATTAGATTCGGTTCAGGATTACGAGGCAAATTTGGTGTTGATTACGAGATATCGAAGAGAAATAAGCAATCTTAAAGCTGAAAAAGAAAGGCTGTTTAGGGTAGTAGATAGCTTAAGCCAGCAAAACCAAAGAATGGCAATGACCATTGATAGCACTCAAACAGAGCTTTCTGAGAAAACAAGATTGTCTGATTCTTTACAAACGTCTAATCAAAGCCTTGCTAATAAAGTGAATAAGGCCTCGCAACTTAAAATCACTGGTTTACGTGGGGAAGGTGTAATTGTAAGAAATAGCGGTAAAATTGTAGAAAATGATCGAACAAGGAGAATAGACCAGATACAGACCTGTTTTACCATAACCGCAAATGACCTTAGTGAAGCCGGAGAAAAGAATCTTTATGTACAGGTGTATAATCCAGAAAATGAACTGGTGGGAGATAAAATAGCAGTAGAACATGATGGCGGTGTGATGGTATACAGTGCGCAGAGTACCGTATATTATGAAAATGATGAACTAGATGTTTGTATATTGGCCAATACAGATAAAGAGAAACTATTGGAAGGCAATTATAAAGTGTATGTTTATAACGATGCGACACTAATCGGCACAGCTTCTTTTAGTTTAAGATAAGAAACTCAAAATTTTAAAGACCGTCATGAGTTAAATCATGGCGGTTTTTTTATTTTTGCTGTATGGCAAAACAAGAAGATTCATTTAAAAACGTGATATCCCATGCTAAGGAGTATGGGTATATTTTTGCGTCTAGTGAAATATATGACGGATTAAGCGCGGTTTATGACTATGGTCAAAACGGTGCCGAATTAAAGAAAAACATCAAGGAATACTGGTGGAAAAGTATGGTGCAATTGCATCAAAATATTGTGGGAATTGATGCCGCAATATTAATGCATCCTACCACCTGGAAAGCTTCCGGGCACGTAGATGCCTTTAATGATCCGCTAATCGACAATAAAGATTCTAAGAAGCGTTATCGGGCAGATGTTTTGGTTGAAGATTATGCTGAAAAAATCAACCAAAAAGCACAGAAGGAGATAGAAAAAGCGAGAAAACGTTTTGGAGAAGCTTTTGATGAAGAGCAATTTATAGCGACTAATCCGAGAGTACAGCGATATAAAGCTGAAGAGAAGGAGATTCTGGAACGTTTAGCAAAGTCCTTAACAGAAGAAAATTTGGCTGATGTAAAGGCGCTGATTGAAGAGTTGGGAATTGCCTGCCCTGAGAGTGGTTCTAAGAACTGGACAGATGTTAAGCAGTTTAACTTAATGTTCGGAACAAAGCTCGGAGCTTCTGCCGATAGTGCAACCGATCTTTATTTAAGGCCTGAAACGGCACAGGGGATTTTTGTGAACTTTGCGAATATTCAAAAAACCGGAAGAATGAAAATCCCTTTTGGGATTGCACAAATTGGTAAAGCGTTTAGGAATGAAATTGTGGCGAGACAGTTTATTTTCCGTCAACGTGAGTTTGAGCAAATGGAAATGCAATTTTTTGTACGTCCCGGTGAGGAACTCAGCTGGTTTGAAAAATGGAAAGAAACGCGCCAAAAATGGCATGCTTCTTTAGGACTTGGTGATGAAAAATATCGTTTTCACGATCACGAAAAGTTGGCACATTACGCTAATGCAGCTACAGATATTGAGTTCGACTTTCCTTTTGGATTTAAAGAATTGGAAGGGATTCATTCCCGTACCGATTTCGATTTAAAAGCACATGAGGAACATTCTGGTAAGAAACTTCGTTTTTATGATCCTGAAATGGGAGAAAATTATGTGCCTTACGTGATTGAAACTTCTATTGGTTTAGATCGTATGTTCTTAGCCGTGTTTTCGGCTTCATTACAGGAAGAAGATCTTGGGGATGGAAAATCCAGAACCGTACTTAAATTGCCAGCGGTTTTAGCGCCAACAAAAGCGGCAATCTTACCATTGGTGAAAAAAGACGGTTTGCCGGAACTAGCTCAGGAAATTGTAGAAGAACTTAAATGGGATTTTAGAGTGCAATATGATGAGAAAGATGCGGTTGGTAGACGTTATCGTCGCCAGGATGCTGCCGGCACACCTTTATGTATTACGGTAGATCACGATTCTTTAGAAGATAAAACAGTTACTGTTCGTTATCGTGATACGATGAAACAAAAACGAGTACCGATTTCAGAATTAGCCTCAATCATCGATCAGGAAGTTAATTTTAAATACTGGCTTAAAAAGGCTTAGTATTTTTAAATTTGATATAAAAAAAGGCTGCAATCGCAGCCTTTTAATTTTTTATACCTTAATAGAATTAAGCAGGATTTGCTTCTTCCCGAATTTCCTTAATTCGTTCATCCAGAAAGCGAAGCCCAACATTTTCGGTATTTATTAAGTCGAATAACTCTAACGCTCTGCGCATAGTTTGTTCTTCTTCCATTTGCTCTTTCACATACCACTGTAAAAAGTTCTCAGTAGTAAGGTCACGTTTATTGCGACATTCATAAATAATGTTATGAATACTTTTAGTAATGGCGATTTCCTGATCCAGGGCGGTTTCAAATATCTCTTCCAAAGATGCAAAATCATGATTGATATTGCTAACCTCAGGAGAATATGCCGTTCCACCATTATCATTAATAAAGTGGAATATTTTCATCATATGTTCGCGTTCTTCCGCAGATTGCTCGTAGAAGAATTCAGCGCTGTAAACCAGTCCATTGTGATCACACCAGGAGGCCATTGCAAGATACGCAGCAGAAGATTGAGCTTCCTGCTTAATTTGTTTATTTAATAAATCTAAAATATCTACATGGATAAGTAGATTTTGTCTTACAAGGTCTTTCATAGAATTCGATTTTGTACAAAATTACCTAAAAAAGAAGTAAGTCCCTAAGAATGAGATCAATTTAGAAGTAGTCTAAACCTAAGCAATAACCGAGTTGATTTCCATCATGGCAAAGGTGCCGTTAAGGAGTTCTAAAAGGTCGAGTATTTCTAAAGTATTGAATATAAATAAGTGTTCACGATTGCAAAGGCTTAGGATCTCTAAACCATGTACGTTGTTACCGTTTAAATGTTGCTCGATGTCAATGGACTTTAATCTATGGCGAAAAGCCAGCAATTGGCAAAAAGAAAACTTTACCGTTTTATGACCAAAATCGATATAGAATCTTCGGCTATTGTCGCACTGGCTGGCAGCGAAATATTTTGACGTATAAATCGTGTTCATTTGTCGCCAAAATTAATTTTAATTTAGAATAAATCCAAATATCAAATCTTAATTTGTCGATTTATTTGCTGATTTAAGGAAATAAAGGTCTCCGTTCTGGATACCCCTTCAATTCCCTGGATATTTTTATTTAATACTTTCATTAAGTGTTCATTGTCCTTACAAAGTACTTTTACGAATATCGACCAGTTTCCGGTGGTGTAGTGACATTCAATAACCTCTGGGATCTCTTTAAGTTTATTTACAGCAAGCGGGTTACTAACCGCTTTGTCCAGATAAACCCCTACAAATGCCATGGTCTTGTAACCTAATAGCCGAGGGTCTATAATTAATCGGGAGCCTTCAATTAATCCGGATTTTTCTAACTTTCGTAATCTTTGGTGGACAGCGGCTCCTGTAATTCCTATATTTTTAGCGATTTCTAAAATAGGTCTTTTCGCGTCCTCCATAAGGAAATTAAGGATAGTTTTATCGATACCATCGATAACAACATTTTGGTCTATAATCTTCATTTGGTTGTAGTTATAAAGCTAAAATAGGAAAAAAGATTTCATTTCCTAATTGCTTACCCCACCTATGGCATTATATCCTAAATAGTTTGTTTGTTTTTCTTTAAAAATGATACCATTTTCTTGAAGTTCTTCTAAAATTGGTTGGTAAACCTCCTTCGAAATTGGTAAATGTACACCTGGGGTGTTGATTTCTTTTTTTAGAATTTTTCTTGCAGCAATACCAACTGGCAAGCCTACGGTTTTCGCCATTGCGGTTTCAGTTTGATCTTTACCAATGCACACCATGGTGGAATCTATTTGTTTTTTTTCGCCGTTTAATTGATACCCAAACTTATGATACATTACGATCATATCTTTATCTTCTGAGGAAAGAAGCCATTTTTCTTCCAGTATCTTTTGTAGTGCCTGGGCAGGAGTGGCGGATTCTATGCCTATGGTTTTATGGTTATTAAACAGGTCTAGTTCCAACAATTTCTCCCACATAATATCATCCTGATCTATTTTTAAGTTATGGCGTAATTTTAATTCTACCGAATCTGTAGGGGAATAAGGTAAAAAAGAGTTTACAAATTCGCGATAGGTCATGTTTTCTGAATCTTCCATGGTAAAACTATCATCGGTCATCCCAAGTTGCACGAACATATTCCAGGCTCTGCTATATCCCACCCGGCGCACGGTGCCTCTATATAAAGTTAAAATGTCATGAAGCCCATAAGCTTCCCTGTAATCTAGCGAATTTCGATTAGCATAGGCTTCAAACCTGCCATAACCTTCGATGTCCAGAAACTCTGTTCTTCTAAATAATCGATGATAAGGGATATATTTATATTTCCCTTCCTGAATAAATTTAGCAACGCCACCCTGTCCGGCAACAACTACATTCCTGGGATTCCAGGTAAACTTATAATTCCATAAATTGTTATCACTTTCAGGAGCTACTAGTCCGCCACAAAAAGATTCGAACATCAGCATTTGTCCACCGGCATTTCTAATGCGATCAATAACCTGCATGGCGCTCATATGATCAATCCCAGGGTCTACGCCAATCTCATTCATAAAAATGAGGCCAGCTTCTTTAACTTCAGTAGCCAAGGCTTTCATTTCTTTACTAATATAAGAAGCAGTGACCAGATTTTTTTTCAGTTTAAGACATGTTTTTGCAATTTTTATATGGAATCTGGCCGGTAGCATAGAAATTACAATATCCACAGCAGCGATATGTTTTTCGCGATGTTCAGAATTAAAAATATCAAAACTAATAGCAGTGCAATTTTCGTGATTTTTAATTGCTTTTTTTGCTAGGGATAGCTCTTTGTCAGCAACGCAAATGGTAAAGTTTTCTTCGGAAGACTTTTCAGATAAGTATCGAATAAGTACAGCGGTAGATTTTCCCGCGCCAATTATCAGGATTTGTTGCATAATTAAAGTATTTTTGTGTAAGGCTAACTAAGGTATAAAAACTTGTAGTATGACGCGTAAATTTTTGGTAGCAGGAGGAATATTTGGTCTTTTGGGGGTAATTCTTGGAGCTTTTGGAGCTCATGGATTAAAGAATGTCTTAGATGCAGACACCTTAACCTCTTTTGAAACCGGTGTACGCTACCAAATTTACCATGCACTTTTATTAATTGGTTTGGCAAATTTTACGAAGCTCCAAAACAACCTTCTTTTTTGGTTTTTTACAATAGGTAGTATTTTTTTTAGCGGTTCCATTTATCTACTTAGCTTAGATGAGTTGGCCGGCTTGGATTTTAGTAGCATTGCTTTGGTCACCCCACTTGGAGGAGCGCTTTTAATTGTAGGTTGGACACTTCTTATATTTAAATCGCTTAGGTTAAATTATGAATAATAAAAGAGCTTATCGCTAGTTCTTTTATTTAAGATTTTTAAATTTGCTATAATAAAACTACACAAACACATTAATTATGGATTTAAACAACATAATTACGAAAACGATTTCGTTAAATCGTTATAACATTAAAAATGCTATTATAAATTACCAAATGTATCCTGATGAGCTTCAAGAGGAAACACTCAAGCATAATTTGGGAAGGGAAACCAGAGAAGGGGTGCTTGCCATTAACACAGGTAAGTTTACAGGTAGATCTCCACAGGATCGTTTTATTGTAAAAGATGAGGTCACTAAAGATCGAGTTTGGTGGGGAGCTATTAATATTCCCTTTGATTCCTCAAAATTTGATAAACTGTACGATAAAGTTGCAGATTATCTTTCTGATAAAGAGCTTTATGTTCGAGATGTATATGCTTGCGCACATCAGGATTATAAATTAAATATCAGGGTTATTAATGAATATCCATGGTCTAACATGTTTGTCTATAATATGTTTTTACGACCAACAGAAGAAGAATTACCAGGTTTTAAAGAAGACTGGTTGGTTGTTAATGCTCCCGGTTTTAAAGCTGATCCTGAAAAGGATGGTACCCGGCAGGAAAATTTTGCTGTTTTGAATTTTAGTAAAAAAATTGCTTTAATTGGTGGCACCGGCTATACCGGTGAAATTAAGAAAGGAATTTTTTCAGCCTTAAATTTAATATTACCCATTTATCAGGATACCTTGCCTATGCATTGCTCTGCAAACGTAGGGGAGAATGGGGATACTGCAATATTTTTTGGTTTATCGGGCACTGGTAAAACAACACTCTCGGCAGATCCTAACCGAAAGTTAATTGGGGATGACGAGCACGGATGGACTGCCGATAATAAGATTTTTAACTTTGAAGGTGGCTGCTATGCAAAAGTGATTAATTTATCTAAAGAAAATGAGCCTGATATTTTTAATGCTATAAAACCAGGTGCAATTTTAGAGAATATCGTCTTTAAAAACGGAGAGGTAGATTATGATGATTCGAGTATTACCCAAAATACCAGGGTAAGTTACCCTATAAATCACATTCCATATATTCAAAAGCCCTCGGTAGCGGGAAATCCTAAAAATATTTTCTTTTTAACGGCAGATGCCTTTGGTGTCTTACCTCCCATAAGTAAATTAAATCCCGCCCAGGCAGCTTATCATTTTATTAGTGGTTATACGGCAAAGGTGGCAGGTACCGAAGAAGGTATTAAAGAGCCACAACCCAGTTTTTCAGCCTGTTTTGGTGCGCCATTTATGCCATTGCACCCAACGCTTTATGCTGAAATGTTAAGCCGAAAAATGAAGGAAGCCAATGTAAATGTATGGTTGGTAAATACCGGATGGACCGGTGGGCCATATGGGACAGGACAGCGAATGAAACTGAAGTATACCCGGGCAATGATCAATGCCGCGTTATCTGGAAACCTGAATAAGGTAAGCTATGAAACCCATGAAATTTTCGGAATTAAAATGCCAACATTATGTCCAAATGTACCTACTGAAGTTTTAAATCCTAAAAGCACCTGGAAGGATAAAGAAGCTTACGATGTAAAAGCTAAAGAACTAGCTAACACTTTTAGAAGAAATTTCTCTCAGTTTAAGGACTATGCTAGTCAGGAAATACTGGAGGGTGGACCGCTCTCTTTAGAGTATAATGCCTCCTAGTATAATTATTTGTTAATGTTGTTTAAATGAAGAAAACCGGTGTTTAATAAGCAAAGCACCGGTTTTCGAATTTTAATAGAAGGTAATTTTTATTTCTTATTAGCTTCAGCAATATATTTATTAAGAGCCATTGTCATTGATGGTGTTTCTGAAGTTGGCGCTTTAATATTCACGGTTAGCCCGTGTTCTTTTGCAGCTTTAATTGTCGTATTTCCAAAAACAGCAATTCTTGTATCGTTTTGTTTGAAATCTGGAAAGTTTTCAAATAAAGATTTAATGCCACTTGGGCTAAAAAATACCAAAATATCATAAGTTACATCACTAAGATGCGACAAATCACTTACTACAGTTTTGTAAAATACGGCCTGCTTCCATTGTACGCCAAGTTTATCTAGGGTTTTCGGAATTACAGGTTTTAACATGTCTGAAGATGGTAATAAAAATTTCTCATTCTTATACTTTTTGATAAGCGGAGAAAGTTCTGCAAAGGTACGTTTACCTACGTAGATTTTTCGTTTTCTGTAGACTACGTATTTTTGCAAATAATAAGCCACTGCTTCACTAAGGCAAAAATACTTTAGGGAATCAGGTACTTTAAAACGCATTTCTTCAGCTACCCGAAAAAAGTGATCTACTGCGTTTCTGCTGGTCAGGATTATAGCGGTATGTTTTGAAAGATCTACTTTTTGTTGTCTAACTTCTTTTGAAGAAACGCCTTCTACATGAATAAAAGGGATGAAATCAACTTTAACCTTTTGCTTTTCCTCCAATTCGAAATATGGAGAGTTTTCTACTTTAGGTTCAGGTTGAGAAACCAAAATTGTTTTCACTTTCATATATCAATATTCTTTATCTGATCGTTTAATACACTGTAATAAGCTTATATAAAATAAAGTACGGTGCAATTTCAAGAGCGCAAAGGTACAAAATAAAATAAAACCAGTTAGCGCTAATTAACTTTTGATATTGTCTAAAGATGTTAAATATCCCTGTTAAATTGGCGAAAAGGATAAAACTTACAATCCCATATACCCATAAATCGCTAATAGTAAAGGTATATATCAATAAAAGTGTGAAAGGGAATACCAGTATGGCGATATAATTGCGATAGCTTAATTTCTGAAATAAATAGATATCTACTATTTTATCCATATTAAAGATATTAGAGATTATTTTTTCGACCCCAAATTTTAAGAGGATAAAACAGACATAGGCGGTAAAAATCCTGATATAAATAAAAACATAGTTGTTGGGGCTTGGGTTGGTGTAATATTTATAAAACCAGAACAATAAAACCGATACAGAAAGTGCGTTTACAGTAAAGAGGATTATGTTAAATCCATGAAAAGCATTGTTCTCTTTTCCTTTAAACAGCATAAATTTGTTAGAGCTTAGGATAGAAAGAAATTCGGTAAAACGATTAGGGTATAAATTTCTAACCATTACAATTAATATAAAACAGATTAGGAATATGATTGTGATCCAGTCTAAAGGTTCGGTATAATGTTCTATTGCCTGCACAATTATTTTTTTACAAATTTAAAGGAATGTGATAAAAACTAAGCTTAAAAACAAAAGAAAGCATTGTTTAAAATTCCTACATTTGTGCAAAATTTTCGGGAATGGTTCATGGGCTAATTATTATACCCACTTTTAATGAAATAGAAAATATAGAGCGGCTGATAAGAAATATTTTTTCACAACGTCGTAATTTTCATATTTTGGTGGTAGATGATAATTCGCCAGATGGCACTGCTACGAGGGTAAGAACCTTGCAGGCTGAGTTTCCTGAACAACTTTTTCTTGAAGAACGTAAGGAAAAAACAGGTTTAGGAACTGCATATATACATGGCTTTAAGTGGGCGTTAAAACGAGAGTACGATTATATTTTCGAAATGGATGCTGATTTTTCCCATAATCCCAATGATCTTTCAAGATTATACAATGCTTGTAGACGCGAAGGTGCAGATTTGGCTATAGGTTCGCGATATGTTACCGGAGTGAATGTGATTAACTGGCCTATGAATCGTGTATTAATGTCTTGGGTAGCCTCTAAATATGTGCAAGCTATTACAGGTATGGATATTCATGATACTACGGCAGGTTATGTTTGTTATAAAAGAGAAGTTTTAGAACGTATAAAACTGGATAAAATACAGTTTGTTGGATATGCGTTTCAGATAGAGATGAAGTTTAAAGCGCATCTTTTAGGGTTTAAAATAACCGAAGTCCCCGTTATTTTTACCGACAGAACCAGGGGAACCTCCAAAATGAGCGGCTCGATAATTTATGAAGCTGTTTTTGGAGTAATAAAAATGAAAGTAAAAAGTCTGTTTAACAGAATAAAGTAGTGATGAAAAAAGTCCTGATTAAAAACGCCAAAATAGTAAATGAAGGAAAGATTACTGAAGGTGATGTTTTTATAGAAGATGGAATTATTAAAGAGATATCCGAGTCGATAAGTGCAAAATCTCCAGACGTTCAGATTTTTGATGCTGAAGGAACACATCTTTTACCTGGGATTATTGACGATCAGGTGCATTTTAGAGAACCCGGTTTGACTCATAAAGAAGATATCGAAATGGGGAGCAGGGCAGCTGTTGCCGGTGGAATTACTTCTTTTATTGAGATGCCAAATACACTACCACAAACTACGACAATAGAGGAGTTGGAAAAAAAGTTTCAGTTGGCTGCAGAAAAATCCTATGCTAACTATTCTTTTATGTTTGGTGGAACTAACGATAACCTTGAAGAAATTTTAAAAGTAGACCCTAAAAAGACAGCTGCATTAAAGTTGTTTTTAGGTTCTTCTACGGGGAATATGCTGGTAGATGATCAAAAGGTTTTAGAGGAAATATTTTCTAAATCTCCTTTGTTGATTGCAGTTCACTGTGAAGATGAAACAACTATTCAAAATAATTTAAAAGAATGTGTTGAACGTTATGGAGATGACATTCCTATCGAACTCCATCCAAAGATAAGAAGTGAAGAAGCGTGTTATAAATCTTCCTCAAATGCCGTAAAATTAGCAAAGAAAACAGGAGCGAGATTACACGTTTTCCATGTTTCAACTGCCAAAGAATTAGAACTTTTTAGTAATAAAAAGCCACTAAAAGATAAGAAAATTACCGCAGAAGTTTGCATACACCACTTATGGTTTAATGATCATGATTATAAACAAAAAGGGACTTTTATAAAGTGGAACCCCGCGGTGAAATCTGAAAAAGATCAGGAAGCTTTAATGAAAGCGTTAAACGATGATATTCTGGATGTTGTGGCTACAGATCACGCGCCACATACCAAGCAGGAAAAACAAAACCCTTATACTAAGGCTCCAAGTGGTGGCCCTTTAGTACAGCATGCTTTACCTGCAATGTTGCAATTTTATCACAAAGAGAAAATTTCTTTAGAGAAAATTGTAGAAAAAATGTGTCATAATCCTGCAATTTTATTTGATATAAAGGATCGCGGTTATATTCGTGTAGGCTATAAAGCAGATCTGGTACTCGTAGATCTAAATGCACCCTGGCAAGTAAAATCTGATAATATTTTATACAAATGCGGGTGGTCTCCTTTTGAAGGGGTAACTTTTAAATCCAGGATTACCCACACCTTTGTAAATGGTCGTTTGGTATATAAAAACTTTAAGCATCAGCCTTTTGCTAAAGTAGCACAGCAACTGGAATTTGATAGATAATGAGATTGATTAAATACGCTGTCGTTTTTATCTTTTTTATAGGGCTTTCCTGCCAGGATGTTAACTATATGGATAAGCCTAAAAACCTTATTTCAGAAGATAAGATGGTCGATATACTAACCGAAATGTCTTTAGTAAATGCTGCCAGAAATTATAATAAGATTTTACTGGAGCAAACCGGGATAAAACCAGATCAGTACATTTACGATAAATTTGGGATAGATAGCGTACAGTTTGAAAAAAGCAATGCGTATTACACTGAAAAATATGATGACTACGAGCGGATTTTTGATAAAGTAAAAGACTCGCTACAGTCTTTAAAGACTCATTTTGATGAATTGGTAGAAGAAGAAAAACGAGTACAGGATTCTATCAATAAAGTAAAAAGAGAGAAAAATCGTCCTGAATTTAAAAAGGAAATCGATTCGGTTGAAGTAGATACTACTAAGGTTGATACTATTTTAACAGAAGCCGACCGAATTAATAGATTAGATAGTTTACAGAACAATCAAGGACCTTTATCAAGAGAAGCGAATTAATTTTTACTCCTGATCTTTAAGAAAATACTTTCCTGTTTCTGCGATTACATTTTGCATTGGGGTGAATTTGAAATTTATCTCTTTTTTAATTTTCGTGTTATCGAAGGTCGATTTTTGGAAAATTCCCGAAATATCACTTTTGGTGATATTGCGATTATAGCCAAACAATGACGCTGTTTTTTGTACAAACCAGCCTATAGAAATCATCCACTTTTTAAGTGGTTTTTCCGGTTTCGGCCTATTAATGCTTATAGCGGTAAATTCCAGAACTTTTTTAAAACTAAGATTTTCAGCAACCAGGATATATCTTTCGTTATAAATTTCAGAAGACATTAATTTTAACATGGCAGTTACTACGTCTTTTACGCCCACAAAACCAGTGATTTTCGGAAAGTGATAATTTAATCCGTTTTGGATTCGTGTAAATAATTGTCCGCTTCCTTTTTGCCAAAATCCCGGGCCAATAATTACTCCCGGGTTTACAATAATTACTTTTACACCTTCTTGGGAAGCGCGCCAAACTTCAATCTCAGCACCATATTTAGAGATGGCGTAATCGCTATTATTTGCTTCGGGATTCCATTGAGTATTTTCTGTGGTAGAATCAGATTTAATAGGTTTGCCTAAACTTGCAATGCTGCTTACATAGCATAGTTTATCAATTTTTGTAGCAATACACAGGTTCACGATATTTGCGGTGCCTTCAATATTGATTTTTCGAAGCGCTTTTTCATCTTTAGGCTTAAAGGAAACTAAAGAAGCACAATGGTAAACCTTGGTAATGCCTTTAAATGCTGTCGTTAACCGAGGAATATCAGTAAGGTCTGCAACAACCCATTCAATTTTTTTGAAAAGGCGTTCAGCTTCCTCTTTGTGATGATAATATAAAAAGACCTCAAGTGTCTTATAAAGATCACTTTTGGGGCGATAAATCGCTCTAATCTGATGTTTTTCTTCTGCCAGTTTTAAAAGCAAATGAGCGCCTACTAAACCGGTGCCGCCTGTAACTAAAATCATGTGGTAAATATAGCGAAAGCACTTAGGAAAAATAAGAGTAAATGGTATCTTTACAGCTGTTTTAAGAACAAATTGTTAATTATGAACAAAAATTTTGTTGAAGAGCTTACCTGGCGCGGAATGATTCACGATGTGATGCCGGGCACAGAAGAACATCTAAACGAGCAAATGCGTGCTGCCTATGTTGGTATCGACCCAACAGCAGACTCTTTACATATTGGTCACCTGGTAGGAGTAATGATGCTTCGGCATTTCCAGTTAGCAGGACATAAACCTTATGCCTTGGTTGGTGGTGCAACGGGAATGATTGGGGATCCTTCGGGGAAATCTGCGGAACGTAATCTCTTAGATGAAGCGACTCTAAGGCATAATCAAAATTCGATTAAAGAGCAGCTTTCAAGGTTTTTGGATTTTGAAGGAGCTGAAGAAAATACTGCAGTATTAGTAAATAACTACGACTGGATGAAGGAGTTTTCTTTTCTTGATTTTATTCGCGATGTAGGTAAGCATATCACCGTAAATTATATGATGGCCAAAGATTCGGTTAAAAAACGTTTATCTTCAGACGCGTCTGAAGGGATGTCTTTTACTGAATTTACCTACCAGTTAGTGCAGGGATACGATTTTCTTCATTTATTTAGAGAACACCAGTGTACCTTGCAAATGGGAGGTAGTGACCAGTGGGGAAATATTACTACTGGGACTGAAATGATTCGTAGAATAGGGGATGGAAAAGGATATGCGCTTACCTGCCCATTAATTACGAAGGCCGACGGTACAAAATTTGGTAAAACAGAAGGAGGAAATATCTGGTTGGATGCCAATAGAACCTCGCCTTATAAATTCTACCAGTACTGGTTAAATACCAGCGATGCTGATGCAGAGAAATACATCAAAATCTTTACTTTTTTAAGTAAAGAAGAAATAGAAGATTTAACCTCAAAACATCAGGAAGCGCCACATTTAAGAGAACTTCAAAAAGTTTTGGCGAAGGAAGTTACCGTAATGGTACACTCTGAAGAAGATTATAATAATGCGGTAAAAGCTTCTGAAGTTTTGTTTGGAAAAAGCACTGCTGAAGATTTAAAATCTTTAAACGAAGCCACTTTTTTAGATGTTTTTGAAGGAGTGCCGCAAGCTGAAGTTTCAAGAGCCGAGGTTGAAGCCGGTTTAGATATGATAGGAGCTCTAGCTGCGAAAACCGATTTTTTAAAATCTAATGGTGAAGCCAGGAGAGCTTTAAAAGAAAATTCGGTTTCGGTAAATAAGGAGAAAGTGCAAGAGGATTACACCATTAGCCTTGATGATCTTATTAACGATAAGTATGTAATCATTAATAAGGGTAAAAAGAATACCTATATATTAGTGGTTGTTTAAATCCCTTATTGTAGGTTGTTATGTTGTAATAGGTTTGTTTCGAAACTTTTAAAACTTCTATCCCCTACTTTTTGGTTACCGCAAGGTTATAGATTAAAAATCCCCTCTTGAACTGATCAAGAGGGGATTCAACTAACTAACCAATCTAATATGAAAAATTTCACTTAGCCACAGAATAAATTTTGACTTCTTCCTATTCTGCTGAAATGTAGTCGGTTATTTTTCAAGATGCTTACAGGTTTTTGGATAAAAATAACATTTGTTTAGAGGCTACTAATTTCTGGATTATGCTTTAATACTTACCAACCGCTTGATAAGGTCTAATATTTTTTATTGTTTTTGTAAATTTTAAAATATCTTACAATTATATTTTTCTGATTTTTCCTGAAAATTCTGCTTATTATAGAGTTTACAAAACCATAAGGTTACAACCACGGATGTCGCTATTATCGAATCTTCCTAAGATTTCTATAGTATCATTTTTATTTATTTTCCCTAAATCCTGAGTAGCGATAAATGAACATGAGTTAATATTGGCAAGATCGATTACATTTATTCCGCCGGTTTTTCCTTTTTTTACAGGAGAAAAAGCGTCTTCAGGATCTCTAATTAAGATTTTCATCCAGGGTGGGCAGTCAAAAACTCCATTTCCTTTGGAATAAGCCTGCGAGAGTAACTCGGTCATCCCGTATTCGCTATGAATAGCAGAAACTCCAAAGCCTTTAGAGAGTATGCTATGCAGCTCTTCCCTAATCATTTCTTTACGGCGGCCTTTCATTCCGCCGGTTTCCATGATAATGGTGTTTTCTAGTTGAAACTGATGATTTTCAACTAGGTCTAATAATGCAAATGATACACCAATTAAAAGTATTTTCTTACCATCTTTATCTAGCTGAATAAGCTTATTTTTCAGTGTATCAAGATTATCTAAATAAAAGCCACTTTCACTTTGATTGCTTTTTTTAATTAGATGTTCTACCATATAAATAAGAGAAGAACCTTCGCGTTCTAAATAGGATGGAAGAAGCGCTAAAATGGTTAAATCTTCAGCTGGCCCGTAAAATTTTTGAAATGCCTTGTTGAAGCTATCCTCATAAATCTCCAAATTGGTGACTATATGTTTACTTGTGGTGCTTCCGGTGGTTCCGCTACTGGTAAAAGTAATTTCTGCAGGTTTATTATCAGAAAGTATTTGGTGACTCTTAAAAAATTGGATGGGAAGAAATGGAATATCAGCTAAGCTACGGACATTGTCGGGTGATTTATGTAATAACTTGCAAAAGTGTTGATAAACGTGATTATTTTGATATTGATATTGGAAGATTTCAAGACTGATTTTTAGAAAATCAGCTTTAGATTGGATATCAAAAATTTTGCTGTGCTGTATCATTTGCAATTTTTACTCAATAATCGAGATTAAATGCTCCGAGACCTAACTTATCTCGAAATAAAAAATAATTGTCTAATAAATACCCATGGGCTTACACCGCCGTAGTTTACGCAAAGTTAAAAAAGAATATAATTTTCAAATAATTATTGGGAATAATAGCGAATATTATCGCTGGGATGAGTGACGTGGGCCGAAGCCTCTCCTCTTCATTTAACGACGAGCTTACGAGTAGCGATCTCGTTTTGCTCTTTGATCTTTACAATATAGATACCTGCAACAAGAGACGATATGTCTAATTCTTTGCCACGCAGTTTTGTCTTTTTTATCGCTTTCCCTAAAACATTGTAGATTTCGATTTCTTTTTCAAGATTTTTAGTGCTGGTAATGTAGATTTTATCACCTGAAACCGGATTAGGGTAAAGACTAAGGCCTTCTATCGTCTCTACAGTTGTTTTTTTAGCTATACGTGAATCACCCTGCTGAGCAGTTGCGGGAGCAGCTATCAGTAGAAATAATCCTAATATAACACTGTAGAGATAATTTTGTTTCATTCTTTCTTAGTCGGTTATTGCAAACTTACAATAAAAAATCAAAAATCATACCTAAAATTTGCTTAATTCGATAAAATGTATTTTGGTTGTTTTTAACAGATTATGAATAAAAAAGGCTGCAATTGCAGCCTTTTTTTGTTGTTATTTAAATAGTTTGAATTACTCCACATCCAGAGAAGGGAACGTGTATCCTGTCCAGGCAAAAACTGAAGTATCAGCTCCTGTGTTTCCAGCCCCAACGGTGATAGTGGCACCTTGAGCTTTAATATCAGTAGCGTCGATTGCTCCAAGTGCTGTTACATTAATAGAAGTTTCGCTAGATCCGTCTCCAGAATTATCAGTTAGATCGATAAAATCTGAAGCACTTCCGGCATCTTCATCTTCGGCAGCAATAATAGCAACTACGGCATTGGTAATCGTAGCAGAGCTTCCTCTTCTAATTTTAATCATATCTGCCATGCTGATGGTAGATTGATGATATAGAGTAAGTCCGTCGATAGTAGGATTTGATCTTGGGGAAGCATCATTATTGTTAGAATTACTATCTGCTTCAATACCTCTAGGATCCTCGGTTACATCATTAAATCCAAATTCTCTGATTCCGTAAAAGTTTTTACCGGTTCCTGTCCAGCCTTCAGTCCAGTCAAACCAATCGTCTTTAGCGTTTACAACAAGTGCATTGGTAACGTCTACCGTTCCGCCAAACCATTCGATACCATCATCATCACCGTATCTTACCATGATATTGCTTATCGAAGTTTCACTACCTACACCATAAAAGGTGAATCCGTTAAATTCCTGGTCACCATTGATTCTTGCTCCGGTATATTCTAAGATCATATAGTCGATAGTTCCAGAATTGTCTGCATCATTATCGCCTCCGTAAGATATACCAGCAACTTCTGTTTCTGCAACATCTCCAGAATTGATTTGTGCGTAACCAGCTAACATAACTCCTCCCCAGTCACCAGCGCGTGGATTCTCTGCGGCTGATGTAACCAGGATAGGGCTATCTGCTGTACCCTGGGCATCAATTTTTCCACCCTGTGATACTGCGATGTATACATTTGTACCTCCAGATCTAGCTTTAATAGTAACACCAGGTTCTATTTTAAGTGTTGCTCCATCCATAACCTTTAGGGCTCCGGTAAGCATCCATTCAGTATCAGCTGAAATAGTAACATTAGCTCTAACTTCACCATGTAGATCTTCTGGATCTAAATCGGGATCGTCCTGAGACTCGATTACATCGTCTTTTTGTTCTACGACACCACCATCGTCATCAGTTCCTGGAGTAGGAGTATCATCATCGCTAGAGCAACTTCCTAATAATGTTGCAATGGTAAACATCGAAAGAAATAATTTTGATTTTTTCATAAGTGTTTTTGTTTAATTGAAATTTGATTTATATAAGAGTGTTTGTTACTGATTATAAGCTGTAACTAAGTCCTACGGAGAATACAGTCCCTTTTTTAAAATTATTGATTGTATTAGTGCCTCCGTTTATATCATCCTGAGTCAATTTGAATTCGGGATCTAAAATGTTCTTTATTTTAGCGTTTATTCCCCAGTGTTTCGAAATAGTGCCTGTAGCAATAAAATCTAATGTAGGAATTCCGGTTTCTACAATGTTTCCTTGTTGCTGCACACCTAAGGAATAAATACGATCACTGAAGTAGTTTAGAACAACAGAAGACATCAAATTAAATTTATTGCTATCGTAATTATAAGTTAGATCTGTATTAAGAACCCATGGAGATGCGCCTTCCAATTCATCTTCGCTATTAGTAAAGTTTGTACTTCTGTTTGATAAATCTTGTCTTGAATATAAATACGAGGTATTTAAACCAAAAGCCAACTCATGTTTTTTGCTTTCGCCAGATTCAATGTTAAAGACCGTTTTACGAACTTCTAATTCTGCTCCGGCAACATCTGCTTCAGCTCCAGAATTGATGTAAGAAAGTTGGTTAGCAGCCGAGTTTACCTGTACCCTGTTTATAGGATTTTTAATTTTTTTGTAAAATCCGGTTAAAGATATGATTTGATTACCACCGAAGTAAAATTCATATTTCATATCCAAGTTGTAGTTGTCAGAAGCTTCTAAATTTGGGTTACCAAAACTTGAGAAGTTTACATCTTCATAAAGAAATGGAGCAACTTCTTTAAATTGCGGAAAAGTATAGGTTTTGCTACCTGTTAGTCTTAAAATGCTATTTTCGTTAAAGTTATATTTTGCCGTAAAACTTGGTAGGAAATAGGTGTTTTCTATCGTAGAAGGATCTGTATTTTGATTATTTTCACTACTAGATAGGTTGGTATCCCAGTTTACATACTGATTGATATGTTCTACACGTAGGCCTGCATTTAAGGTAAATGCTTCATTAAATTTATAGAAAGCATTTGTGAAACCGGCATGGATATCTTTTTCTCCTTCATAGAAAAATGGGTCGAGTGGATTAAAATCATCACCAAAACCACTATTGGTTACTAATCTAAAAGTTCCATTAGATAAATTTTCCTGGTTAAAAACTAGATCTGGATTATTAGGATTTACATTAACCGGAGAGCCAAAATCATGATTAAATTGTAAAAAGTTAAATCTTCTATCTGTATTTCGATAGTCATAACCTACATTAATAATCCCTTTTTGTTGCTCTTTACTATCCGCAGCTCCAAAAGCATAAGATGCATTTAAATGGCCTACAATTTCGTTTTCTTCAAGATCAGAGAAGAAACGTAAATTGTATCCAGGTGTACCTACCGCCACACGGTAATTGTCATTAGTTTGATTATATACAAAAGTGTTTTGTCTACGATCGGGCTCATTTGCTCTTGTCATATTGTAACCTATGCTGGCTTGTAAACTAATCCTGTCTGTTAAGGCAAATTCACTTAAAAGCTGATTAACAAATACGGTATTGTCGTTAACCTGCTGTCTTTTTATATAAGCAGAGTCGTCTGTTTCCTCAGATATATTTGCAGATTGCCCAAAATAATTCCCAACGCTTTGAGTGTTATTATGAATGTATAAAGAATTGAAGCTTAGATTATTTTCGCCAAAACCATAGTCTAAATTCGCCATTAATATTTGAGATACATTATACTGGTATTTTTGAAAATCAAGATCTCTAAGGGGAAGTCCCTGAGCGTTGATCTCTTTTGTGTTTCCTTCATTATAGCTGTATTTACTATCGAAAGATCCTATTAGTAAGGTTTTTAAGTTGTTATCTCCAATGTCGAATTTTTTCCCAAGTTGGAAATTACCATTCGTGTTGATCTGAGAATTTTGATTGTTAGATCCCATAGAATTTTCAAAACTGTAAGTATCTAAGCTAGTTATAGGGCTATCTGAAGATAAGCCATAACCAAACCAGGAAGCTCCGTCCACAGTTTCGAAATCTTCGTTTACAGCTCTATTGTTAAATCCAGAACCGAAACCAACCTTTATAGTTTCTTTGCCGTATAATTCTTTGGAAATAATATTAATGTTAGCACCTGCAAAATCTCCATAAAGAGAACTTTGAAAAGTTTTATTAATTCCAACACTATTGATAATGTTACTGTCAAAGAAATCCAGTGCCACGTTTTTGTATTCCGGGTCTTCAGAAGGTAATGGTAAGCCGTTAAGCGTAGTAGAGTTATAACGATCACCAAGACCTCTAACAAAAACATTCTTAACTCCCTCTTGTTTGCTAACACCTGCCATTTTAGTAAGTGCACCTTGTGCATCACCTACGCCTTTTCTTGCTAGCTCTTGGGCACTAATATTTTCAATCATTTCTATAGCTCCCTTTTGCTCTAGCAACAATGCAACTTCACTATCCCTTCTGGATACTGTTGTGATTACGACTTCATCTAAAGTAGCGGCGCTGGCGCCAAGACCTGTATTAATTTCGGTAACTTTACCGGCAACCACCTTTACATTTGGTATTTCCAAGGTTTCGTAACCAACAAAACTAAAGACCACGGTATAGGTACCCGGCTCAATTTTGTCCAGTACATAAAGACCGTCATAGTCTGATGTTGTTCCTTTAGAAGTTCCTTTAATAGTTACGTTGGCAAACGGTAGTGGTTCGCCGTTCATCTCGCGATCGGTAAGTTTCCCCGCGATAGAACCTGTTGTTTCTTGTGCATTTACTATACTAGTAAGTAAAAATGCAATTAGTACTAAAAATTTATTCATCCCTTTGTTTGATTCTTGAGTGCAAATTAAAGGGGGGTATGTAAAGCTTGTGTTAACCGCAAATTAACGCTTTGTCATTTTAGTGTTATGTAAAGGTTACTAAATAAATGCTTAAATTGTAGATTCAAATTAATAATTACATTTACCGCGTATTTGTTAAAATCGATACTAAAATGAAGAAAAAAGACATCAGAATCCTTCTGGTAGATGACGAACCAGATATTTTGGAGATCGTAGGCTACAATCTTTCTGCAGAAGGTTATCAGGTAATCACTGCTGATAATGGCGCAGAGGCGGTAAAGGTGGCGAAGAAAAAGTCACCACATTTAATTATACTGGATGTGATGATGCCAGGTATGGATGGGATTGAAGCCTGTGAGCAAATGCGAAAGATACCAGAGTTAGAAGATACCATTATTACTTTTTTAACCGCCAGAGGAGAAGATTACTCACAAATGGCAGGTTTTGATGCCGGTGCAGATGATTATATTACCAAGCCTATAAAGCCAAAAGTTTTAGTAAGTAAGGTAAAAGCATTACTTAGAAGGTTTAGGGATGAAGAAACAGGCTCTAATATTGTAAAGGTAGGAGAGATTGTTATTAATAGAGATGAATATAAAGTAGTGAAGAATAAAGAGGAGATGATTTTGCCTCGTAAAGAATTTGAATTACTTTCACTATTAGCCTCTAAGCCAGGAAAGGTATTTAAAAGAGAGGATATTCTTGATAAAGTTTGGGGTAACGAAGTTGTTGTTGGCGGGCGTACTATAGATGTACATATTCGTAAATTAAGAGAAAAAATAGGTGACGACAGCTTTAAAACCGTAAAAGGAGTTGGTTATAAGTTTGTAGTTTAATGGCGAAAAAATTTAAGAAGTCCTACACCTTTGCAATAAAGACCTCTTTATATCTAACCTTGTTTTTAAGCGGTCTATGGACTGCTTTTTCTTATTTTTCCGGGAACTTTCATTGGTGGGCACTGATGGGGTTTGCATTGGTTTGCTACACGTTTTCCTTCTTTATTACACAATATCGGGTAGAGAATTTTATCTATAAAAGGATTAAGAAAATTTACGACGATGTTTCCTTATTAGACTCTTCTACCCTAAACCCTAATCAGGTTACAACAGATATGGCTTCACTTACCAGAGAGGTAGAGAAATTTGCTGAACATAAAAAACTTGAGATCGAGACTTTAAAGGTGCGCGAGAATTACCGTAAAGAATTTATGGGAAATGTTTCGCACGAGTTAAAGACACCACTGTTTACCGTACAGGGATATATTTTAACTTTATTGGACGGGGCGATGAAAGATAAAAGCGTTCGTAAAAAATATCTGCAACGCGCCAGTAAAGGAGTAGAGCGCCTTATCTATATCGTAAAAGATCTGGATATGATCACCAAATTAGAAACAGGTGATTTACATCTTTATATCGAAGATTTTGATATTGTTGAATTAATTCAAAACACCTTTGATCTATTAGAGATGAAAGCAGCTAAAAAGAATATAACCCTTACGTTTGATATGGATTATCAGGAAGCGATCTGGGTAAGAGCCGATGAGGAAAGAATTCAGCAGGTTATTACAAACCTGGTAGTCAATTCCATTAAGTACGGCAAAGAAGGCGGTACTACAGAGATTAGTATAGAAAATCTAATTAAAAACAAAGTGATTGTTCGGGTTACCGATAACGGTGAAGGAATCGCTAAAACTAATATTCCGCGTTTATTTGAACGTTTTTATCGTGTAGATAAAAGTGGTTCCCGAAAAGAAGGGGGCTCCGGTTTAGGCTTATCAATTGTTAAGCACATCATAGAGGCCCATAGTGAAAAAATCTATGTAGAAAGTGTATTTGGGGTGGGGAGTGAATTTTCATTCACGCTGGAAAAGAGTAAAGAGATCCCTAAAAGGGTGCTCGAAACTGAAATTGCTGAAGCCTGAAAAATCCTCTAAAATTTCCAATTTCTCTAAAGAGAAGTTTTCTTGTTTACAATGCGGGGCAATACCAAGTTTTTCCAAACGCTCAGCCAGATATTCCTGTTCAAACTGTCCCGGGGTTGGTATAAAGAAAGCTTTCGCTTCAATCTTATAAAGATCCATAATCGTGGTGTAGCCGGATCTTGCTATAACGTATTTACAACTATTCATGGCCTGTTGCAAAAATGCTCCATAAAGATGGTTTCTAATATTGATATTGGTGTTTTTCAAGCTCATTTCTTCCACGGAAAAAACACCTCTTATAAATAAAATCCTGTGTTCGGTATCTTTAAAAGCATCCAGTAGACGCTTTTCTAAAAAGCTTCGCTGCGGTTCGGGACCGGATAGAATAATCAGGTAATCATAAACTATGGGTAAAGAGCGTTTTTCGATTCTGCTTAAAGGGCCAATATATTTTATGGCGGAATTCTCTGTTTTTAGGTGTCCCAATATACCGCTTAGATTTTTACTGCCTGGTAGGTCAGGTACCCAGCATTCGTCAAATTTTTCAATATATTTTTGCTGAATTTTGCTACTGAAGTAGGTGGTGTTTCCTGAAAGGACCTGAAGTTGATGAGTTATAAACACACATTTTAATTGCTTATTTCTTACTCCCCAGCGATTATCTGAAATGATTCCCGAAATTTGATAATCCCGAATAATACCCTGTGTCATTTTTTTTTCAGCTTTAATGACATTTAAAATACGTGGGCTGTCAAAAAGTAATTTCCATTTTAAGTTTCCGGGATCTTCGGTATATTTTATATTATATGATGGTAATTCCAGACAAATAATATGTGGGAATTCTTTTTTTAAAAGTCGTAAGGCATCACCATCAGAAGCTAAAACAGGTTCGTAATCGTTTTTTAGCAGTGCTTTTATAATGGGTATGCATCTGGTAGCATGTCCCAGTCCCCAATTTAAGGCCGCAACTAAAATTCGTTTTTTTTGCATATTGCAAATATAAATTCGTAGAAGCTTCAGCCGGTTTTTAAGCATTAAAAAAACATCACGAAATTTTTAAATCTCCATGGCAATTTTCTAAAAGCTTGTGTTTGAATCCTGAAATTATACATTTGTAGTATTAACTTTGCTAAAAACTGAAATATAATTCTATAAATTTGCCGAAAATCAAATTTCAGCTGTGGGAAGTAAGAATAAATTAAAACGTTTTAAAGAGAACGAAACATTTTCAAATGTCATTCAGCCAACAAGGGAGATGCTTACCGAGGCCGACTTTCAATATAAGGGAAAATGGAATGCTGATTTTTTTAAAAATGATCAGCCAATTATTTTAGAATTAGGATGCGGTAAGGGCGAATATAGTGTTGGATTGGCGCAGGCTTTTCCAGAAAAGAATTTTATCGGAATCGATATTAAAGGGGCTCGTTTTTGGCGCGGAGCTAAAACAGCTTTAGAAGAAGGATTGGATAATGTGGGGTTTTTAAGAACGCAAATCGAGCTTATCGATTATGCTTTTGCTGAAAATGAGGTTAGTGAAATTTGGATTACATTTCCGGATCCGCAGATTAAATATAAACGAACCAAACACCGCTTAACAAACACCGGTTTTTTACAGAAGTATAAAAAGATACTGAAACCCGATGGGGTGGTAAATCTAAAAACCGATAGTGAATTTATGCATGGTTACACTTTAGGCCTGTTACATGGTGCAGGGCACGAAGTTATTTATGCTAACCATCATGTTTATAAAAATGAAGGGGCTCCAAAAGAGGTGACCAGGATACAAACTTTCTACGAAAAACAGTATCTTGAGAAGGGAAAACCAATTACTTATATTAAATTTAGAATAAAATAACAGGTTGTTGGAAGAAGCAAAAATTTTTCTCATTGTTTATTTCGCGGCGCTTTTTGGAGTTTTGCCGCCTGGTTTGGTGAATATGACTGTCGCTAAAACCTGTATTGAACGTGGTAAGAAAAATGGGATGCTTGTAGCTATAGGAGCTTCTGTAGTAATTCTTCTTCAGGCCTTTATTGCCGTTTTACTAGCCAAGTATATTTTTGAGCACGAATTCGTGAGAAGGATTATGCTGAGGGCTGCTTTGGTTATATTCAGTATTTTAGGAGTGTATTTCTTTGTTCAGGCTAAAAAGAAAAAAGGTATGCCTGCACATTCCAAGAAAAAGGAAAATAGTAGTTTATATAAGGGGATGATTATAGCTGCATTAAATATTTTTCCCATCCCTTATTTTTGTGCTATTGCCGGTGCTTTTAACGTAGGGGTTGGCGTTAGTTATAATTGGTTTAAAATTATTGCCTTTGCAGTCGCAGCGTCGCTTGGTAGTTTTACCAGTTTGTATCTGTATGTACTTTCCTTTATTAAGATTGAAAAAAAGGCAGAGCGATTCGCTAAATATTCTAACTACTTTATGGCAGGTTTAATGGCTGTGCTTGTGGTTATTACCATTATTAGAATATACAATTCATGAGTACGGTAGATAAATCTGGTTTTTTTGAAAAAGTATATAAGGTAGCCGCGCAAATTCCTGAAGGCCGGGTAACTTCTTATGGTGCTATTGCCAAATATCTTGGTGCCGCAAAAAGTGCCAGAATGGTAGGTTGGGCCATGAATGCTTCTAAAAACAGGGAAGATGTTCCTGCGCATCGGGTAGTCAACCGAAATGGTATGCTTACCGGTAAAAGTCATTTTGGGGGTTCTAATGCCATGCAACAATTGCTGGAGGCTGAGGGTGTGAAAATAAGGGAGATGAAAGTCCTTGATTTTGATTCTGTTTTTTGGGACCCAATGACCCAATTGGAGGAGCCGTATTAATAAATATCTTTCTGTAAGGTTTTAGATGTTCGCTATACTAAATGGAAGGTGTTTCCTATTCGGAAAAGGGGAATTAATTATGTTTATCATAGAATAGATCAATTCTTTATAAATGCTTCGTGTTCTTAGCATTTCAAAGTATATTTGCATTTAGAATCGATCTAATTAAAAGATATTCTGACTAAAAATTTTTATGAAATTAGATAGAAAAGAAATAATCAGAGCATTAGAATCTATTAGTGTTGCCGGAGAAGGTAAAAACATGGTAGAAGGAGGTGCTTTGCAAAACGTTATGACTTTTGGTGATGAGGTTATTGTCGATCTAGTATTAAGTTCGCCTGCACTTCATATAAAAAAGAGGGCAGAGGTAGATGTGATGAAAGCTATTCACGAAAAAGTCTATGAAAAAGCAAAAATAAAAGTAAATATTAAGGTTGAAGCACCTGCTACTGAGAAAAAGGCGCCTGAGATTAAAGGAAAACCAATTCCCGGTATTAAAAATATAATTGCCGTAGCCTCAGGAAAAGGGGGTGTAGGAAAATCTACGGTTACAGCAAATTTAGCGGTTACTTTATCCAAAATGGGCTTTAAAGTGGGTGTTTTAGATGCAGATATTTATGGTCCATCAGTACCTATCATGTTTGATGTGGCGGCAGAGCGTCCATTATCTGTGAATGTTGACGGAAAATCTAAAATGAAGCCAGTAGAAAATTATGGAGTTAAAATACTTTCTATAGGGTTTTTTACCAAACCCAACCAGGCTGTGATCTGGAGAGGGCCAATGGCTGCTAAAGCACTAAATCAAATGATTTTTGATGCCGCCTGGGGAGCTCTTGATTTTCTTTTAGTCGATTTGCCTCCGGGAACGGGGGATATTCACCTTTCTATCATGCAATCGCTTCCTATTACCGGTGCTGTTGTGGTGAGTACACCACAAAATGTAGCATTAGCAGATGCTAAAAAAGGAGTGGCGATGTTTCAGCAGGAAAGTATAAACGTACCAGTGCTGGGTATTGTTGAAAATATGGCGTATTTTACCCCACAGGAGTTGCCAAATAACAAGTATTATATTTTTGGCGAGCAGGGAGCTAAAAACCTTTCTGAAGATTTACAGGTGCCGTTTTTAGGAGAAATTCCATTGGTGCAAAGTCTTAGAGAGTCAGGTGATATTGGTCGTCCTGCGGCGCTTCAGGAAGAAACCCCTTTAGAGGAATCTTTTAAGGAGATTACCAGAAATATGGTTCAGGAAACGGTAAATAGAAACAAAAGCTTACCTCCAACCGAGGCGATTAAGATCACCACGATGGCTGGATGTAGTGCGGTTAAAACTAAGTAAATGACAAGCGAAGAAATAAAACTTAATGTAGAGAAGGCATTAGCCGAAATTCGCCCTTTTTTAGAAAGTGATGGGGGGGATATCTCTTTGGTTGCGATTGAAGACGACCGTTTAGTAAAGGTACAGTTAGAGGGGGCTTGTGTGGGTTGCTCTGTAAATCAAATGACTTTAAAGTCTGGGGTAGAAATGACTATTAAAAAGTATGTGCCCCAGATAGAGGAAGTAATAAATATCCAGAAGTAATTTATCAGGACAAACTTGTGAGGTAGTGATTAGAAATAGGTTTTTATTTCGGGAGAAGTCACGAAGTATTTAATCTCGGTTATTGAGTAAGCCTCCAAATTAACCTAAACATTATGATTAAAACAGATATGATAATTGTTGGTGCAGGACCAACAGGCCTTTTTACTGTTTTTGAAGCAGGATTGTTAAAATTAAAATGTCATCTTATCGACGCCTTACCACAACCTGGGGGGCAATGTTCAGAAATATATCCTAAGAAACCCATATATGATATTCCCGGTTTTCCAGAAGTGCTCGCAGGAGATCTTGTAAGTAATTTAATGGAGCAAATTAAAGCTTTTGAACCAGGTTTTACTTTGGGTGAGCGTGCTGAAACCATCGATAAACAAGAAGACGGTAGTTTTATAGTAACTACCAATAAAGGAACAAAGCACCATGCGCCGGTAGTTGTTATTGCCGGTGGTTTAGGAAGTTTCGAGCCCAGAAAACCACCTATTCCCAATATTATAGATTTTGAGGATAAAGGTGTAGCATATATGATTAAAGAACCAGAAGTGTATCGCGATAAAAAAGTAGTTATTGCGGGCGGAGGTGACTCTGCTTTAGACTGGGCTATTTTTCTTGCCGATGTAGCTTCAGAGGTTTCTTTAGTTCACAGGAGACAGGAGTTTAGAGGAGCTTTAGATTCCGTAGAAAAAGTAGAAGAATTATCCAAAATTGGTAAGATAAAGCTGGTGACCAATGCTGAGGTTGTTGATCTTAAAGGAGAAGAAGACCTGGAAGCAGTTGTAATAAGACATAAGGATACGGCTCTTGGAGAAGAGATTAAAGAAACCGATTATTTTATTCCTTTATTTGGTTTATCACCAAAGCTGGGCCCAATTGGTGATTGGGGACTGGAAATTGAAAAGAACGCTATAAAAGTTGATAACACGTATGATTATCAAACTAATATCCCTGGTGTGTATGCAGTTGGGGATGTAAATACTTATCCTGGTAAATTAAAGTTGATTCTTTGCGGTTTTCATGAAGCTGCAATTATGTGCCAGAGTGCTTATCAACGTATATTTCCTGATAAGAAATACGTGATGAAATATACGACCGTAAGTGGGGTTAATGGTTTCGACGGAAGTAGGAAAGAAGCTAAGAAAGAAGTAGTTAAAAGTATAAATTAGTAGTAGAAGTGTAAAGCTTCAAAATATTGAGACATGTCTGATATAAAAATAACCATCATTGACAGGGAAGGAGAAGCACATACTGTAGATGCACCTACAGATATGAATATGAACTTAATGGAAGTAATTCGTTCTTACGAACTAGCACCTGAAGGTACGATTGGTATCTGTGGTGGGATGGCCATGTGTGCGTCCTGCCAGTGTTACGTGCTTAATTTGGAACATATGTTACCGGAGCAGAGTTTTGAAGAGGAAGATATGTTGGATCAGGCATTCTTTGTAGAGGATAATAGCCGATTAAGTTGCCAAATTCCCATTACGGAAGATCTGGATGGTCTGGAAGTTAAATTAGCACCGGAGTCTACTTAGAAAAAACAAACACAACAGCCAGTTCTTTAAGAATTGGCTGTTGTGTTTGTAAGCAATTCAATTTCACGTTCTATACCATCCCATAGGTCGATTCGGGCGTCTAGAGCTTGTTTGGCAATGGCTTCAACTTCCTGCCATTTGTCGGTATCTTTTCCACAAAGGTGTTCAATCATTTCAAAGGCCATCGGCCCATGTTCATCATCATCCAGTTCTATGTGGCGGTCAAAGTAATATTTGAATAATTGTAAGTCTTTTTCAGGAAAATTCTTCTGGATATTTCCGATGATAGAAGTAAACATCCCAGGGATTAATCCTTCCCTTCCAAAGGTAAATGCAGAGGCTATTTTGTGTGGTTTGCCTTCAGAAATGGTTTCAAAAGTAAATTTTAAAAACTGTTTGATACTCCAGGGTAAATCACTTGCTGCAATAATTAAGTATATATCGGTACCATGAATGACCTGATCTAAAAAACTATGGATTTTGGTTGTATTTGCTCCTGCTTTTTCCATAGCATCAATGTACATCTCGTAATGGCTTTGGTGTTTTCCGTAGAAATTAACATCGGTTTCCTCGGCCAGGACAATTTCATTGATTAAATATCTGGTTTCAGGATTCCCAACCGGGAACCAGGGGTTAGTAGTTTTAGTGAGATTTTGCTGTAAGGCCTTTAATAAAGACATAAAATCCCAAACAGCAAAAACGTGATGCTCCATAAATACCTGCAACTCTTTTGGAGACCTTACTTTTGAATATAGGGAGTGGTTTAATAAAGTTTCTACCTGTGGTTTTAGGGCTTTATTGATGTCTTTAATCATAACTTGACTTAAATTTGCCGCAAAAATACTTGCTGGCAAGGGATTTTAAAATTGTAACAGTCTTTTTACAGATTGTTAATAGCAAATTTCGGTAATTCTGGTTAAATTGAAAGGTATTATGATTGGATTAATTCATTTTAATATCATTATTTTTTATTCTGAGAAATCTAAGGATTTTCTTAGGGTAGAAGGGGTAGTGCCTAAAAAGCAAATGAAATTAAAAACCAAATGCTGCGAGAAATATAAAAAGGGCAAGCGTTGTAAGCGTTGCCCTTGTTTTGATCTTTTATGATGCTATTTTATCGAAATTTGATCGTCATAGGGGAAAGTGTAATGGATAAGCATTAGAATTTTAAAAAGCGGAGTGCCCGGTAATATCCATTCCCGTAATCAAAAGGTGAATGTCGTGAGTGCCTTCGTAGGTGATAACACTTTCCAGGTTCATCATATGGCGCATAATGCTGTATTCTCCTGTTATGCCCATCGCTCCTAAAACCTGCCGAGCTTCCCTGGCAATTTTTAAGGCCATATCAACATTGTTTCTTTTGGCCATGGATATTTGTGCTGAAGATGCTTTTCCTTCGTTTTTAAGCGTTCCTAATCGCCATGCTAATAACTGGGCCTTGGTAATCTCAGTAATCATTTCAGCTAATTTTTTCTGCTGAAGTTGCTTTTCCGCGATAGGTTTTCCAAACTGGATTCTTTCTTTAGCATAACGTAATGCGGTATCATAACAATCCATGGCAGCTCCAATAGCGCCCCAAGCGATTCCATATCTGGCAGAATCAAGGCAGCCAAGTGGTGCGCCCAATCCGCTTTTTTTGGGTAAAAGATTTTCTTTTGGAATTTTTACATTATTAAAAATAAGTTCACCAGTGGCGCTGGCACGAAGCGACCATTTGTTGTGAGTTTCTGGAGTAGAGAAGCCTTCCATGCCACGTTCCACAATAAGTCCGTGTATCCTACCTTCTTCGTTTTTGGCCCATACTACTGCTATATCTGCAAAAGGTGCGTTAGAAATCCATAATTTTGCTCCGTTAAGTAGGTAATGATCTCCTTTATCCTTAAAATTGGTGAGCATTCCACCGGGATTCGAGCCAAAATCTGGTTCGGTTAGACCAAAGCATCCTATCAATTCTCCGGAAGCTAATTTAGGAAGATATTTTTTCTTTTGTTCTTCAGAACCATATGCGTAGATGGGATACATAACCAGAGATGATTGTACTGAAGCGGTAGAGCGTATGCCGCTATCACCCCTTTCGATTTCTTGCATTATGATTCCGTATGAAATCTGATCTAAGCCGGCGCCACCATAATCTTCAGGAATATAGGGGCCAAAAGCACCAATATCAGCTAAACCTTTTAGTAAAGTTTTTGGGAATTCTGCTTTTTGAGCGGCATCCTCAATAATAGGGCTTAACTCTTTTCTTACCCAGGCGCGAGTGGCCTCTCGTACCATTTTATGTTCGTCGCTTAGTAAGTCGTCAAGATTGTAATAATCTGGTGCTGTAAAAAGATCTGGTTTCATTTGCAATGTGTAGTTTCATTAAATGTAACCAAGTTTTTAATAGGAATCAATAGAAATTACATTTTCAGGTAGAAAGGGGCGACTAGTTTTTCATAGGGTGTGGTATATTGATGTCTTTCATGTTCAATAGTTAATTCATCTTTTAAAACTTCAATAGGTTCTAACCCCAATAGAATAAGGCATCTTTTTATTTCAGAAGTAGGAGTTCCTTTTACATAAGTAATTTTTTTAGGGAAAAGATTAAAATCACCGGCGAGTTCTAGAAAATCCTGTTCCTGGCTTTTAGGAATAATAACGGCCAGTCTACCTTTTTCTGAAAGAAGATAAGTTGCGCCTTCTAGCAAAAGTTGAAAAGGTAAAGCGTCCTGAAAACGTGCCATATCGCGTGCTTCTGAAGCAGTTTTATAATCTGAATTGTAGAATGGTGGATTGGAAATAATCAAATCGTATTTTTCTTCGTCCTGCATTTCTTCTACAAATTCACCAAACTCGGCGTGATAACAAAAAAGACGATCTCCCCAGTCACTATGTTCAAAATTTTCTACAGCCTGTTCATAGGCATTTTCATCTATTTCAATAGCATCTATAAGTTGCGCTGAGGAACGCTGTGCCATCATAAGGGCAATGACACCGGTACCGGTGCCCACATCCAAAATGCTATCTGTATCTTCTAAAAGATCTACCCATGCGCCTAAAAGTACACTGTCTGTTCCTATTTTCATAGCACAGCGATCCTGATGGATTTCGAATTGTTTGAATTTAAATGGTTTTGACGACATAGAATTAAAGAGAGACTATCACTATCTAAAAAGTCAATTTTTGCCAGGTTGTTCCGATAGTCATCGGAATTGTTTAAGGATGTTTTGGATACTTTTTAGACAGCTATTTTGTTAGAAAATGATTTTTATTGTTGTTACCTATACCAATCTCGTTATAGGGAATCGAATCATGGGAGCATGTAATGCTCGCTTATCGAGTAAAATAAAAAAACCGCTTCAACTGAAGCGGTTTTTATCAATATATTTTTCTGAAGAAATTATTCTCCTAAAGCAACTCTTTCAAAAGCAACAACAGTAAGATCTGCATCTACAGATTTTACATATTCTGCAACAGTTTGCTTGTTATCTTTAATAAACGCCTGGTTTACCAATGTGTTATCTTTAAAGTAACGCTTAATTTTACCTTTAGCGATGTTATCTAACATGTCTTCAGGTTTACCTTCAGCTCTTAGTTGATCTTTTGCGATCTCGATTTCTTTCTCGATAGTTGTTTGATCAACACCTTCTTCGTTAAGGGCTACCGGGTTCATGGCAGCAGCTTGCATAGAAACATCTTTTGCAGCTTCTTCTGCTCCGGCTACGTTTTTAGAAAGACCTGTTAAAACAGCAATTTTATTACCAGCATGAATATAAGAACCTACGAAAGGAGCTTCTAAAGTTTTGAAAGATCCGATCTCGATTTTTTCACCGATAACACCTGTTTGTTCAGTTAATTTATCCTGAACGGAGATACCGTTATAATCTGCAGCTAATAATTCTTCTTTAGTAGAAACCTGAAGCGCTAGGTCTGCAAAATCATTAGCTAGTTTTACGAAGTCATCGTTTTTAGCTACGAAATCTGTTTCACAGTTTAAAGAAATAACAGCGCCTTTAGTAGCATCTGCATTTACTTTAGCGATAGCAGCACCTTCAGAAGATTCTCTATCTGCTCTTTTGGCGGCTACTTTCTGTCCTTTTTTACGAAGAACTTCAATTGCTTTATCAAAATCACCATCAACTTCTACAAGAGCTTTTTTACAGTCCATCATTCCTGCTCCCGTAGCTTTTCTCAATTTATTTACTTCAGCGGCGGTTATCTTTGCCATAGTTGTTTTAGTTTTTAATCCCTCATGGAGGGTTTAATTCCCCGAGGCTAGCCTCGAAATTGTATAAAAAGTTTTCAGACTCATACCTCGCTGGTTTCCCTTGAGGTTCTTGATATTATAAGTCGTTTAGTTATTTTGTAAAGAAATAAACTAAACGACTTATAGAGTTTACCAAAATGTTATATTTTATTCTTCTTCGTTAGAAGAGGTCGCTTTCTCTAAAGTTTCCTGTTTAGACTCTAGTTTAACATCTTTCTTAGCCTCTTTCATGGCTTTTTTGTCTGATGCATCTTTAGATGGAACTTCTCCTTCTGCTTTTGGCATTTTTGGAGCTTTTTCGCTTTTGCTTTCTTTATCCTCTTTTTTAGAATCTTTGTTAGATTTTCTATCAGATAAACCTTCTACGATAGATTCTGATACATAAGATACTACTTTATTGATGGATTTTGAAGCATCATCATTGGCAGGAATTACATAATCCACTTCACGAGGATCTGAATTCGTGTCTACCATAGCAAAAATTGGAATGTTTAATTTTTGAGCTTCTTTTATAGCAATGTGTTCACGAGTGATATCTACTACAAATAATGCCCCTGGAAGTCTGGTCATATCTGCAATAGATCCTAAGTTTTTATCTAACTTAGCTCTTAAACGATCTACCTGAAGACGTTCTTTCTTAGAAAGAGTATTAAAAGTACCGTCTTTTTTCATTCTATCGATAGAAGCCATTTTCTTAACAGCTTTACGGATAGTAACAAAGTTGGTAAGCATACCACCTGGCCATCTTTCAGTGATGTAAGGCATATTTGCTTTTTCAGCTTGCTCAGCTACGATTTCTTTTGCTTGTTTTTTGGTAGCAACGAAAAGTATTTTTCTGCCGCTGGCTGCTATTTTTTTAAGGGCTTCACCAGCCTCTTGCATTTTAGCAGCACTTTTATATAGGTTGATGATGTGAATACCATTACGCTCCATATAAATATAAGGAGCCATGTTTGGATTCCATCTTCTGGTAAGGTGTCCAAAGTGTACACCTGCATCAAGTAATTCTTTAACTTCTACTTTATTTGCCATTTTTGTAATAGTTTACTTTCTGTTGAGATAGCAACAATCAGGTGGCTACTTGTTAAGTATGGCCCTAATTGTTTAGATGCTAAACTAACTCTCGATAACCAAGATCGAGATAACAACAAAATTTTTAATTTAAATGAACTTAATCGGGTAAATACCCAATATATATTAACGTTTAGAGAACTGGAATTTCTTACGAGCTTTCTTCTGACCAAATTTCTTACGTTCCACCATTCTTGGATCTCTTGTAAGTAATCCTTCTGGTTTAAGCGTAGATTTGTTCTCCTCGTTAAGCTCTACCATAGCTCTTGATAACGCAAGACGAATAGCTTCTGCCTGTCCTGTGATTCCTCCACCGTACACGTTGATTTTTACATCAAAAGTTCCTGCAGTTTCGGTAAGATTGAAAGGCTGATTTACTTTATACTGTAATGTACTTGTTGTAAAGTAATCGTTAAGATCTTTTTTGTTTACAGTGATGTTTCCTTTTCCTTCTGAAACATATACACGTGCAACAGCCGTTTTTCTACGGCCAATTTTGTGAATAACTTCCATTACTTAAGATCGTTTAAGTTAATAGTTTTAGGTTTTTGAGCTTCTTGACCATGTTCTGATCCTGCATAAACCTTTAAATTACGGAAAAGAGCTGATCCTAATTTGTTTTTAGGAAGCATTCCCTTTACTGCTTTTTCAACAAGACGCTCTGGCGCTTTTGTAAATAATTCTGAAGCAGTTAAACTTCTTTGTCCACCTGGATAACCTGTATGACGGATGTATTCTTTAGCATCCCATTTCTTTCCAGTTAAGTTGATTTTTTCTGCGTTGATAACAATTACGTTGTCTCCACAATCAACGTGTGGGGTGAAGTCTGGCTTGTACTTACCTCTAAGGATTTTTGCAACCTTAGAAGATAGGCGGCCTAAAGTCTGTCCTTCAGCATCTACAAGTACCCACTCTTTGGTTACTGTCGCCTTGTTGGCTGATACTGTTTTGTAGCTTAATGTGTCCACACTAAATAAATTTACTTAATAATTAAACATTCCATTCCTGATCCCAAAGTCGTAGCAAGGGAAATTCAGGGGTGCAAATGTACAATTATAAATTTATATAGCAAACAGCATTTTTATTAAAAATTTGATGGAAAGATTTTGATAGTCAAAGTTATAAGATATTACCGAAATCACGATAAAAGTTACGCTAGCAATTTTAATCGTTTGCTAGTTTTAAAAATATAGTTTTTTTGGGTACTAAGTTTGTCTGGGTTCTGAGAGATGTTATCAATGCGTTATTTTTCTTAAAAAGTTAAAGTTTAACAATATTTAATTTTCAATAGAGGTTTAGTGAATGCAATAAAAAAATGTTAAAAAATCTTACTTTTTTTTAATTAAATGGAGTAAATTTAATTAAATGTAAAAATATATTCATATAATAATTTAATATTTTGTTTTAATATATTTGTTTTAACAAAAAAACTATTAATATGATAAAAAAATTACTGATTTACTTCATGTTCTTGATTTCTTATGTAGGCCTTGCTCAAGAGAAAGAAATTACGGGGATAGTTTACGATGAAAATGGGATGGCTGTTCCGGGTGTGAATGTTACAATTCCGTCCATTAATAGAGGTGTTCAAACCAACTTTGATGGAGAATATTCTATAAGAGCTTCGGTTGGACAAAAACTTGTATTTTCATTCGTTGGATATGTAACAAAAGAAGTTACAGTAGGGAATTCCAATCAAATTAATGTTACTCTTGAGACCAGCAATGAGGTATTAGATGAAGTGCTTGTTACTGGCTATGGAGGAATACAATCAAAACGTGAGGTTACTGGAGCTATTTCGCAGGTTAAAGGAGACGAGATTTCAGATTTAGTTACTCCAAGTTTCGAATCGCAGTTAGCAGGTAGGGCTGCAGGTGTTCAGGTAACAACCCAGAGTGGAATTATAGGGGAATCTCCTCGTTTTAGAATTCGCGGTATTGCTTCAATTACTTCAGGAACCTATCCATTGATCGTTGTAGATGGAATTCCAATTTATACAGGAGATGTAGGTGGTTATGCTTCTACAAACGCACTGGGGGATATTAATCCAAATGATATCGAATCCATAGAAATTTTGAAAGATGGTTCGGCTACGGCAATTTACGGTTCTAGAGCTGCGAATGGAGTTGTTCTTATTACCACTAAATCTGGTCGTGAAGGTAGAGTTTCCATCAATGTAAATTCCACTGTAGGTTTTGCATCACCAGAAAAATTTCATCTTCTTGGTAGTCAGGAATTTGTGATGATTTCAAATGAGAAGAGATCAAATAGGGGTCAGGCAGATTGGGCTGCAGGAACAGAATTCGATACAGATTGGCAAGATGCTGTGCTAAGAAGTAGTGCGCTACAGCAGGATTATGGTCTATCAGTTTCAGGAGGAACTTCAAAAACCAAATATTATTTTTCTTTAGGATATACAGATCAGGAAAGTGTTGCTAATCCTAACGAAATGACTCGCTATACACTTAGGGCTAATTTAGACCAGGAGGTCACTAGCTGGATAAATGTTGGTATGAATGCTGGTTTTACCAGAACAGAATACACTGGTTTAAACACAGGAAGTAACTCTCTTTCTGGAAATATTTTTAGTGCAACAAGACAGCATCCAAACGTGCCTATATACAATCCAGATCATCCTACAGGCTATAATATTGATTTTGAATTTGATAATCTTGTGGGGCGTTGGGATAATATAGGTTTAATTGGTGACAACCTTCCTAATATTATGTATCCAATAGAAAATAATGATTTCTATTCTAAAATAAACAGGTTGATTGCTAATGTTTATGCTGATGTTTCGCCTATTGACGAGATCAATTTTAGAACTCAGGTAAGTGTTGACCAAATAGGAACCAATGGCTTCTTATACTATAGTCCAGTGCATGGCGACGGGCAGGGATCAAATGGTCGAGTTCAAAATAGTAATAACGACAGAGTACGTTGGAACTGGCAAAACATCTTAAGCTATAATGAAACTTTTGGAGAAGATCACAATCTAGGTGTGGTTCTTATCACAGAATATCAAAAACAGGAAGATCGCAGCTTCTTCGGCTCTGGTACAGATCTTTCAAACGAGTTTTTCAATAGAAACCTGATAAGTGGTTCATACGGAATTCAAGGTTCTGGGGGAGGTTTTTCTGAAAATGGATTTATTTCCTACGCAGGAAGAATTAATTACAATTTTAGAGAGAAATATTTTATACAGGGGAGTTTAAGACGAGATGGTTTGTCTTCTTTACCTGAAGCTAATAGATATGGTACTTTTCCTGGTATTTCAGCTGGTTGGACCATTTCTGAAGAAGGCTTTATGGATAACTTAGGCTTTATTTCAGATCTTAAAGTACGAGGTTCTTATGGAAAAGTAGGAAACGTTTCTATTGGTAACTATCCATATCTGGGTCTTTATGGTTCTGCGCAATATGGAGATGCTAATGGTATCGCTTATGCTCAGTTCGGAAATGATAATTTACGTTGGGAAACCAGTATCAAATATGATTTTGGGTTTGATCTAAGAATGTTTAATAACAGAGTGAGTCTTAATTTTGATTATTTCTTAAATGATACAGATGATCTGATCCTTGATCTTGAAACTCCAATGTCATTAGGAATTCCTGGTAACAGCTATAGTTCTAATATTGGAGCCATAGAAAACAGTGGTGTAGAGATCGCTCTCGAAGCAAGAGTAATTTCAACCGATGATTTTACATGGAGTTTAAATGGGAATGTCTCTTTTGTAGATAATGAAGTAAAATCTTTAGTAAATGGTCAGGATAGAATTTCTGGAAATAATTACACCATCACAAGAGAGGGTGAGTCTATAAATTCTATCTACGGTTTTAGATACTGGGGTGTAAACCCAGAGAATGGAAACCCGGTATATTATAAAGCAGACGGTAGTTTGGTGCAGGGAAATATTCAAACTAGTAGTTATGCTCAATTCGACCCATCTAATCCTGGTGATGTTTCTCAATCTGCAAGTCTTAGTTCTGCAGATGATAGAACTATTTTAGGAAATAGTATCCCCAAGTTTTTTGGTGGTATTGGGTCTAATTTTACCTATAAAAACTTTGATATGGGATTCTTGTTTAGATTTAGCGGAGGTAATAAGATTTTTAATGCTACAAGAAGAGATCTTTTAAACCAGAACTTTACAAATAACAGTACAGAAATTCTTGGAAGATGGCAAAGTCCTGAAAATCCTGGAGACGGATGGACCCCAAGATTATGGGCAGCATCAAACACTTTTGTGAACTTAAGCTCTAGTGCTACAACACGATTCGTGGAAGATGGTGATTTTATCAAATTAGATAATTTAAGTATTGGTTATTCTCTACCATCAGAAGTATTAGAGGCGGTAGGTTTGACTAAAATGAGAATTTACGCTCAGGGTCAAAATTTTTGGATAATCACAGATTACTCGGGAGCAGATCCAGAGATGGAAGTCAATGGAGTAGATCTTAACTTAACGCCAAGATCTTCAGTGTTTTCCCTAGGTGTGAATATAGGATTGTAGAATTAGAAAATAACTATGAATATGAATAATAAAAAATATATGATTCTAAGTTTAATGAGTAAATCAGCGATTGTTGCCTTACTGCTGCTTTTCGCTTCTTGTAATGAAGAGAATGTCTTAGATCTAGAGCCCTATAACCAGATTTCTGAAGATGCAGCGTTTTCGACGCCGGGATTAATAGAACTATCTGTTACGGGGATGTATAATGCTGCTCAAAGAGGTGATTATAACGGAGCTGGTCGTGGTTATCCATTTGGTGCTGCATTTGTTCAGCAAGGAGATAACCGTGGTGAGGACGTAGTTAATGTTGCTACTTTCTACCAATTAACCTATACCGCTACTTACGATCCAACAACTGCAAATAATATTTATTATTGGAGCGATACTTATCGTTTAATAAATAGAGCTAATATTATTTTAGACGGAGTTAACACTGCAGTAGAGAATGGAGTGATAGGTTCTGATTTAGGGGAACAATATGCAGGGGAGGCTTATTTTATGAGAGCAATTTCTCATTTAGAATTAATGTTTCATTTTGCACGTCCTTACGATGACACTCCAGATGCTAGTCACTTAGGTGTGCCTTATAGAGATGTTCCTTTTACTACGGAAGCAAATATAGCGGAAGGCTTAATGCAGGGAAGAAATACGGTTGCTGAGAATTACACCCGAATTCTGGAAGATCTTAATACAGCAGAATCTTTATTGCCAAGTCGCGATGAACGTGGAGGAACGGCCGGTCTTATTAGAGCAACTCAAGAAGCAGCAATTGCATTTAAAGTAAGAGCATATTTACATATGAAGGATTGGGCGATGGTCTTACAGGAAGGTGAAAGATTGTTAGCAACTTATTCATTGACCGAAACTCCTGGTGGACCATTTGAAAATGGATATTCTAATTCTGAATCTATTTTTTCTATAGAAAACACAGCTAATAACAATCCCGGGGTAAATGCTGCGCTTGCTTCTCAGTATAACAGAAGAGGCTTGGTTGTTGTTAGTCCTATAATTTGGAGAAATTCATACTGGTTAGAAGATGATCTTAGAAGAGAAGAGGGGTCTTTGATTTCTACAAGATCTGGAGTTAAATATACTTTAAAGTATAAAGACGATGTAACTTATACAGATCCTTCGCCAGTAATTAGATTTGCTGAAACAGTGCTGAGTATGGCTGAGGCTTCTGCAAGATTAGGGCAAACAGATGATGCTATTGACTATCTAAATATGGTTCGGGATCGTGCATTAGCTAATCCTTCAACTCAAAGCTATACAACTTCAGATTTTGCGAATACAGATGCTTTGGTAGAGGCTATTATTGCAGAAAGAAGAATTGAGTTTTTAATGGAAGGTCGTCGTTGGCCAGATATTCATAGGCTACAAAACGATGAGTATATAGATTATAACGGAATTCCTCAGAAATATGCCAACTCTGTGCCTAGCGAAGCAGATTATCAGTTAGGTACTCCTTTTACAGGTCCTTACGGTGTGCAGACTATTCCTTACTCAGATTATAGATTTTTATGGCCAATTCCACAGCAGGAAGTTAACAATAATCCAACCCTAGCCAAACAACAAAACCCAGGATGGTAATTTGAATTAGACCTCTTATTAATATTCGAAGTTTGGAAGCTCCTATCGAAAGATGGGAGCTTTTTCATTTATCTTAATGCGCTTCCAACCAATCCTGTCCAACCCCTAAATCTACATCTAAGGGTACATTAAGCTGATATGCATTTTCCATTTCTGATTTGATGAGTTTTTTTACCTGATCTAATTCAGGTTTGTAGACATCAAAGACCAGTTCATCATGAACCTGAAGAAGCATTTTTGTTTGTAGTTTTTCTTCTCCCAGTTTTTTATGAATATTAATCATCGCGATTTTAATAATATCTGCCGCACTTCCCTGGATCGGTGCATTTACGGCATTACGTTCAGCAGCACCTCTAACTACAGCGTTTTGCGAATTAATATCTTTTAGATATCGCCTTCTGCCTAAAATAGTGGATACATATCCATGTTCTCTGGCGTAGGCGACCTGATCTGCAATGTAATTGCTAAGTTTAGGGTAGGTTTTGTAGTAAGTATCGATCAATTCTTTAGATTCAGATCTGCTTAAACTTGTTTGATTACTTAAGCCAAAAGCGGATACTCCATAGATGATCCCGAAATTTACTGTTTTTGCATTACTACGTTGTTCACGTGTTACTTCTTCTAATGGAACATTAAAAACCTGAGAGGCAGTCGAGGCATGAATGTCTTCGCCGTCTTTAAACGCTTTGATCATCGTTTCTTCCTCGCTTAATGCAGCGATAATACGCAATTCGATTTGAGAGTAATCGGCAGCTAGCAATACATAATCGTCACTTCTTGGGATAAAAGCTTTTCTTACCTGTCTTCCACGTTCGGTACGTATAGGAATGTTTTGCAGGTTTGGGTTGTTGGAGCTCAACCTTCCTGTTGCTGCAATGGTTTGTACATAATCGGTATGAACACGACCGCTGGATTTTTCTACCTGCCCCGGTAATGCGTCTACATACGTATTTTGAAGCTTTACAAGACCGCGGTAATCTAAAACATGCTGAACAATTTCATGCTCGGGCGCCAGATAAGAAAGTACATCTTC